>Ga0081473_127316_pt1 | contig 23822 bp, 29 predicted proteins | sample CisSprmetagenome_FD_70977 | JGI IMG/M metagenome (GOLD analysis project Ga0081473, IMG submission 70977) | Hypoxic/sulfidic aquatic microbial communities from Cistern Spring, Yellowstone National Park, USA v2 (version 2) | ecosystem: Environmental > Aquatic > Thermal springs > Hot (42-90C) >...
CCACTATGCTCCTACCCAGCTTCTGCACCACCTCCAACACCTTACCCTTTCTTATGCCCATAGCCTGAAGTTTTTTTATGCTATCCTCCTTTCCTTCAATGTCCAAAACCTTAACCTTCTTGCCCACCTCTACCTTTTCCAGCACGATTTCACCTCCAAAGGGTATTAATATTAATATACAATCTCAAAAATTTTCGTCAACGGATATCTTTATGCTACAACGCCTCCACCAACACCGCCTTTTTCTCAAGACAGTTTATTATTTCCTCCACCCTATCCCTCTCCACAAAATACACCCTCCCACCCAGTGGGTTATTGGGTTCTTTTAGAGGTTTAATCCTCACATAGCCTAAGTTTTTGCTTGCCACGTACCCTGTGGTATAATCGGGGTCGTCGCTCCAGCAGAGCTCTGCAAGAACTCCACAGTACACATTCTTTGTGGCAAGGGCTAAGGCGTCCAGGAGTCTATGTAAATACTGTCTTTTTATTCCCCTCTTCAAAAGGGCAAGCTTTATTGCTTTTCTGTCTTTCCAATCAACCCTAACGGTGCGTATTCCTCTCTCTTGGTCTGGCTCAAGTCTTTCCCCAGTTCTGACATCCATAAGGACTGCACCCCTCATGTTCCCACCCTTTGGGTTTGGACCCTTTTCCAAAAGTTCTATCGCCTTTTTGGCTAAATCTTTTCTTATACCCGCCTCCTCCAACTTCTTCACCGCAAAGTCCCGGGCAGACTGGACGCTGTCAAAGTCGTAGCTGTATATAGTCAGAGCCTTGGGAATTATGTATATTTCCTCCAGCTTTTCCAAGGTTATAACCATCTTGTCATAATCTTTTGGTCTTTTTAAAAGTTCCTTTACCACCCTCTCCACTTGCCCTTCATCCACTATCCTCTCCGCTCCGGATACATGAAGCCCCTTTAGTTCCGCCCGCATACGCACGCTGATCATCTTTTAAGACTTGTGAGCCAAGCTATCAAATATCCAAACAAAAATCCCAAAAAGAGCGCCCCAATCACCAAAAATCCAAGGGGTATGGGGGGTATGCGGTAATACTCTCCGTTAAACTCTGGGGTTAGCACAAGCTCCACCGGGCTTCTGTTTAAGTAAACAACATAGCCAAAGGCTAAAAGCAAAAGTAAAAGTAAAGAAAAGTATATAAACATCTTCATAGTCCTTCCTCCCTCTTCGCAACCTGTAGTTGCAAAAGCACCTGCTCTTTTGCAGTCCCGCCGTAGCTCTTTCTTCTGTCTGCTACCTTTTCGGGCTTTAGCAGGCTCAGTACGTCCTCCTCAAAAAGCTCCGAGAAAGCTCTTAGCTCTTCCAAGCTAACCTCTTCCAAGCTCTTCCCTTTTTCCAAAAGCTGTGCCACCAGGCTACCTACCACTCTGTGGGCTTGTCTGAAGGGCATACCTTTTAAAACTAAATAGTTTGCTAGGTCTGTAGCCAAGGCAAAGTTTCCCGCCGAAGAGTAAGTCTTTTCTGAGTTTATACTCAGCCCTTCCAACAGGGGCTTTAAAACCACCAGAATGCTTTTAAGGGTGTCCAAACTGTCAAAGAGGGGCTCCTTGTCTTCTTGGAGGTCCCTGTTGTAGGAGTAGGGCAGTCCTTTCATAACAGTAAGAAGGGCAAAAAGGTTGCCATAGAGCCTTCCGGTCTTTCCTCTTATGAGCTCCAACACATCGGGGTTCTTCTTCTGGGGCATTATAGAACTTCCGGTACAGAACCTATCGGGCAGAGAAACAAAGCCAAACTCCTCAGAGGACCAAAGGATCAGGTCCTCAGACAGCCTTGAAAGATGCATACCGCAAACTGCACAGGCATACAAAACCTCAAGGATAAAGTCTCTCTCCGCCACCGCATAAAGGGAGTTTCTTGTTAGGGACCTAAAGCCAAGCTCTTGGGCTAAAAAGAACCGGTCTATGGGAAAATCCACACCCGCGGACGCACCGCTACCCAAGGGCAAACTGTCTGCCAACCTGTAAGCGTGGGCAAAGCGCATGGCATCCGCCAGCAGAGCTTCCCTGTAAGCTAAAAAGTAGTGGGCAAGTCTTATAGGCTGAGCCCTTTGAAGATGGGTGTAAGAGACCACTATCACATCCACTGTCTTATCCGCCAAAAGCACTAAGGTTCTTCTTAGTTCCCTCAAGCCTTCCAATACCTTCAGTAGTTCTTCTTTTATAAATAGCCTCTCGTCCGTTACCACTTGGTCATTGCGGGACCTTGCGGTGTGAATTTTGCCACCTACCTCCCCCACCTTTTCTATTAGCCTCCTTTCTATGTTCATATGCACATCTTCCCAAGCTTTGGAAAATTCCATTCTGTTTTCCTTTACTTCCTGCTCTATCTCCTCAAGTCCATTTCTTAAGAGCTTCTCTTCTTCCTCTGAGACAATACCTGCCATTCTAAGAGCCTTCAAGTGGGCAAGATTTTGCCGAATATCCTGTAAGGCAAGCCGTTGGTCAAAGCTAACAGACTGGGTAAATTCCTCCACAAGTTCGTCAGTTTTTTCCCTAAAGCGTCCTTCCCAAGGTTTTTGCATAACCTATAATTTTAAACATGGAAAGCACTGCCCTAATTACGGACCTTTATGAGCTAACTATGGCTCAAAGCTACTTGGAGCACGGAAAGATCGGGAAGGCTGTCTTTAGCCTGTTCGTCAGGAGACTCCCGGAAAACAGAAACTTTTTGGTTGCGTGCGGGCTTGAAACACTGATTAAAAGTTTAGAAAACTTCAAATTTGGAGACAGAGAACTAAAATACCTAAAGAGTTTAGGTATATTCAAAGATTGGTTTTTGGACTATCTGAGGGAGCTGGAGCTGGACCTAGAGTTTTACGCCTTGGAGGAGGGAACTATCTTCTTCCAGAACGAGCCCATCCTTCAGGTGGAGGGTCCCCTGCCAAAGGCTCAGCTCATAGAAACCTTAGTTATAAACCTAATACACTTTGAAACCTTAATCGCATCCAAAGCGGTAAGAAATTACATTGCTGCAAAGGGTAAAACTCTGGTGGATTTTGGGCTCAGAAGGGCACACTCTCCCATGGCTGGGCTACTTTCCGCAAGGGCATGCTACATAGGAGGTTTTAACGGCACCTCCAACCTTCAGGCGGGAATGTTATATGGCATACCCGTCTTTGGCACCATGGCACACTCTTACATAATGGTCTTTGATCAAGAAGAGGAAGCCTTCAGGGCTTTTGCAAAGAGCTTTCCAGACAGGGTCTTTTTGCTGATAGACACCTACGACACGGTGGAAGGAGCAAAAAAGGCTTTAAAGCTTTTGAAGGAAGGTATAAAGGTCTTGGGTGTGAGAATTGACAGCGGAAACATTCCTGAGCTTTGCAGAGAAGTAAGAAGGATCTTTGATCAGGAGGGCTTTAAGGATGTGAAGATTTTGGTCAGCGGAGGAGTGGATGAGTACGATATAGAAAGATGGGTCTCCGAGGGTGTACCCATAGACGCCTTTGGGGTTGGGACAAAGCTTTTGACCTCTGCAGATGCACCTTATCTGGACATAGCATACAAGCTCGTGGAGTACGAAGGAAAGCCCAAGTTCAAAGAGAGCCCCGGCAAGAAGACCTTTCCATACAAGAGGCAGGTTTGGAGGTTTTTCAAGGATGGAAGGTTTGATTACGATAAAGTCAGCAGGTTTCAAGAGGGTGGCTTGGTAAAAAAGGTTAGCTTCCCCTTGCCAAGCCTTAAGGAGATAAGGGAAAGGGTCTTGGAACAGATAAACCAACTTCCGGAGGAGCTGAAAAGCTTAAGAAAGAAGGTAGAGTATAGGGTAGAAGTGGATGAATGATAGGCGTTGATATAGTTTCCAACGAGAGGATAAGGAAAGCAATAGAAAGGTTCGGCGATAGATTTTTAAGACGCATATACACCCCTTTGGAGCTTGAATACTGCAAAAGACAGGCAGATTGGATAGCTTGCCTGTCAGCCCGTTGGGCGGGAAAGGAGGCAGTCTTAAAGGCGGTTTATCAGAGCAAAGGGATCGTCCTAAAGTTCTCTGAGATTGAAATTTTGGGAGACCTTAGAAAGCCCGCAAAGGTCAGACTTTTGAGAGAAGAGCTTAAAGACATACAGGTACTTATTTCTCTGTCCCACGAGAAAGAGTACTCGGTGGCAGTTTCTTTTATAATTACTAATGGAGGTTTTTTATGAAAAAGATTCTAACCTTTGGGTTGTTTGTAAGCTTTCTGTTTGCTGGGCTCGTAAGCTGTCAGCAGAGTAAGGCTTGCCCCACTGAGGATAAAATAAAGACGAACGTTAAAGAGCTTATCCCTCGAGAGTTTAAGGTAGAGAGCGTGCAGGCACTAAAGGATATTCCGGGACTATGTGAAGTGGTTATAAAAGTGGGAGCCCAACCTCTTGTTTTTTACACAGACAAAGAGATGAAGTATGTGCTGGCTGGCAATCTCATAAGCCTTGTAGACAAGAAGAACATCACCAGAGAAAGACAGCAGGAGTTTATGAAGGTTAGCCAAGACCTTTTGAAGGAACTTGAGAAGTACAAAGACTTTGCCTTTGGTAAAGTGGGTTCCCAAAAGTATGTTTATATGTTTACTGACCCAGATTGCCCCTTCTGTAAAAGGTCTGAGCCCATAGTGGAAAAATGGGCTAATGAGAAGGGAGTGGAGGTTCGCGTAATCCTTTTCCCACTACCTATACATCCGCAGGCTTTTGGAAAGTCTGTTGCCTTGGTATGCGACAAAAAGGGATGGGAAGAGTATAAGAGTGGATATAACTCCAACAATCAGTGTGAGGATGGAAAGAAAAAGATTGAAAGCAACTTACAGCTTGCAGAAAAATATGGCATAAACGGAACACCCACCTTCATAGGTATGAACGGCAAAATCCATGCGGGCGTGCCCACAGAGCAGGACTTGGATAAGCTCATCCAATGAAGAGGGAAACTTGGCAAACTAAGATAGGGCTTATTTTCGCTGCAGCGGGCAACGCGGTAGGGCTCGGAAACCTTCTAAGATTTCCTTCTAAGGTAGCCCTATACGGTGGTGGAGCCTTTATGGTTCCATACTTTGTTGCCCTTTTCCTCCTGGGCATTCCCTTAATGCTCATAGAGTGGGTTATAGGTAGGTATGCGGGGGCAAAGGGGCACGGCTCTATGACGGGTATAATAGGTTCCTTCTTCAACCACTCCTATGGTTCAAGGGTTCTTGGCTCCATCGGAGTTTCCATTCCCGTCCTCATAGTTTGCTATTACATATACATAGAATCTTGGACCCTGGGCTTTGCCTTTCTGTCTCTCTTTGGGCAGATGCCTGAGCCTGTGCAAAGTCTTGACTACAAAGCCGTGATGGAACCATATGTTTCCTTCTTTAAAAGCTACACACAACCATCTTTCATTGCCCTTGTTTTCTTGGTGATCACCTTAGCCATCAACTGGGTCATCCTTCAGAGGGGTATAGTCAAGGGCATAGAGCTAACCGCCAAGTATGGTCTTCCGTTGCTAATTTTAATGGGAATATTCTTGGGCTTTGTATCTTTGAGTATGAACGGATGGAAGGGTGTGGAGGGCTTACTTTTCATATACACCCCTGATTTTTCAAAGCTCTCGGACCCTCAGGTTTGGCTTGAGGCTTCTGGTCAAATATTCTTTACTCTATCCTTGGGTATGGGTGCCATCGCAACTTATGCCAGCTATGTCAAAAGGAACGAGGATGTGGTAAAGGCGGGTTTGTGGACTGCTGCAATCAATGAGTTTGTTGAGGTGGTTATTGGTGCCAGCATAGCCATTCCTGCCGCCTTTGCGGTCTTTGGTGCTTTGGCGATTCCAGAGCTCGCAAAAGAGGGAACCTTCCGCCTTGGCTTTATGACCATGCCAGCCATTTTAATGTCCTTGCCCCTTGGAAGCCTGCTATCTACTGTCTGGTTTTTCTTGCTTTTCATAGCAGCCCTAACCTCCTCCTTAGCCCTAATACAGCCTTTGGTTGCTCTATTAGAGGACGAGATGAGGTGGAGCCACTCCAAGGCGGTTAATGTGTCTATGCTTTTGGTCAGTGCGGGTGCCTTTTTGTCTGCCTTTGTGCCGGGCTTTATAGACGATGTGGATTTTTGGGCGGGCACATTGATGCTCCTGTTCTTTGGTCTTTTGGAGATCATAATCTTTGTTTGGGTCTTTGGTGTTAATAACTTCCACAGGGAGCTAAACACCAACAGCTTTATAAAAATTCCAAAGTCATTGGTCTATTTCTTTGCGGTTGTTTCACCGGTATTTTTGGTTATCCTCCTGTATTTCTGGGGTGTTACCAAGCTACCGGAGGTTTTATCCCAAACGGAACCGGGCGTTCTCATTGCAAGGGCTTTTGTTATATTCGTGCTTGTGCTTATTGCCTTCTTTTCTGTGGAAAGCAGGAGGAGGTATCTGGCAGGTCCTCACATGTGATCAGCCACCGCCCACCAGATGCACAATTTCCACTCTGTCCCCATCTGATAGCTTGTAGCTTTCGTACTTAGATTTTGGCACCACTTCCTCGTTGACCGCCACCGCAAAACCCACTTCTCTCACTTGAATGTTTAAACTTTTGATAAGCTCAGAAATCGTAATGCCTTCAGGAACTTCCAACTCTTCTCCGTTGAGGTATATCCTCATGCATACTAATTTAATACTATCTTTATAAGATTCGCAAGCGTTCAAAGAGTTTGTTCCAAAAACACAAATCTAAGCTTTACGAACTATGGGAACAAAAGCCTTCGTAGATAAAAGCACCCTATCTCCCGGCTTGAACTCCTTCTCCTGATCCCTTGGCACCACCACCTGAACCACCTCAGACCCAATCGCCACACTGAGAATACAAGCATATTCTGCAATTTCTTTTTCGAGGACTATGCCGTTCAAAGAAAACTTAGGTGATTCTCTCCTTGAAAAGAGCACATCCTTTGGCTTTCCTACCGACTTTATCTTTCCTTCGGAGAGCAAAAGCACCCTGCTTGCCAAGCTTAGGGCATCCTCCCTGCTATGGGACACCATAATTGTGGGTATGTTAAAGCTCCTTTGGAACTTTTTTATCTCTTCTCTGAGGGTTATGGCGGTCTCTGGGTCAAGGGCAGAGAGGGGCTCATCCAACAGCAAAAGCTTCGGTTCCCTCGCCAAAGCCCTCAGCAAGGCTACCCTCTGTTTTTGCCCGCCCGAGAGAACGCTTGGCTTTTTGTCCTTCAACTGTTCTAAGCCCGCTAACTTCAAGAGCTCCATAACCCTCTGGGGGTCCTTTTTCTTCATTCCAAAGGCTATGTTTTCAAAAAGGCTCATGTTTGGGAAGAGGGCATAATCCTGAAAGACAAAGCCCACATCCCTCTTCTGCGGTGGTAAGTTTATCCCTCTTTTTGAGTCATACCAGACTTCACCCTTTACCTCTATGTATCCTTCCTCTGGCTTTTCCAAGCCTGCCAGCATTCTCAAAAGGGTCGTCTTTCCACTGCCAGATTGTCCAAGGACCACAATAAACTCGTCTTCTTCCATTTCAAACTCCAGCTCTAAAAGGAAGTCCCCCTGAGCGCCGTAAAGCTTCTTTTTTAAGCTGAACCTTATCATAGAAGGCTCCACCTTCTGTTTAGCACATACAACGCGGTAAGGGAGAACACAGAAAAAAGTAAGAGCACAAGGGAATAAACATGGGCGGTGGTGTAATCAAGGGCTTCCACCGCAGAGTATATGGCTATGGAGACCACCCTTGTTTCCCCCTCAATGTTTCCGCCCACCATCAAAACCACACCAAACTCCCCCAAAGTGTGGGCAAAGGAGAGAACTACACCCGTAAGCACCGAAGCCTTCATGTTGGGAAGTATCACCTTAATGAGTGTCTCCCACTTGGATTTTCCCAAAGTATAGCTGGCTTCTATGAGATTTTTGGGCACAGACCTAAAGCCCGCAGTGAGAGGATGAACCATCATAGGCAAGCTGTAGATCACAGAAGCAATCAAAATCCCCTCAAAATGAAAAACTAGTTGCTTTCCCAAAAGCCTATACCAAAGGGCACCAATAAAACCCTCTTTGTTCAAAGCCAAAAGTAGATAAAAGCCCAAAACGGTTGGAGGAAGAACCAATGGCAGGGAAACTAAAGCCTCCACCAAAGAGGTGTATTTACTTCTGCTGTACGTTAAAAAGTAAGCTAGTGGAATACCCAAAAAGAGCAGTATAAGGGTAGTCCAAAAGGAGAGCTCCAAGGTAAGCCAAAAGGGTGTAAAGTCCAAGCTATTCATCCTGTGCCTCCAAAATCACATGCATGGGTGAGAGGAGCATATAAACCTTTGTTCCCTGAGAGAGTCCAAGGGTATCCACCTGCCTGCTTGTGAGCATAACCCTTATTTCCTGCCCTTTGCAATCTACCACCAACATGGAGAGCACACGACCTTTTTCTAAGGACTTTATCGTTCCCTCAAAAAGGTTTATCTGGGAGACCTTCTCCCTCAGAAGTAAAACCTCTGTCTCTTTGAAGATACATTTCACCTGTTTGTTCTGCCTCACAAACTCTGCCTCCCCAGGACTTTCCAGCACCACCGCGTAGACGCTTCCCAAGGGAGTTTTAACCTCCACCTCAGATACACCGTTGGCGGAATTTACAGAGATCACAGTGCCTTTTATGGTGTTCATTGGCGCCCTTCTGGCACAAAAAAGCCGTATTTAAGCAATATATCCCTTGCGGTTTTGGTTTCTATAAAGTTGTAAAACCTTTTCGCAGACGAAGAGTTTTCTCCAAACTTGGTTATCCCATAGCCCTGAACGATGGGTCTGTGCCTCTTTTGAGGAATTAGCCAGTATTTTCCCTTTTCTTTCATGGTGGGAGATAGAGCAAGGGAAAGGGCTATTATACCCACATCCACCGCGCCCGAATAAACGTAGCTGGCTGTTTGAGAAATGTTTTCCCCAATAACCAGTTTGTTTTTTACCTTTTCAAAAACTCCGTAGCTTTCAAGGGCTTCTTTTGCTGCCTGTCCGTATGGGGCGTGTTCCAAGTTTGCTATGGCAATTTTGTTCGCCCTAAAAAGTACGTCCGGAAAGTTGGAAGGATCCAAGCCCGAATCTTTTCTCACCCAAACAACAACCCTTCCTATTGCGTAAGCTTTAGGCTGTGTTATTATGTAGCCCTCTCTGTAGAGTTCCTCCATATACTTCATGTCTGCGGAGAAGAACAGGTGGTAAGGGGCACCCTTTCTTATCTGGATGGCTCCCTTACCCGAGGAGCCAAAGACCAGTTCCACCCTATCCTGAGGGTTAGCCCTCATGTACTCTTGGGCTATTTCTTTTAGGGCGTATTGGAGGTCTGCCGCTGCGAATACCCTTATAACCTCCGCTATAGAGCTTTTAAAGGCAAGAAAAAGCCAGAAAATAATAAAGAGCAATCTGTTCATGATGTTTCAATATTTTAATCTCTCAAGGGATATCGTTAAAATACTACTAAATGTTTGAAGACTACTTTCCTAAGGTTATAAAACAAGCCTTGGAAGAGCTATCAAAAATTCCCACCTATGGAGAGAGAACCTCCTCAAGGTTCTTGTATAACTTCCTTAAGCTTCCAAAGGAGGAAAGGGATAGGCTCTTGGAGAGCTTGGTTTCTCTGAACGAACAGATAAAGGTGTGTAGTGAGTGCGGTTTAGTATCAGATATGGACCCGTGCAGGATATGTCAGGACCCAAAAAGGAGCAAAAGGTTTATATGCGTGGTGGAAGAACCCCAAGACGCCTACGCCATAGAGAGGATTGAAAGATACACTGGCGTTTATCATGTGCTGGGTGGCAGGATCGCACCCTTGGAAGGTGTCTCCCCGCAGGACCTGAACATAGACAAACTCCTTGAGAGGATAGAGAAAAACGCAGTTAAGGAGGTTATAATAGCCACAAACCCTAACTTGGAGGGAGAGGCAACCGCCAACTATCTGATAAAGCTTTTGAAGAAGAGGTTTAGCAAGCTCAAGGTGAGCAGGATCTCTCACGGTTTGCAGTTTGGAAGCTTGGTGGAGTTGGCGGATGAGTTATCTCTGGAGAAATCCATTGAGAAGAGGACGAGCTTTCCATAATGAGCTGTCTTGTCCCCTTTCTGAGAAGCTGGACGATCCTCGGCACGCCGGAGTTTAAATCGGGTGCATGCCCCCTACCCAAGATAACCACCACCTTTGCAGATTTGTTTTCCGAGAGTATGCGCACGATCCTCAGAGCCATACCATTGTCCCACGCAGACTGCACATCAAAAAACCTCTTCTCATCTACCTTTGGGTGTTCTTTCAGCACCTCTCTTAGCCTTTCCTTCTCCTGCGGTGTGTGTTCATAGACCTTGGAGGGCAAAAGGTCATCTTTCACATTCTCCAAACCATCCGTAGAAATTCTTTTTACCAACTCGCTTGGTATGTTAAGGGCGTATATCCTTATGCCCTTTTCCTTGGCAAACCTCCACAAGGGTGAGTAATACTCGGCGGGAAAACCCCATCTTTTTTTGTATTCGGTCCTTTCCAACATTTCCTCCTCTGAAATCTTGCAGGCAATGTAATCATCCAGATATTTTTGGAATGGTTGCTGGAACATCTCCATTGCCAAGACAAACCTATAACCCTCCTGATAGAGCCTTTTTATAAATTCCTCTTGGAACTTATGATCCTCTGGATTATCGTGACTCTCTGGCAGGTATATAATCTCTGCCTCCTGCAAAGAGGGAGAACCAAAGGCAAAAAGGCTAAGGACCATCAAAGCTATACTCCATCTGAATAGCATTTTCGCCATCGGAGTAATAATGCCTCCTTTCTCCTACGATGTAAAAGTTTAAAGCCTGATAGAGCCTAATAGCTCTTATGTTTGACTTTCTAACGTCCAGTTGCACCTTTTTAACCTTGCCCTTAAGCCTGTTTAAAACTTCCCTTAAGAACTCCTTTCCGATGCCTTTGCCCCAGTAAGCCCGGTCTATGGCAAAGGTCATAACGTGGGCGCAGTCTTCTATCAACCAAAGGATGCAGTATCCTACAAGCTTGCCCTCCACCTCCGCCACAAACCTAACCGAGTAAGGAAGCTTAAACTCCCTCTCAAAGCCCTCCCTACTCCACGCATCGGTGGTAAAGTTCTCTTTGTTGATTCTGAAGACCTCCGGTATGTCTTCCCTTTCCATTTCCCTTACCTTTATCATCACCATATAATTTTAGCTATGCGCATTGGAATAATAGGCTTTGGAAATATGGGAAGTGCCTTTGGAGAGGGATTGAAAAAGTCCGCAGAGGTGGTAGCCTTTGACACAGACGCAAGCAAAAAGGAGAAGGCTTTGGAGATGGGAATAGGATGGGCAAAGGACTTGGAATTTTTGGTGGCAAACTCGGACCTTTTACTGCTTGCGGTTAAACCCAAAGATGCGGGAAAGGTCCTTGAAAACCTAAGGGGGAAAATGGAGGGAAAGATCCTGGTTAGCATTGTGGCAGGGTTATCTCTAAAAAAGATTGAGGAGCTTTTGGGAAGGGAAAAGGTCATAAGATGCATGCCCAACTTGGCTGTGGCGGTGGGTAAAGGTGCCATCGCCTATGTGTGCAACGAGCTTGTGGAAGAAAGGGATGAAAAGAATTTCAAGGAGAGCTTTTCTAAGTGTGGAAGTTTGCACAAGGTGGAAGAGGGCTTGATGGATGCCTTTACCGCCCTGGCGGGTTCTGGTCCTGCCTTTGTGATGAAGTTTATATCTGCCCTCTGCTTGGCGGGAGTCAGAGAGGGCTTTAGCTACCAACAGGCAATGAACATAGTCTTGGACACCATAGAGGGAACAGTCCTTATGCTTAGAACTTTTGGAGGGCATCCGGAGGAGTGGATCAGCAAGGTGGCCTCTCCCTCTGGTACCACCATAGAGGGCATAAAGGTTCTGGAAGAAAAGGCTTTTTCAGGGATCTTAATGGAATGCATAAGGGAAACCACCAACAGATGCAAACAGCTTGGCTGAGCTTTAGGTTCAAGAATGCCTTGGCAGGGCTAAAACTCTACGACCCAAAGGATGGCATATTCACACTTAGGCAAATTCATTCGGACAGGGTGGTCCTCTTGGATGAAGAAAGCCAGGAGGAGGGGGATGCCATTATAACCACGAGAAGGAATTTCCCAATAGGTGTGAGGACCGCAGACTGTGTGCCCTTGGCCTTTTTGGGGGAGAGGGCGGTGGGTGTGGTGCACGCGGGCTGGAGGGGCATAAAGGCGGGCATTGTGGAGAGATTTTTAGAAAGGTTTTTACCCATTGAGAGGGAACCCTTTGTTTTTGTGGGACCTTCCGCCAAGGCTTGCTGTTATGAGGTGGGTGAGGAATTCAAAGAGTACTTTAGAATACTGCACTACAAGAATGGAAAGTTTTACATGGACACCCAACTGGAGGTTCTAAAAAGGCTAAAGGACTACGGACTAAAAAGGCTCTTTGTTTACCGCGAATGCACCATATGTAATGAAAAGTTTCCCTCCCACCGGAGGGACAAAACCTCTCAAAGAATGATACTGTTTGCCCTGCTGACATGATAGGAGACTTTATGCTCTGGCTTGAGGAGACAGGTTCAACCCAAAACATTCTCAAAGAGTTCTCTTTTCCCTACCGCACTGTAGTGGTGGCAAACAGGCAAAGGGAAGGCAGGGGAAGGTTTGGAAGAAAGTGGCACTCACAAGAGGGTGGGCTTTATTTTAGCTTTCTTTTAAGGGCGGAGGATTTTAAAGAGCTTTTGCCACTGCCCTTGGTGGTGGGCTACGGCGTCCTCTTGCAAATTGAAAGAAAGGGATTTAAACCTATGCTGAAGTGGGTAAATGATGTGTATATATCGGGTAAAAAGGTCTGCGGTGTGCTAGTGGAAAGGTCTAAAGAAAAGATAGTGGTAGGCGTGGGCATAAACCTAAATCAGAAGGAATTTCCATCGGACCTTATGGCAACATCTCTATACATGCTTAGGAATGAGGTTTTTGAAAAAAAAGACTTTCTCCTTGAGACGTTGGAAATCCTTAACAGGGTTTTGGAGGAGTTCAAGAACTTTGGCTTTGAAAAATTTAGACCTGCCATAAGGCAAAGGCTTATGTTTTTGGGGGAGGAGGTAGTTGTTTATTCTCAGGAGCCCGTAGTGGGCATCTTTGAGGACATAGACCAAGAGGGTAGCCTACTGCTGAGAACTGCCCAAGGGCTTTTAAAGTTCAACGCAGGAGAGGTTAGCCTTAGAGGTTCAAATATATTTTAGTATGGTTAGGTCCTTTTGGTCTGCCACCATACGCATTAGGGCTTCGTAGGCTATTCTATACCTTGTGTATTCCATGATGCTTTCCGAGATGTCTGCATCTTCAAGGTCAGACTTTTGCTTTTTGAGGACCAAATCAAGGTTTTCCTGGGTAGGTTGTAAGTTTTTGACCGTTGAAAGCACGGAGCCCACCTCGGACCTCCTTAGGGAGATCAGCTCACCCGCCCTGTTTAGGGAAAAGAGGTCAAAGTCATCGGGATAGAACCCACCCTGCAGTTTTTCCTTAACCCTTTTGACCGCCTGAAGGATGTTTGGGTTTTCAAAGCCAGCAGATAACTCTCCGGTTATACCGATAAACTGAACGCTTGCGGACAGTTCCACTGGAGCTAAGGCAATGGAGTAGCTACCGTCAGGATTTTGAGAGACAAAGGCATGCAGTTTGTCTCCGAAATTGTTGTTTATATACTGTGCCAACTCCTGAATGTTTTGGGGCTCTCCCGCACCGCCGTAGCTTATGGTGTAGGCGTTTGAACCAACCTGCAAAGTTATAGCACCGGGGGTAGTAAAGCTTGTGGTGGGAGAGGCGAAAGAGACCTTTGATATATAAAGATTGCTTCCAAAAACCTTATCTCCTCTGAGAAAGACCGAGACCTTTGAGTTCTCCGACACCCATACCTCAAAGTCCTGAGAACTGGCGGTATAATTCAAAGTGTTTGGGTCAAAGGGTTTTACCGTCAGAGAGGAGCCACCAAAGAGATAGTTCTGTCCAAGTTTATCGTTTGCCATGTCCAAAATATGTCCTAAGCCCTTATCAAACTGCTCAGCCAAGGCGGAGAGTTGATCCGGCGTAAGGGTTGCACTGTTTTTTGCCCTAATGGTAGTTGCGTAAAGCCCTTTTAGTGTGTCCCACACTTTCCCAAGGGTAAAGTCTACGTAGGTAAGGTTTGTGTCTGCAAAGAGCCTGTTTTGAGAGTGTTGGGAAAGCTGGGCTATCTCTTTCTTTAGCTCAATCACGTTGTATGTGGCAGTAGGCTCGTCAGAAAGGGCCCTTACCCGCCTTCCCGTGGAAACATCCAGAGTTTTTTCCGATAGCCCTTTTTTTATCCTCGCATCCTGTTCAATAAACAAAGAGAAAAGCAAATTATCTGGCACCTTCATAGCCCTTCACCTCAAACCATGTTTAAAGTTGTCTGGATAAGCTCATCTATGGCACTAACCACCTTTGCCAAAGCTTGATAGCTCTTTTGAAGTTGAAAAACCTCCATAAATTCCTTGTCAATGGAAACACCTTGCATCTCCTGAAGTTTAGCGTTCAGAGAATTCAGCACAGCGTTCTCAATATCATACTGCTTTTTATAGCTGTTAAGGTTTCCTGCAATGGCACTTGTTAGACCCTGATAGATGTTTTTAGAATTATCCCACCATAGCCTTGAAAATTGGTTAAACTCGTCCGCCTTTGAATAGTCCAGGTTAGACAACTGAATGGAAATATCGCCCGCTACCTTTATGTCTGCAATGCCCGTACCCTCAAAGACCCTTCCACCCACCATACCGTTGCTGTCTGTTATGGTGTAAGAAGGATTGGAGGATGTGATCTGAAGGGTGTAGGTGCCATCTGGATTGGCAACCACTACCGCACTAAAGCCTACCCCAGCGGAGTTTATGGCGTTTGCCAGGTCCGTAAGGGTGTCCGTTGACGTGTAGTTGATGATGACAGAAGAGGAACCGTTCAGTGTGATGGCCCCAGAGATGCCTAAAGGGTCTGTAGAGTTGGCATAGTTTAAAGTCCAATAATATTCCGTTATGCCAGTTTTTGCCGGGAGCTTTACCTCGCTTATGAGCTTTTTTGCCAGCTGGTCAAGCCTGTTTTGGTAGTCTTGTAGGTCTGCGATGGCATCCAAACCACCCTTTAGCCTACCGCCGGATATTTCACCCGATATATCCACTTGGGAACCGTCCTTAGATTTCCAAAGAACTCTTTTGTTTGCACCGTCGTAGGCAAGCTCCCAGCTAAACTTGTCCTCCACCAGCACAAAGCCCTTTGAAGTCTCCACCTTAAACCTGCCTATGTCATCCTCTTGCACTCTGATGTTTATGTATTCGGAAAGCTCCCTCAAAAGCCGATCCCTTTCGTCTAAGATGTTTTTGTAGTCCTGTCCCCTTGCGTAGGTCTGGGCGTAGGTGATGAGAATTTCTTGGTTTAACTTGGCAAGCTTCTTAGTTATAGAATTTACCTTGTCCACATACTGGCGCATGCTGTAGTCAATGGATTGAGAGATGGTATCTAAATTCCTCTTTCTGTCCTTTAGATAGCCCACCAAAGAGTTTGCAGACTGAACCAAATTAGCCCTTGCCCCTTCGTTGGTTGGGTCCTTCATTAGGTCCTGATAGCTTGTAAAAAAGGTGTTTATGTATTCTATACCACCCAAGCCTTGGGTAAACTCTTGAAAGAGGTCTTCTACCCTTGTGTTATTTTTTATCCTTTCATCCAAAGAGGAGACCAAAGATAGTTGGGCGTTCCTCTGCTGGACATAATAAAGACTTTTAACCCTTTCGATGGTCTCTAAGCTTATACCGTATGGAACAGAAGTCTTTATTACCGGGTCTTCCTGTGCATAGTCCGGGTTGTTGGCGTTCAATATGTTCCTGTTTCTTATGTCAATAGATTTCCTGAGTATTTCAAGCCCCTGAGAAACTATTCCTAAGGTCCCTCCAAACATGGCTTACCTTTTAATATCGTCTCCTTCGAAAGAAAGTTTAAACCCAAAAGCCCTGAAGTTCCCTTAGCTTTTTTACAGGGTCTTGGCTCTTCATCAAGCTTGTGCCTATCAAAAAGGCGTCCGCACCAAGGTTCTCAAACTCAAGCACCTGCTCCCTTGTTTCTATTCCGCTCTCCACCACCACAAACTTGGCACCGAGTTCCTTAAGTTTTGGCACCAAAGTCCTTGATAGGTTAAGGTCTATCTTCAAAGTTTCCAAATCCCTGTTGTTTATGCCAATAATGTGGGCGCCAGCCTTTAAAGCCCTCTCTGCTTCCCTCAGATCAAAGACCTCCACAAGGGCAGACATACCAAGCTCCTTTGTATAGTTAATAAGCTCCTCCAAGACCCTCTGTTCAAGGGCTCTGACTATCAGCAAAACTGCATCCGCACCAAAGGCTTTTGCCTCAAGCACTTGCAACGGGTCAAAGATAAAGTCCTTCCTCAGCAGTGGCAGTGGGCAACTTTGCCTTACCTCCCACAGGTCCTCCAAGGAACCCTTGAAGTACTTATCCTCAGTTAAAACCGATATGGCAACCGCTCCACCCTCCCAGTAAAGTTTTGCCTGCTCCTTTGGGGAAACCTCCTTTATAAGACCAGCGGAGGGGGATGCCTTTTTAACCTCCGCTATGATCCTTGTCCTACAGTTCTTTAGTGCATCCTCAAAGCTATAAAATCTTTCCCTTTCCTTAACCTTCTCCCAAAGAAATTCTTCGTATTCTTTGTCCTTTCTGAGGGTTTGCCTCTTGTAGGAGAGTACCTCTTCGAGAAAGCTCAGGGATATATCCTCCTGTAGTTTTTACCCTCCTTTTTGTAGATGGCTTCCACAAAAAAGCCATTCTCTTGTAGCTCCTTGTAGATTTCCATTGCCTTTTCCTCTCCCTTTATAGCGAGAACTACACCGCATCTTGGGTCTATCTCGTCTGGAATGGGGATAAGCTTAGCCCTTCCCTTTAGATATTTCTCAGCCCTCGTACCCTCCGATATGGCAGAAAAGGTTATAAAGTGGTCTGGCTTTTCCGCAAACGGGTTCAACATCATCAAAATGTGCCTTAGGTGTAGCTTCACTCCAAGAGAGTGGAACTTTATCCAATACCAGAGGGAGGGCTCAATTGCGGTGGAGACCTTTTTAACCTGTGCTATGACCTTGTCCCCTTCCTTTTTCAAGCTAAGAAGTTGATTGCCCGTTTGTTTGCACCAGTTGAATATGTCCCTCTCAAAGCCTGGGTCTGTGGATATCACTGTTATAACCTCGCCCTCCTTTAGCCTCTTTATGTTCTCGGAGGTGATCACTATAGGCAAAGGACACATAAGACCAGACAGGTCTAAAACCTTTTCCTTTTCCCTTTCCAAAACCTCCATGGCAACACCTCACACTGCAATCTTTACTGCCTGTTCTTTGCTTTCAAAGCCTGTTATATAAAGCTTTAACATCTTGGCACACCTAATTAAATTCTCCTTTAGCTCCGTATCCATAAGTTCTGCAGGATGGTTAAGGTAGAAAACAACCAAGGCACTGTCCTCTTCTAAGCTCACTGGCACAGAAACGGTCAAACTGCCTTTGCCTATGAGGCACTCTTTTACAGAACCGTCCTTCAAAGAAAAAACTTTTATAGCTTTAAGCTTGAACATTTCCTTTACACCATTAAGATATTCCTCTGGATTCTTGCTGTCAAGCAACTCTAATAGTTTAAGTAGCGTTTCCTTCTGCCTTTTTTCCCTTTCAAGGGTTGAAAGTTCCCTCTGAATGCTTCCGTATGCCCTCCTCAGTTCAAAAAAATACCTTCTATCCTTCTGAAGGCTCCTAAGCAAATCTACAGAGGAGGGAGAGATCCCCAACGCCAAAGTTAAAGGAAAAACCAAAAGTCCCTTCAAGCCAAAGTTGTAAACGCCAAGGGCAGTGGCAGAAAGAACAGATATAAAGAAAGGCACAAGATTTTTGGGAAAGCTATAGAGGGAAGGCACCAAAAGGGAAAAAATAGCCAAAGGCTCTCCCGAAAGTAAAGCCAAGGGTATGAGGAAGAAAAAGTCTATGTAATCGTTCAGCCTTCTAAGCTTGAAAGAGTAAAAATAATTCACCAGAGCGAAAGAAAGATAGAGGGAAGATATAACCACTACCACCGCCTTTTGGGTGTATCCCGGAAGGTAGAGGAGGGCATGGAGGATAAAAAACATAAAGAGCAAAAACCTTAAAAAGGTGATTAAAAACACCTTGTTTAGCCACACAGTGCTAATATTATATCCTTGATGGAAAAAAAGATAAACATAAGCCTCCTTTTGGAAAGCTTCCACAATTTGGAGAAGGCTTACGTAGACCTGAAAAAGCTTATCTCTTTGGGCAAGGAAGAGTTTGTTAAGAACAAACTTATCCAGGACAAGGTTAGGGTAGATTTCAACTTAGCCTTTGAAAGCTGTATGAGACCCTGTAGGCACCTTTCGGTGGTTTTTGGTCTAAAGACCTCTTCAAAGGATTGTTTGGTAAAACTTGGAGAGAAGGTGGGCTACGGGGACCTTGAGACCCTCCAAGCCTTTATAGATTTTTACTTTAAATACAGGGACCTGAAAGAGTCGGTCCAGCCTGAGGAACTGTACGATTTCTTGGAAAAGAACCTACATGTTTTTAAGGATTATGCAAGGGCGGTGGTGGAGTATGTTAAACAAACTACCGGTAATTATCTTCTCATAGACTTTGAACTTCTAAAGGAAAAGGCAAAGTTTGTTAAGGATTCTGTGAATAAAATAAACTTCGTCCTATCGGTGGGCTTGGAGGAATTCAAAAAAAAGCCCATGTATCACGACAGGGTCAAATACTTTTATCAGGTGGCTTACGATTCCCTCTTTGACGTTTGCAAACACATTGCACCAAAGTTTGGCATAAAAAAATTCGGTGATGATTGTCTTTTAAAGATGGTGGAAGGCGGTATAATCTCTCCTCAGTATTACCCACTTCTGCTTAAGATGATGAACCTAAAAAACAAGCTTATAAGCACTTGGGATATAGATTTGGAAAGCCTATACAAAGAGTTAATGGAACTCAAAGACTATTTTGAACCACTACTAAAGGAAATATCCTCTTCTCTCAAAAGCCTGTTAGATAAAATCGCCAGCCATCAAAAACAACTCCAACAAAACAGCCAAGGGCAAGAAAAGGACCAAAGGGAATAGCAAAGTTCATGCTTTTATGCTTTATCAGCGTAGGAAGCACATAAAGGAGCCCAAAGAGGGAGCCCAAAAAGACCGCACTAACCACACCCCAAATGCCCGTCCAACTACCTATAAGAGCCATAAGCTCCACATCTCCAAACCCAAGCCCCTCAAACTTTCTGACTTTTTTGTAGTAAAGGTATATAAGCAAAAAGGGCAAAGCACCCGCCAGTATTCCCAAAAGGCTCTCATAGAGGCTAAAGTCCTCCCTAAAGACGGAGGTGATCACACCAAGGACTGTTCCGCCCAACATCAACGGCTCCGGTAGGCTAAAAGTATCCCAATCTATCAGGCTAAGCACCAGCAGTAGGGAAAAGAATACATAAAGTCCAAGGGCTGTAATACTAAAGCCCCACTTGTAATAGGAGAGAACCGCCAGAAAACCGCTAAAAGCCTCTACCAAAGGATATCTGATGGATATTTTGGCAGAGCAGTTTGGACATTTTCCCCTCAAGAGGATGTAGGAAATTATTGGGATGTTGTTATACCACTTTATGGGTGTTTTACAGTTTGGACAGTGGGAGGGAGGATTAACAATGGACATACCACGAGGGATTCTGTATATGAGCACGTTATAAAAGGAGCCAAGCACCGCACCAAGCAAAAAGAGGAATACGTAAATCATAGTATCATTTTATCCTTTGTGTGCCAATGAGTTTGTATTTTTTTAGAACAGCCGCTTTTCCACTCTTGACGCCTTTGGAATATAAGAATATACTAATATTATGATTAAAATCATAAAAGGAGGTGTTGTCATGAAGAGAGGTTTGTTAGTTGCAAGTGCTTTGCTTGGTTTCGTAGCAGTAGGTTTTTCCTACGATGCGGAACTTGCCAAAAAGCTTGACGCCATGTTCTCCCAGATGACGCCGGAAGTATTAAAGCAAAGACCTTGTCAGATTGACGCAAACCAGCTCTTTGAAATGATCAAGAAAAAGGAAGACTTTGTAATCCTTGATGTTAGAACTCCGCAGGAGCAAAGCATCACGGGAATTACTTGGAAGAACACACTGAATATTCCCATGCATGAGGTTTTCAAACCAGAAAACCTAAACAAACTACCTAAAGATAAGAAAATAGTGGTAGTATGCCACTCTGGAGACAGGGCAGCAGCAGTAGTAACTGGTTTGAGGGCTATCGGCTTTAACAATGCATACCAGTTCAAAGGTGGAATAAAAGAGCTTGCGGACAAGGTTGGAAGGAACGTGGTAGATATTGTGAAGTAAATTCTTTGGGCAGGGCGCTTGCCCTGCCTTTATTCATTGGAATGCATAAAAAGGATAGAAAATTATGTGGAAGGGTTGAGCTACGAGTAATTTCTAATGGATAACAAAACGAAGGATTGGGAAAGTTGGAACTTCCGCCTTTTTTTTCATAATTTATGTCCTTTCCTTTCCAAGCCTGTCCTCAAGGAGTTGCAAAAGTTCAAGGTCTATTGCCTTTGGCATAGTAGTTAAAAATATATCACTTTATCACTCCTAAAACCTTTAACAAAAACTCAAGGGCGTTTTGATTAACGAGTATTAAGGTGAAAAAGAGAATGATAAACAGTATGGTAAATTTACGGTCAAGCCTTAGAAGTTCTTTTTCAATTTTGGCTTCCATAGCTTGGATTTCAGCCCGCAATATTTGCAAATCCGCCTTGCTTGCCAGCTCTTTAGTAAGCTCATCTTTAAGTTCAAGCTTTTTTTGGATGGCAAGCTCTTCTGCCCTCTTTTCCATAATCTCAAGTCCTAATTCTATTGCCTGTGCCACTTTTCTTGCGGTCTCTTTTCCAAGCTTATCCTCAAAAAAGTTGCAAAAGTTCAAGGTCTATCACCCTTGGCATAGTAGTTAAAAATATACCACACCATTCCAATGGCGGGACAGGGCTATCGTTTTTAAAACCTTTGCCTATAATTATCCTTGTGGAGTTCAGGGATTACGTTGCGATACTTGGTGGGCTTATTGGGATATTGGCTACCTTTACAGGGATTATGTGGATGCTTGTTCAACAGATAAACAAAAGAATTGATACGGTGGAAAAAAGAATTGATGACAGGATAAATGCGGTGGAAAAGAGGATTGATGATAGGATGAATGCGATGGAAAAGAGAATTGATGATAGGATAAATGCGGTGGAAAAAAGAATTGACGAACTGAGAGATGATATGGATAGAAGGTTTAATGAACTGAGAGAGGACATTAAGGGTTTGAGGGAAGAGATAAAAGAAATCAGGCTTCTTCTCTACAAGGTTTTAGAGGTTCCTCACAAGCAGGGGGAGTAAGGGGTTAGTTTGATTCTACTATTTTTATCCCTTTGCAAATTGTATTTGTTCAGTTTAAAGGTTGGTCCTTTCTTTTTCAAGGAGTTTATCAATTTTGAAGATGAGGGACTTGACTTCCTCTACAAATTCAATGCAAAAATTAGGGTTTGAATATCTTGATTTTTTATCACTTAGCTTTTCCACATCACTTAATATGTTAATTACCTCTTTGTGAAATTCGTTATCAAAATCTTCAAGCTCGGTTAACCTCTGAGTTATCGGTTCCAAAAGTTTGGAAGGTATATCTGCTACTTCTGGCTTAATGTTACACCATTTTCTCCTAAAATCATCAAAGAACTTTACGTCTATCGATCCTTCAGGCAACTCTTCAAGTTTATTATACAACTCTTCCAGCTTGTTGTAAAAGTTTTCCAATGATTCTTGTATTTCTTTTATATTTCTTACTATTTGTTCTGGAAAATCTTTCTCATACTTATTGTTTAAAGCAAATATCCATCCAAGAGTCTCATCCATAAATCTTTTGCGATTACTTAGAATAGGTTCTGCCAAATATCTAACTTGTTTTTTTAGCTCTATTATTCTCTCTTCGATTATCTTGATTGTCTCTATAATATCCCTGTTAGATGGCGTATTAGATGGATGGTTTTTTACTCTTTTTCGATTTTCTAATTGCAATCCTAAAGCATCTATAGGCAATAGATAGATCCTCCTTTCACAAAATTCAAACATGTAGCACTTTAGGCTGTATGAAATAGCTTTGGCTAAAAACTGTTTAAGCCCTGTAAATATAATTTTCTTTAAATTTTTAGCTTTCTTTTCCGCTTTCCTCTTTTCATAATATTTGTTCAACAAAAATAATACACATGGAACTGGGCTTACAAATTTAATAACATCACCAAGAAAACTAAGCATTTTTTCAATCCAATCCTTCATCCATCTCCCTCTATCACCTTTATCTCCTCCTCCGTTAAGCCATAAAGCTTATACACAAGCTGGTCTATTTCTCTTTCAAGCTCTTTGACTTTTTCCTGTTTTTCTTGGCTGGTCTCAAAATCGGGGGATTGGGTAAGCGTGAGGATTTCTTGGACTTTTTGGACTATTTGGTCTGCGAGGGGTTGGGTTTGGGGAGTGATGGGAGGGATGGGGAGTTGTTCTACATATATTGAAAAACCTCTTGTAGCTTCCTTTGATAAAACTTGGGCAGTATTGCGATAATAGAACATAATTAGCTTGGAGTTTAAAAGTCCAAGTAAATATAGTAAAACTTCTTCTCTATTCTCCCTATTTTTGTAAGGAATTATAAAATAGGTAGTATTAAGCCCAACAATTCCATTTGGTATAAAAGCGAATTTAAAACCTATATCAGAATAACCTATTTTATCCAATAAAAGCAAATTTATTTTTTCTCTGCTTGGTGGTGCTTGTAGTTCATACCATTCTTGATTACCAGCCCTCTTCTCTAAAGCTTCTTTATGTTTTTTTAAGTAATCTAAGACGCAAGAAGTTATTGTATGATTTGTAGCCAGAATTACCCACAATCCCGCCCACTTATACCTATACCTCTCAATATCCCTACCTCTCAAAACTGGCTTAATTATTTCCTCTGTTCTCCTTCTCTCCTCTTCATCCTTGCAATTTGCCAAAATCCTGTTTCTTGTTTCCGTGTCTATGATAAAAGCGTCGTTGTAGCCCGTTTTAATCCCAAAGTAAATCTTTACATCCCACTCTTTTAAGGGTTTTCCTACTTTTTCAATCTTTTCTTTTAAGCTTAAAACTTTGTCATCTCCAAGCGTCCAGCCGTTGTTGGAGAGTTTTTCTTGTTCCATCTTTTGCCAATTTGCATTTTCAAGGTAGTTCTCTAAGTCCTCCACATTGCTTGGCACTGTTAAAAACTCAAAGGTGTGTCCCTTTGGTGGTTTTTCTTTTTTGAATAGAAGAATGCAAGTATCCACTGTTTGCTCAAAAACTCTATAACCGCCGAAGTCTATAAGCTTTATGATGGTGGTTTTTTCTTTCAAAAACTTCCTCAGATTTTCTCCATACTTTGCCCTCATCCATTTATTGCTTGTTATGTATGCTAAAATGCCCTGTTGTTTCAAAAGCTGATAACCTTTTTCGTAAAAATACACATAAAGGTCTGCGGTGGATGTGAAAACTTCGTAGTTCTGTTTTTGGAGTAATGGTTTATCTTTCTTAATTTTCTCCTGCCTCACATACGGCGGATTTCCAATCACTACATCAAACCCATCCACCACTCCAAACATCCACTCGGGGTCAAACCAATCTGCCTTTGCGGTTGGGTCCAAAATGTCAAAACTTATTATTTTTTGGATATCTTTGTTGTCCCATCCTTGCTTTTTCAAAAGCTCCGCTAACTTTTCCCTTAACTCTCTGTCTTTTTCTTCCAATTCTTGCTTTT
>Ga0081473_153106_pt1 | contig 23789 bp, 15 predicted proteins | sample CisSprmetagenome_FD_70977 | JGI IMG/M metagenome (GOLD analysis project Ga0081473, IMG submission 70977) | Hypoxic/sulfidic aquatic microbial communities from Cistern Spring, Yellowstone National Park, USA v2 (version 2) | ecosystem: Environmental > Aquatic > Thermal springs > Hot (42-90C) >...
GTGGAGGAGTACGCCGAAGTCCTGCGGCTGGACGTGCCGGTCGGCGGAGGCAAAACCCTGGAGGACCTCCTCTACGAAAGCCGAGACGAGGTCCTGGACAAGCTCCACGAGATAATGATGGCGCTGTTCATGGAATACGTGGAGATAAGCAAGACGTGCGGCCGCGGGTGCCCGCCGGAGGCGACGCAGAAGCTGGAGAAACTAGCAACGCTGGAGCTAGCCACGTACATAATCCACACGCTGTTCCGCAGGCAGAAGATCGGCAGAGAAGCCGCCGTCGCTGCGCTTGAGGAAATAGTGGACGAAATTCTCTCTGGATGATCAAATTTCTAGACGTAGGATACCTTATAGACTGTGGATACAAAATAAGACAAAAGGGCCTAATGCCTCCCGTCAAATACAATACCACGCAGAGACCTTACGCATACCCTAGTCTCCAGACCTAGTTTAATCACCCTAGCCCTTGCACTTCCATCGAACATCGATTTTCGTGAATGCTAGGTTTTAAAATGGGTCTTAGTCTTAAAAGATGTGCTATGTAAGTTACTGGGGCGTTAAACATGCTTTAGAATTTAGGCATGTTCTCAAAGAATATGTAAAAAACCTCTCAAGCATAGTATTAGATCCTTACGGTGGTTCCGGTGGGCTTGCTAAATTAATGTTAAGTTTTGGAAAACGTGTCATATATAATGACCTTAACCCCGTAGCATACCTAATAGCAAGATACAATATAGCTAAAAATCAAGAAGACTTAGAAGATATGAAAAAATGTCTTATTAGAATCAGAGAATTCTTAGATAATACTCGGGAATTGTTCTATGAATATTGCCATATATGTAATAGGTTTTCCGAGGTAAAGTATAGAGTTTATGAAAACGGCGATGTGATGGCATATCTCGAATGCGGCCATATCGTCAAATCAGCTGATGTATCATCGTATAAGACTTCCTGGACCAGTATTAGTTTGAGCTATAACAATACACGTTTTTTAAAAGCTACTAGTGGCTTAACATTAGGAGATCTGTTTACACGGCGAAACGCTACGGTAATAGACATGATTCTAAGTGTATTAAATGAATGCCCTATGAGTGCAAAATATATTGTAATTCCAATAATCTATTTATTGAGTAAAATGGCCTTCTTTCCTGAAGGCAAAGAGAATATAAATAAGTCGTGGAAACCTTCATGGGCTGTTCCGGCCTATTGGGTACCTAGGAGATTTATCGAATATAACCCAAGGCTAATTATTGACACAAAAATCCGGAACCTCGGTTTCTGTAAACCAGCGAAGTATAGAGTTGGAACCGTTGAAGAAGTCCTAAAAAGGAAGGCGCATATCGCTTTCCTTAATTCCGACGTGGCCAACCTTTCTCTCCCGCCACGATCGGTAGATATCGTGACAGATCCGCCTTATCCCACGGATATTCAATACGGAGAGTTATATTTCTTCTTTGCAATTTTGTTGGGATTTAAGAACTATAATCAAGTTCTTCAAAATGAATTGATAGTAAATAGATATCGCGGCATTTCGCTTGATGATTATATGAAACGATTAGATAGACATATGTTCAAAATTCGTCAAGTAACAAAAAAATATGCTATTTTTATAGTTAAAAATTCAAAAAATATTGATAAAATACTATTAACTATAGAAAAATATTATGATATAAAGGAACAAAAAGATATTACACTTAGAAAGAAGAGAAGTAGAATAGGAGATTACCGCGACAGCTACAGCTATATAGTCCTATTCGCTAAAAGATAACGGTATGCGGCAGTCCATCTATAATAGGCCAGAAGTAATCAACAAGTCTAAATAGCATACAATTTTCCCTCACCTGCCGTAGCGACAACTATGCTTCTGTAGTCGGAACAAAACATAAATATTAATAAGCCTATGTTTTAGTGGATGTAGACTCTGGCATAATCGCTCCTTATCAGGACCTTGTGAGGGAAGATATCAAGCTAATACTTCAGGGTCGAGAGCTCGACGAGCAGACAATTGTAAATACCCTAAAGAGGCGCCCCTCTGAGTTTATAGAAGAAGTTAAAAAGCTCATAGACCGAGATGCTTGTGGCGAGCAACATACCATCCACGGCCTTCTTGTCAAGACGATACTGAATCTAAAGTTCTTACCATTCCAAGAATATCTGCCGATGGTCGAGTATCAAGTTCTTCCGAATATCGATAAACCTGGAAAAGCCGTGCCGCTCCTACAGCATACGGAGCCAATAGAAGATATCGTACGTGAGCTAGATACGCTAGAATGTGCGAAAAAGGACGTTATAGAAGCCTCTAAAATAGTCCTTAGAGCATTTAAACGAAGTGGCATAGAGAAACTAAGCAAATTCCAAAGAGATTATATTAGACAATATGTAAGCGATAAGTGTACTGATAGATATAGGGTTTACGTACTTGAGGCACCTACTGGAAGTGGCAAGACTTTGATATTCATGTTCATGGCCTTAATGGAGGCGCTTATTGGCAGTAGATCTCTTATCATATATCCACGTAAACAACTAGCAGAAGACCAAGCAAATATCTTAATAAAATATATATATATTCTTCACGATGAACTAAAAAGTTATAGTCATTATAAATTTAAGGATCCCACTCTGCTAATTATTGATGGCGACCACCCGAATGCACCGCAGAAAGCGGACAGGGGAAAGCCCCTTACTGAGGTAGTGAAGAAGTCATTGAAATGTCCTATTCACAACACGGAATTATTACTCGGCGATGATTATACCATAAAATGCAAAAATGGACACTCACTCAGCTTCCTTTATGTCTTTAAGGAAGATCTGCAACACATACCAAGTATTATCATTACGAACAGATTTGTTTTATTAACAAGATTACTGCATAAGAAAGTAAAAATAGAGAATTTTCTCGAAAATATAAGTTTAGTTGTGTTTGATGAAGCACATAGCTATATAAACTTTGAAGGCGGCGATACAGCTTACCTTATTAGATTCTTACGTGACTATATAAGCCTTGTTAACTCTAACATCGAGCCTCGGATAGTGCTATCATCTGCAACTATGCCATCACCTGTGGAATTCGCCAAAGACCTTACAGGTGTAGACTTCAGGACCATTCTACACTTCGATTATGATAGTTATAAGACAGACGCCTATCGCTTAGTCATACCTCTATTGTTACTACCTACGCCTCAATTCTCTGCAGAAACCGTGGCGCAAATGGTGGCGTTAGTGACCCTATTGTGGGATATAAAGTACGACAAAAAATCCTTGGTGTTCATAGATGGCAGAGCAGAAATCACCAGGCTTTTTCACTTCATAAAGGAGATTATTCTGGAACACGGTGGCTTTGACGCATATCGACAAGCTGGCGATATAATCCTTTATCACACGACGCATGGTATACATCAGTTGAAAGCCGCGTTGCCAAGATATCAGAGATACAAAGAAGATTGCCATGCGATGTGGGATCATCTCATAGAGCCTGGTAGCCTACAAAATTTACAATCAAATAATATAAATTGGAAACAATATTTACAGAAATTGAAAAATAATATAGATTTCCATTATGCTCTGCATAGTGGCCGTCAGCGAACCTCTATCTTTAATAGATTTAGAAGTGGCGACGCAAAAATGCTCCTAGCAACATCAACATTGGAGCTTGGTATAGATATACCTGATGTTTCTGTTGTTGTTCAATATAAATTACCTATGAAAAGTGAGGGTTTTATACAGAGAATAGGTAGGGCCGGTCGCAACCTAGAGAGCTACAGAGTAGTAATTGGAGCTATCATACTTTCGCAATCTCCACACTCGGCGGCATACATGTATGATAGAGATCTCCAAGAAAAGTTGATTGATGTAAAGAAATTGCCAAAGCCGCCTGTAAATATTACTAATAAAAATTTACAACTAAAATACCAGTTTTACAGACTACTCATCGATTATAAACGTAATGGAGGAAATACACATTATCCGGTATGGTAGATATGAGCAACCGTAAATTACGTGAGTGGAAAACAAAAGAAGAAATTCTAAAGGAATTAATACGATATGGTAAAGAAAGAAATGACTATAATGATATAATGGAAAAACTAGAAAGAATAATAGCCAATTCGAATGTACAATGTAATGTAAATTATCATGAACTAAAGAAAGAATTACAATCATTTGTGTCGCAATTTAGCAGTAAATTTCAGCTCATAATATATCTTGCATATCAGAATAATAGTGGTGAAATTATACAAAAATTAAACATAATGTTTAATAAATTATCCAAGATTAGTGATGAAAGAATGATAGAGACCAACTATAGAGATAATATCAAAAGATATCTAGACGAAATTTGTTATACACTTCATCAAATTCTCGAAAATTTCTATAAACATTTTGATAATAAACAGTATCATTCTTTTTTAAGTGAAGTTGATAAATTTATAAATGATTTAGCAAAAGAGAATAAGTGGTTTGATTCCTGTATTAATAATAACTTAGAAACTTTATTTAATAAATATGCTGATTGTATAATTTCAAATTATATCAATAATATGAAAATTATATTTGAAGATAATTTAATCGAATTTGTTCAAAATAAATCAAATGTTCCGGTTAATATAATTCAACATAAACCCGTTAAATATCTACGAGTAATATTTGGAGACAATGAAAATGATAGCTTTTCTGTCGAAATTGTTGAGCTTCTATATTCTCTTGCTCCATTTACTTTATATAAAAGAGATAATCGTTATTATATTTTTATTCCCGAAAAGAGAAACATTGATGGCGAATACTTGCCAGAGGCAAAAATCTTAGTTCCGTACAGAATTAGGCTTCTACCTATTACATCTAATAATATTTCATATTATTGGTATCGCTCTGATCGGAAATCCCTGAAATTCCAAATAAATGAAACTGCGATATATGTCTCCTCAGGTAAACCTGTCTATGTCTGTTCTCTTGGGTTCCTTCCCTTAACAATGGAATCCACCTGTGGTAATTACGATTGTCCAATTCGAAGTAAATGTTATGATCCACAATTAAATAAGTTTAATTATCTAAAAGAACTAAATGACTCATATATGCGTATTTTTAATGTTGTTTTAGAAACCGAGAAGAATGTACATATTCTTCAATCTAATCCGATTCTCAAATTCTTTGTCCTAGAGGGCTCTAAAATACGAGAAGCGATTACGATAAGCTTAGATGTGTTATCGGTTCTACTAAGTATCGATAAAGTGATTTTTCAGCCACGCGAAAAATACAGCTACAAATTTATACGTGAGCCGAGCTTAAAGATTAGAATAAATGGGTACAAACTAGGTTTACGTCTGTTCAACACTAAAGCTCTTACAATAAGGTTTAACAAAAACATATTGGAAGAAATCATAAGAGAAACTCTTACTAATAATAAGCAGATTGTCAATTATATTTGTCTCAAATATCGCGCATATGATAAAAATGATAAATATCTTTATGAGAAAATCTTGGAGAGTGCAAACTATATTCTTGATGGTAATAATTGCGATATAGATAACAAACTTATTGAATATGCCATTGAAAATTTTGCTCATACATTTGCTCACGTGCTTTTATCTTTTATTGCAAGTAAGCTTCAAGTTGAGCCTTCGCGTATTCTTGATTATTACTATGAAATAGATGAAAATTATGTGACTGTACTTGTTTACGAACTAGGAGAGGGTGGCCTTGGTCTTCTTGAAAGAGAAACTTTGCAGGGAGCATTTATTCAGTGGCAAATATTGGAACAAATATTAGACTATATTAATCATATACATAATTCATGTGAAAATAAAATATCTAAAATTATTCAAATAGGTAATTTGTATGTTAATAGTAATACAATCTCTGAAGAAGTTAAACAGATTTGGAAGAAGTACATAGATTATGCATATACTAAATTTAGAATCACATTGAATGCGCAGACGTTACGGATTCCGATTTGGCGCTTAATATTTGAAAATAAGCTCGATACAGAAACAGCGCAGGAGTTGCTGTCCGCTACGCCTGTGTGTATGGATGCTTGTAATTATTGCGTATTGTTGGAAAGAGGATGTTCCAAGCCTCTTGATCAGCTTATCACAACCTCACGGTCCTTACTTCATGATGTATTTAATAAATTATATGATAATATTGAGAATTCTTTTAAGAAGTTTAATGAAATTATTTCGAGACCAAGTGATAAGAGAGCGGAATTATTTTTCGACTTTCTGCAGTTAGCTTCTAAATCTATTAAGGCTGTAACTTACGTCATTGATAAACACATGGCGGAAAGACTCGCGGAGTTGAAAGCAAGTAAGAATGTAGACATGATGGTGGTTACAGATAGCGAATCGCTTTCTAGAAACATCCGACAATTACTCACAGCCAGCGGAATCCAAGTTAGAACCATGCCCAATGTTCACGCAAAGATCTACATAGTAGACGATGCAATTGCTCTTATAGGTTCCGCAAATCTAACCAAGAAAGCGCTAGCGGAGAACTATGAAAACATAGAACTGAAGACAAAACCTGACGAAGTCAAGCGTCTAGTTGATAACTTCGTAGAAATTTGGAATAACGCTCGCCAGTCGGAGGGTTAGCAACAATTTTTAACCGCCGTGATAACATGCTCGTGGAGGAGGTGGGGAGGATCGTGGAGAGGTGGCGGAGGAGGGCGAAGATCCGCGGGTGGTTCGTGGGCGAGGACAGGGTGGTGCTGTTCGTGGAGGACCCCGCGGAGGTCCCCGCCGACCTAGCCGCGGAGCTGGAGGCCGCAGCGGGGAGGAGGGTGGAGGTCGTGAGGGGGAGGATAGAGCTTATGGCACGGGCTCCCGCACGGCGCCGGCCGTACGGCGTCTAAAGGCATGGGACGGACTCAGCCCTGAGCGCGAGCCCGATGCGCCTCGCGGCCCTGAACCACAGGTGGATGCCGCTGTACGACTCGTGGACTTGGCGGACCGCGTCCACCGGCGTGCCGCCGTACTTCTTGACGCCCTCCTCGAAGAGTTCCTGGAAGAGCGGCGGAAGCAGGTACGACGGCCTCTCGTCTACGCCGCACGTGGCCCACTGGACCGCAGAGGAGTAGGGATCCAGGAGCTGGACCTTGAGATCCGAGGGCTTGAGCAGGCTGGGGTCAAACGGCCTCCTGACCTTGATCGACTGGAAGATCTCGGTGGGCGGAGCCGCGAAATTCATCGTGGAGGCGCCCGCGGGCTCTGCGGGCAACGACCTGTAGGTAAAGACTGTCTTGAGCCACTCGGCGTAGCCGGCGTACCCCGGCGGAAGTGAGGTAAACAGCCTCTGCAGAGGCGCCTCCAGCCCGGTCTTCCCAAACCTGCGGCAGTAGTAGAGGTACTGCAGGGCCGTGGCCAAGCTCTCCTCGACGAGCTTATACACGACGTATTTGGGGGATCTCGGGGGCGCGGCGAGGAGGTGAGACCTGGCCGTCCCGCGCGTCTTCGAGAGACACCCCATGAGGCAGTGGGCGACCTCGTGCGCAAGCACCAGCTCCCGCACGGCATCCCTAACGACGTCCAGCCGCAGATTAAACTTCCTAGCAACGTCCTCGGCCACTCTGTCTATCAGATGGGGGCACAACGTAATCGTACATACCTCGCCACAGCTGGAGCACCCCATATGCTCAACAGGGTCGCCCATACAGGCCGCGAGGTCGCCCCACCTCCCATCCCACAACGCGTCAGTGACACAGCCGCCGATAAGCTCGGGCTCCTTACAGCATTCGCCGCGCCGCCCCTCCACGATCCGCACGTTGCCCATAACGCCCCCCGCGTAGACCCCAGCGGGCTTCAAGACCTCAGGAGGCGGAGGGGCAGGGCCGAACCTGCCGAAGCTGGTGAACCAGTCGTGCGCCGACATCCTACGACGTGGGGGAACCTCAGGCGATGGGCGGCGCGCCATACCGTAGCAGGAACACAACCTTATGAACTTTCACATGTTCGGCCACGCTCGGAGGGCCTCTAGCATGCCCCCTCCACATCTCGCACTAACTGAGACAAGCCGGCAGGCCCACACGCGCCCCTCAATAGATGTATCCGGCGGCATTACCACGCCGTAGAACAGCTCCAAGCAGAACCCCCGCCTCACTACAGCGGCAGGACTCTGGACGGCCGGACGGAGGACGGATGCGCCGCGGTCGGTATAGGCCGCGACGCGGGCGGGGTCCTGCCGCTGAGCCTCCTCGGCTACGGGCCGGAGGCGGCCTGGGACATGGGCCTCCTGGCCCTCTTCCTCATAGACGCCATGGCGGCCGTGAACCCCTACGTCTCGCCCCTCGCGGCCGAGGCGGACGGCCTCTGCATCCGGAGACGGCGAGGTGGTCATGGGCCCGCTGGAGCCCGAGGCCTTCCAGGAGTACAGCGCGCCAAGAAGAGGATACAGCTGATACGCGCCCTCTGGCGGCTAGCCGAGACATGCGGCGAAGAGGCGGTGGAGAAGGCGCTCGAGGCGCTCAAACCCTCATCTGGCAGTGAAGAGACGAAGAACGAAGACGCCAAACAATAGGGTCTATATATAACTTTATACTCATTATTTCATAAATAACATATTTACATATTTCTGGAATATATATGTATTGTAAATCATAAGAAGTCTGTTCTTATCGCTCATGGTTTTTGCGTCGAGGATCTTCGTCAGCAGTTCCCTCTCGAAGGCGTCAGCTGTCCCCTCTACTAGCTGTCCAAGGGATGAGACGCTCGTCAGCGACGTCGTCTTTAGCCGGGCGAATCTCCCGCCTTCCCAAACCATCATTTCCTTCTTTGCCGCGGCTAATGTGGGGGTGCTCACGTCGACGCTATCTACGTATTTAGCAACGCGCCTCAATATATCGATATTGGCCACGCCGAAAAGGTGCAGCCGCACCGATCTGCCCAACACGGCGCGTACTTCCTTCACCACCCTCTCGACGAACTCGACATCGTTGCTTCTAGGCACGAGAGATCCGATCCCCACATATTTGGCCCCAAGCCTTCGGTAGAACTTGGCACACTTCGCGTACGACTTTACGTCCCAGCCCTGGACCACGAGCATGACCTCCCGCCCCAGCCGCTCCCCAATCTTCAGCGCAGCCTCGGCATTGACGAGATTCCTCTTAAACATCCTCTCCCTGCCCTCCCTATCCATATCCTCGATGAAGGGGTAGTCCTTCTGAACCAACACGTCAGAGCCAAGAAGATGTTGCAGATAGAGCACGTGGTACTGCGGCAAATCGGCCAAGAAGCCGGCGCGAGCGTGAAGCCAAGTCGTAAAGGAATCCACTATGAGCGTCCCTCCAAAGCCAAAATACCGCTTAAACCCGTCCAGGAGGACTCTAGATAGCTTCCATCTAGGCATTGAAAGCACTGACTTCAGAGAGACGACTATTCCATCCACGGGGAAAAACCTCCAGTAATGAGGATCTTCCGGCTCGGCATACCACGTGATGAAAAGCCTCGGCATTATACGTACCTCGACAACACATCCTTCGCCTTCTTCGCAGAGTCCAAGGCGCCGTTGAGAACCAATATGTTCAACAGCTTAACAACCTCGCCTGGATTCCCCTCAGAAATGTCGTAAATAGCCTTCACGACCTCTCTATCCACCGAAGCCCTAACCCCCCTCCTCTCAAGTAGAAACCCCACGAACTTCTCTGTCTCCTCCAACGTGAAAGGCCTTAGATGAACCATAAACGAAGAAAGGCGACGCGCCAGAGGAGGATAGGTGTTCAAAATGCCGTCCCATCCGGCGGGAGTCGTCGACGCCAGGAAGAACGCGCCGCCGGGCAGACTATCAATGAACATCCTGAGGTGCCTCAGGTAATGCAAGCGCTTAGGTTGCGGAATTGCGATTATGTCTTCCAACTCGTCAAAAAGAAAGATAAGCGGCACGCGGCCAGCCCTAGCGAGCCCCCACACTATTTTAACCAGGTACTTAACCGCCAACTCGTCGTTTATTCTCGTGGAGATAAGCCCAAGCCTGCTCTTTATGTTCTGCGGAACGGCGTCGCCCAAAAGCCAAAGCTTGATATACTTAGAGTCCTCTGCATCGCTCCCGGCGATCCTCAGGAGCCCTCCAAGGGGCTCCTCCACACGAGATGCGACCAGCTCGACCAGCTCCCTATCCTCAAGCAGAGCCCCCATTACGGCGTTATAGAAATTCAAGATGCTGACGCTCGGCGTGTCTACATAAATAGAAAAGCTCTTCACGTACCTCTTCCTGACGTGAGACGATAGGCGGAGGAGGACGTGAGTCTTGCCGAACCCATAGTTGCCGATCACTACCCCAGCGCCAGAGGAGCCCGTTGCCACAAACCTCACCACATTAGCCAACTCCTGGAGAACTCCATAGGCGTCGAAGAAGCTCTCAACCTCATCCTCTACAGGAACCGGAAGAAGCGTTCTGGTCCTCATGTCTTCAACATGATGTAGACATATCGCCTACCCCCAATTTCAAAACCTGCAACCTCGCCGGCAGGAGACCCGGTCAACACAATGTCGCCCTTCCTACGCGCCACAAATTCCCTAAACATCTCCTCCACCACGCGCCGCGGGAAGCGCAATTCCCTCTTAACTTCCTCCAAAAGATCTAAAATAGTGACATACTTACTCCACCTCCGCCTAGCCAACTCTCTATATTTATCAAAAAGAACCTTTTCAAACATCCCCCAGAGCTCACCGCGCATGGGCATCCCAAGCCTCTCAACCTCCCTAGTCAATCTCAACACAACATCTACCACCACCGCGTTGAATCCCGACAAAGCCACCAACTCGCTAGGTTGCGTAACCCCTCTGGAGATAAGCCCATAGACAACCCGGTAGGGCTCGAGCGCCTCCATAAATAGCTCGTGGATAGAGCCCCCATCGCCCCTCTCATAGGCAGAGACAAACCTGAGCCCTCTCTCAGTAACGCTGCCATCTTCACGTATAAACCCAAGATCTAAGGCGGCTCTCCACAGCTCCCTAAGCCTTTTATCCTCGCCTACAGAGCCGCCTCCACCTATATAACGCAAAAATTCGTATAAGCTCTTCAGAGTAAACGGTCGCATGGAGAAGGCCAGCAGGTGCTTTAAATATCTTTTGTACCATCTGAAACTTCTAACCAACTTTCCAAACCTGTATATGTCTTTATAGCTATTTCACGTAATAGGGCTATCTGCCTAATTCTAGATTTCAGATTACCTGCCAAGATGTACCTAGCTCTGACGCCATCTGCGGTTATTGCTCTCTTCGGGAGAATAAGGATAGCGTTCTCCATCCTCAAAAGCCTTCGCAGCACTCCCTCCACAGCATAGGCGTATTCCCTGGGAAGCGCCACGATCACCAAGTCGTACTTCTTCGAACTCAACACCTTCAACAACTTATTCTCCACGCCAAGCCTCGCAGACCACTGCCTAATCCATCCTTTGAGCTTCCCCTTGAGAGTCGCCTCGTAGGGCACAATAGGCTCATTTTCGCCGATCAAGCCGTAACGTGCGCTAATAATATACACATCCACCTCCTTGTCTACACGCCTAAGAACGTCGGCGAGACTTCTAACCACCGCGAAGGAACCTCCATACATCTCCCTCGCAGGCTTTATGTAATTTCGCAGCGCCTCTCTGTAGAGAGCCTCCTTCTCTATGTCGTGAGACGGCACGGTTAGGCCCCTTTCTCTTAGGACTGACACCACCTCTCCCCAAGGCACTCTCTTCTCCTCTGTGCAGTACGTCACTATGAGTACCGTGCGTGCACTCTTCAGAAGAGACTCCAGCTTCTTATCGCCTGAGGCCTCATCTATCTTTACGCCGCCGTCTCTCGGCACGGCAAATCTCGCCTCGAATCTTCCCGATCTCAACAGTTTGCTGAACACGTAAACATTGTGGAACCCCCTCCTCCTGTTTCTATTATTGCCCCTAAAAATCACCACATCCACACCTGCAGACCTACAGACGGCGCAATCACAGCGCTTCCACGGCATGTCTCTCAAGGTCGCTACGTAGTACGGCAGATATCTCTCATGCCCCACGAGCTTAACGTAATCCCTAACAGCCCCCCATACGTCATCAAAAGAGACAACCCCCCTATCGTACTCCCGCAGCTTCTTCAAAAGCAGGCGCGCTGCCTTCTCCACCTCAGGTCCCTTATCCACCACGCGGATAGCTGTATACGCCTTTCCATCCGCCGTAAGGTAGTTTCCGTGTTCACGCGTCCACGCCAGCCTAAGGACGGAAGAGCTGTCGAAGGACACCTCCGCTATATAATCGCTCAACTTGCTCAACAAAGGCAAGACCCCCAGACGCGTAACTCCAAGGAAATGCACCTTCTTGACGTCGCCCAAGCTCCTCACCTCTGCGGTAAGCACCTCAACAAGCCGTTTCAAAAACTCTGTATCCCGCTTAGCGAGACCCCCCACTGCGAAGCTCCTGAAGCCGTAGCCATGTAGCTCCCTCAAGCTTTCCACATAATCCTCAATCGACACCCCCTGTATAGACCCCAAAAGCTCAAACCCGTAGCCCCCCCTCCTCCACAAGTCGAACATCTCCTTAGCCGCTCTCCTCGTGAACCCGATACGCCTCTCGGGATCCCCGAAAAACGGGATGTGGTCAAGAGTAACCCCAAAGTCGACCCCAAGAACTCGATAGTACTCCAACACCTCCTGCACGGTATACGGCGGCAACTCCCTATCGCGGTACTGCCAAGCTCCGCAGTCCCCGATGATCTGCATGCCATCTGGGAGCCTCATGAACCCCCTAACCCCGCCCGCCCTCTTAATCTGCGCCAGCTTAGACTCAGAAAGCGTGGAGATAGACACCAACACGCCATCGACTACGTGGCCAACGAGCTCCCAAAGCCTTGCACCATACATAAACCGATCACGCCTATACCCTTCAGACTCCTTCTCTTTTACAAAGTCGAAAGCAGGATCGACTATGTCGTCCCAGTCGGGAATGATAAACTTAAGCGTCACTGAGAAAGAGGGGCGCCGACTAAAAAAATAATCTTTAAAAACAACTTAGGAATGTAGAATTCCGTAGATGGCAACTGCTTTGTGCCAAAGATGGGAGGATCTTTCACCAATGCATCGGCAAATCCGCGAAGAGATAGAGGAAATCATCAGAAGATATACAAATAACGAATCCATCAATCCCATAATAATCAACGCGCCGTATGGATCAGGCAAAACCACTCTCCTCAAGCATCTCCTCTGTTTTTCCGTTAGAAACAATATATTGGCAATAAAGGTAAATCTATCTAAAATATCACAATATATTGAAGAGAAATTAAAAAAAGAAGAAAAACAACAAATAACCGAAGACGAGCTACCACGTTATATTAATGAATTCTACAGAGACCTACGCAGCAAAATCTCAATGTATCTAAGTTCAGGTAAATTTGATGAACCTACAACAAAAGAAATCATTGATGAATACGTTACGTGTTGTGGATTAACTACCAACCAACTTCTGGATCTTTTTAATAGATACAGTAAAAGTATCGACAACGCTATACTGTTAATAGATGAAGTAGAAGAAAGCTATGGTACACTTAAAACCAAGATAATTTACGGGACGACACCATTTAGAGGTCTCTTCGATGCGGTCCGCGAGAGAAAAACCCCCTTTCTAATCCTAGCCTTTGGTCCCTCAACGATCTACAGCGAAGCGGTTACCCAATCAGCAACATGGCGCGTCGTAGTAAAAACAATACCCCTCCTGGCCCCAGACGATATCAGTAAATTCGGCATCCACAACCCACATGTTCGAAACCTACTATGGTGGATAGGAAAGGGCCGTCCAGGCCACATACTGCGGTTAATCCAGGAAAAAATCCATGAGCGGGCTACAAACGCTGTAGAGAGATGTGAAAAACCTGATTACTCGTCGCTCATCGGGCAAACAATAGCAGAAAATATGCCTTACGTCGATATTTCGGAGTACGATCGCAAACTTTCGGAGATCAGGGACGAAAACGAACGCAAGCTTTTCCAAGTCCTTTCTGTTCACATAGGGCCTGTCGCCGAAAAACAACTTCCGGGTTGTATCGATGTTAGTAAATTAAAAAATATATCTTCTAAATACATAATAAAAAGTAACAAAATTATAAATGTTTCTGATTTTATAAATAAATTGGAAGATCGTTTAAAATCATTAGGCGTCGATAATGTAGGTACCGAATTGGTAACAGCGATATTCTCAGCATGGAGCGATCAACAGATTATTATCTTCGAGAGGTCAGCTCTGCTGGCCTTATTTGAACTGGCCAAAGACGTAGCAATAGAATTTCAACAAGAAAAACTTTTTGATATATTAACAAATAATTTAGGCTCGCTAATTACAGAAATTGAAAATCTCAGTATTGAAAGTGATTATTACTATGCTTTACATCCGTTGACGATAAGTAGCATATATCCACTTCTTCTTTTGAATCCACTAATCCGATGTAGTAAAAATAAGCCCGTTAATCTACTATATGATGAACTTAGTAAAAAAATAAATGAAATTATAAAAAAAGACATAAATAAAATAGAAGAAATAAATATCAAATTAATTAAATTAATTTATAAACAAGACACTGAAGAATTTCTGCGTAATGCGATTTATCCGTTATTTTTACCTGCAGAAAAGCTCTTGGAAACGCAAATTATTGAATTTATAAAATCTCTTATATTAAATAATCAGAGTATAATCTTCATCCCAATTGGCCAATCTGATGCATACCTAGAAAGACTCGAAAACATATGGAAGAACTATATCGAACTTGGACTCATAAAGATTCTTATTCCTAGTCCTCGTCTTTCACTATTTTTAGCAGGAGCATTATATAACGCCATCGACTGCGCTGTACCGCTTTCCTCAGCAGAAAGTCGAATACTATTGCTCTATACTAACGCCCTTCGACAATTAATAGACGAAAATAAAGCTTTTATTAAAGAAAATAAGAATAAATTATTATCAAAAATTGACAATATAGAAAAAAATTTACAAGAAATATGGAGCAAAAGATATCAAATAGGTCAAGCCAAGGCCAAACACCTGTTACTTCTATCTATCGCAGAGGTGAATATGGAGCAACTTAACAATGTATTTTCTTCCATCTCAAAAGTGCTCGAATATGGAACAGAATTATGCCGCGCTGTTTCTCAATTAGCGATAGAAACCAAATGCAATATCAGCCGCGGAATTGGCGAATTGTTGAAATATGGTGAAACCTTCTTCGAAAAATTTGACTCAATCTACAGATCTGCAAAAACTATACCGGAACTGACTATGGCATCTCGTGTACTCTTTGAACTTTCTAAGCTACCAGATATCATCCAATTCAATATATTTGAATCAAAAATCAACGAGTTAAAGAGAACGAGCGAAGATTTATTTTCGATAAAAGAACCGCTAAGCTACATACCTGTAATAGAGGCCCTAAAAACTGCAGGCGTTAAAGTGCATATAGAGAATAGTAAATATTACAACGAACTTAGTAAATTAATAAGAGATTTAGATTCAATTTCAAGTGAATTAAGAACTTTTCTAGAAACCACTTCCAAATTTGTTGACCACGGCAATATAGGGCTAAAAACGTTAAACAAAATATATTCACTGCATATAGATCTGATGCAACAATTGCAGAATATAAGCGAAATTGCTAAAGAATACTGTAGAGATGAAGAAGTGATGTTATCCGATGCCTTATTTAAAAACTTTGTATGTGATGCCGTATTAGACCAACTTGTTACGAATATTGAGAATAATATGATTCTTCCTGATTTATACAAAAAAATTGTAGATTCTAATTCAAATTTAAAAGAAATCTATGAAAAAATAAACAGATCTTCATGTCCAGAGGAGGTAAGGCATTTTCTTAAAGCCGATTTGGAAACGGTATTTGGGGATCATCTGCCTGACTTTGATAAAGAGCTAGCTAAGATTAAAGAAACGCTCGATAATATTATTAATGAACTCAATTCAGATTATGCAAAAATATACTATTTAGATATAAATAAAAAAATTGAACAAATCAAGCAAATGTATGGCGCTTAAACTGAAACTCGAGACCTATTTTGAGGAACTCCAAAGGTCGCGTAACGAGGTTAGGTCGAAATTAGCTTATTTAAGCGATTTGCTTGATATTATTCTCATTTTAGTAAATTATTTACGTAAAAATAATTTAAAATTACCAGAACTTAATATAATTAAATTACAGAGAATTGACCTAGATAATATAATGTTAATAAAATTAGAGGAAACAGTAAAATCCGATATTAAAACTGTAATAAAATCTCTTTTTAGTCAACTTTCACTTGATGAAAAAGAATGCACATCAGATATTGATAATTGTGATCAATTATACAATAAAAAAACTATTAGTAGATTCATTGAAACATTAGATAGATATGACATTAATTTAGTAAGATATATATCTTTCTGTAACAAGTGTTCAGTTTGCTCATTTATCAAAAATTACCAGATTCTTAATCATCTCCTTACAAATCTTAAAATTGGATTAGAAGAAATAATGATCGCTAAGAATTATATTAGATTTTCCGATTCATGTGATGAAAAACTAATTAAAAATATATGTGATGAACCTTCTTTTATTAACAGCTTACAAATATTAAAACAGTTTGGTTTGTTTTTAGACGCATTTTGCAACCATAATCTAGATTCGAAAATGTTTAAAATAACTATCTTTAAGAATATTATAAATATATTAACAAATTTATGTAAGAATTATTATCAAATATATAATAACTGTATTGATTCTGTCTCTATACATAATTTACTTGTTCAATATGACCAAGGATTTAATTTTATAAAAACTTATATTGATAATCTAAAATCAATTTTAAAAAATATTGGAATTAATATAGATTCTGAGCTTAATCTAATTCAAAGTATTATTAATGATCTCCAGAGTTTTCGATTCACATCTAATCACGTATTTCATTTAATTAGTCTACTTTCTGCGATTGATCAGCAGTTATATGAACGTTTAAAGTATAATCTTTCTGAACGCCAGTTGGAGTTATTAAATCGCCTTATTGCTCGTGGTTCTCTTAATATTGCTGAACTTGATGAAAACGAGCTTGCAGAGCTCTACGGCCTCTGCAAAAAACAACTAATTCGGTGTGAAGTCGGCATATGAGTAAACTCCCTGAGGTTTTATTGCCTGTTAATCAAGTGTTTTGTGAAAAAGAAAAAAACGATGACTTTATTAATCGGTATATTATTAATGCTGTTCTTTCATATCTTGAGCATAAGGAGCAGGAACTTATTCTAGGTATGCGTTATAATGAGTGGGTTATTATTGGCCCGGATGAACGCAAAGAGTTAGAGGAACACGTTTTGGATCATATAAAACGATATGCAAAAGCATGTGGCCGTGAAAAAGGTATAAATGTGGATCATCTGAGAGACGCTATCCGTGATAATAAAGTTATTGAAAAGGCAATTTGCTATTTATATATATATGGAATTTATGATGACTGTATTTCAAGATATTTGCTATTACTTCCGAAAGAGAATGTACCCGATCTTGTATTCGATGGTGGCAGCGCGTGTGAGCAAGCTATCAAGGCCTTTGATAGTTGCGTGCGTACCTTATCAAGCCAAGAATCTATAATGGTAAGAACTAGACTTATAGAAATTATTAAAGATATTTACCATGTTAAACAGAGATTTCCTGATATATCAATTTATGAATCACATTTATTAGTTGATAGAGTTTTTGCGTATGTACATCCAAGGCTTTTACCAGTAGGTAAATATACTGGTGCCGAACTATTTAAAAAAATAGAACATTTACTTGATGATTTCTTTAAAAAATTCTATATATATTTACTAGATTCTAATATTAATCATGATCAATTTTATAAGATGATTAATGCGTATAAACAAATATTAACGGAATTTTTTGAAAAGTTACAGGAAGAAAAGGATCTAAGATTTTATGAATTTCAGGTTGAGGGAATTCTACGTGCCCTTGACCAGTTAATTTCTGCTTTTGAAGCTAACAAGATTAACTATTTGGTAGTTGAGGCGCCTACTGGTAGCGGTAAGACTGAAATTTTCGTTCTAACGTTGCTTCTGCTTTCCCTAGCTAAGAAAATCATACTTCCAGATGATAGGACTATAGTGCCTGTCGGTCTCCTCATATATCCGCGAAGAGCCTTAGCTAATGATCAAGTTTCTCGCTTGATTCACTATCTCTATATTATAAATCAAATTTTAGCTAAAGAATCTATAGACAAAATCAAATTATCTATAAGATATACCGAAATTCGCACAAAAGAAGAAATCGAAGATACATTAAACGAAGAGAATGTTATAGAGAAACTTCAATATAACTACCATCAAAAGCGCATACCTGTTAGGTTAAAGTATAGCGTATCTGCCTATGTTGTTCAAGACAATGGTAGTTATTATCTCGAGCTACCCTTTGTCCGCTGTTTTGACACACATCCACGTTTGGAAATCATGCATACCAGCGGAAAGTTACAGATTAAGGACAACAGAGTGTTGTGCCGCAAAAACAATCAGTGGTATCCACTCGACTTCATCTACTTAGTCAGAGGCAAGAATCTTGGCGATATTCATATCACGCTGTTTGAGACGCTTAGGGGTGAACTTTTGAGGCCAAATAACCCTCTCTTTGGCGAGAGTAGAAGCGATAGGGTACATCCGATAATCACTGTTCTTGACGAGATTCATACTTATGTCGATGTTCCCGGCGTACGCTATGCCTATCTTCTACGCAGATTGCTTAACCGCATTAGGTATAGCAAAGGCGACTTTGCACACTTAATAATAGGAATAAGTGCCACAATACCTAAAAGGCATGAATTTCTCCGTCGATTATTTCTGTTACCTGAGGCCAGCCGTGAGGATATTGATAGAATTGTAGTGCAACCTTCTGAGCTAGAAACTGTGCCTCTAGGAAATGAGTATTTTATAATCACCGTCCCCACAAGGTCGGCGCCGGTTGACGCTTTATCTGTAACAATTCAGACTATTATGGCCATATACTACAATATGCCGACCTTACCGTCAAGTCGCAAGAAGGCTATTGTTTTCGTCGAAGAATTTAATGTACTTCGTCGCCTTCTTAGACAGTTAAGCAATAAAAAAACAGGCGCCATAAGAAGAGAGGAAGATTATAACGTAAAGAAGTATGGCATATTCGGCCTGCAAGATTTACGAAATCCAAGACACCCAATATATGACGAAAAGACAATACCGTACTTCAACGACGATCCGCAAGATCTAGCAAATGTAAAAAAAGGAAGAATTTCATATGTGCCTTCCCTACTTTCGTGGAAATTTGGAGAATTATGGTGGGGATATATGCTTGATACTTTTGTTTATAGCGACGAGAAAAATAATACCACAATGTTCTTCAAGGTGGACGAGTTCTCAAGCAGGCGCCGAGGGGATTTAAACAGCGATATTATCGTGGCTACTAGTAGCTTAGAAGTTGGGGTTGACTATACCGATGTGATTCTCATATACCAACATGGCGTGCCTCCAAATATCGCTGCGCTTGTTCAACGGGCCGGTAGAGCTGGAAGAAGAATCTTTGAGAACCCATTAACACGCGTCGCAGTAGGGGTTCAGTTATCACCAGACAGGGCTAACCAGGCATGGCTCTTCGAATTGTTTACACGTACAAAAGATCTGAGGTCGGCTCTAGATTACGACAACCTCTTCCTACCTATTGAAAGCGAAGTGTTGCAAAAACAAATACTCGCGGAACTGGTAATAGAGTACTTAGCATCAAAGAGTCGCATTTCTCCAGGCGTCGCTCAAGCGTATATCCGAGGTGCAATTGGCGTATCCGAGAAGTTTCATAACGAACTATGTGAAGCGTATATAGATAAGAAGGATTTTGAGAAATATGTCTCTTGGGTTTTTAAAAATATTAAAAATATAGAAGATCTTATAGATGAAATTATAAATGAGATAGAAGATGTAAAGAATGAAATATGTAAGTCATATGGGAATCGACAGACTTAAGGAGTTTATCCCAGAAAAATTGTTTGCCGAGTCAACTCTGCCTGAGGTGACGATTTTTCTCAAAGAGTTGAATGGGAAACAAATTAAGTTAGATGTAGAAAATGTCTCTTTGTCAATATCGTCCGCTGGCTATCTACCTGGAAAGCCGACATATAGACCTGGCAAAGGGGTAATAGTGCCGCTCCAAGTGCCCTGGAATATGGACCCGGTAGTGACTGATGTATCGCAAAATTATATTTTAAAAGGGTACCCATTTGCACAAGATATACGGGACGTCCTTCCCGAAGAGCATTCCGCGTTGTTATCGAGTCTCGGCCTGGAGCGAGAAAGAGTAAGCCCAAAGATCCTTACTGGTATTATCCTAGGTGAATATGAATGCGAAAAAGGAGAAGGAATAAGATGGGGATTTTTCGGAAAGAAAAGGCATAATATTCCATTTGAAAAAATAAAGAATCATATATTTTATTTATACAGAGACAAAAGCATTTCTTTTCCGCGGCATTTTGTAGATAGACCGGTTGAACGATCATCAACTGACCAAAAACAACTATGTTTTAACATTATTAAGTCAAAACAGTACAATATAATTAAGATATACAAGGGGATATATGCAGTAGACGTTAATGCCTCATTAAAAGGAAAATTCAAATTTAAAGATGATGTTACAAATCAAGATAAAAGTGATTCTTTGATTATTATAAAAAGGTCAAAATGTTTGAAAGATGAGGACCTTAAAAAAGCCAGGAGTTATTACCAGTATTTTGTAAAAATATTTGTAGATAAAAATAAACCGATTACAATGGGATATGAAATAAAATCAACAAAAATGCTAGAAATCGATGTGCCAGAACTGTCGTCTCTTGTTAATTTTGAACCAGGGTGTTTTTCCAAGGATCTCGCCTCGAAATATAGATGCTGGTCTCTTAACACTTCTTATGTTAATGGACTACGTCATCTCCTTTCTCATGACTTAGTATTGAATTACTATTTTTCGCAACTAGGATATGCAAAAATAGAGAAATTGATCAACTTAATTATTTTACTCAATGATTTTTATTATCAAGAAAATGAAATATTATCTAATATTATACAACAACTACAAAATAGCGATGACGGCGGCGATAAAAATAAAAGATTTGCTGAGCTACTTAGGAGTCGAATAAGATCTTTGACTCCGCATTGCAATTCAGATGTGCAAAAAGATCCTAGAGGCCGCTTGGTATATTACTTTCTCTCTGAGAGCAAGGGCGCAAAGTTAGAAGTATATCGATGGTGGTGCAAGGGCGAAACCGATGAGATATGGGGCAAAATATTTAATCGTTTGAATAATTTAATAGAAAAATGGTATAAGAAATACATAATTGATATTATTAAACATACATATTCTCATCATATTATAAAAGTACTAAGCCTAAGATATAGTGTACCACCTGATAAATTCTTAGAGCGTTATACTGAATGGGAGTCTGAAATGAAAGTAGCCATAATTGAGAATGAATCTGGCGGCGTCGGTATACTTCCGCAATTTGCAAATAGAGAAAAAACACCTGAAATGGTAGAAGATCTTATTTTATCTTTTGGAAAATGCCTGGTCGGCACACCTGAGGATTTGCTCCATTTTGCTCTGGCCAATATTGATGAATGGAAGAATAAAGATATATCAGTAATATTGCAAAATATTATAGAAAGATTGAATATAATCATAACGCCAGATGAGTTTGAGGAGACAAAAAAACTTTGGAACTCTATTCTAGACGAAGCAAAAAATATTGTAAAGCTCGTAGGTCGAAGTAGTGAAGATGATGCCCTATTGCTCTTGCGTGATATTCACAGACTTCGATGGGAACTTGAGAATAAAATAAAGAGATTTCCTGAGTTTGACGAACTACTTGTCTATGTTGTTGCGCACCTAAATAGTAGCACACTTCTTCGTGAGGTTGTAAAAAAATTATTAGATATTTCATTGGATGGTAATACTAAGCGGATTCTCGGAGAAATTTATGCTAAACAAACTAAATTTATAGATGAATTCCTTAATGATATTCAGTTTATATTAGCTTTAGGAAAGTCCAACTCTGGAGTTGTCGATAAGTGCGTTCTTAGGAAAGACGGCGAACAGTGCGAGACCGTGGTGTCTTCCATAAAGCGTCTGAGAAGAGTTCTTCGGGGTCTTCTCATGCGACTTGCTCTGCTTAGCTGTAACTCTGCTTGCGGCATGTGTTATGTGAATAATGAGTCGTGTAGTAGATACTCTGCGCCGTTTATACAGGCCAGGACGCTGGATAGGCGCGTAGCGAAGATTACTGCATCTGAGTTTGTAAAGAGGTACCCGGAAGTAAAGGATTATTGTGATGTTAAAGACGGTGTGGTGGTGGAGGTTGGAGACAGGAAATATGGCGTTGCGTGTGATGTAGAGTCGCCTTGATGTTGCTGGCGTGTAAGGGACCTGACCTGCGTGTGGACAAGTCGCCCGAGGAGTTGATGATGTGCTTTCTGCATGAGTCTTTTGACGGTAAGTTTCTGTGGATAATATCGCCGTGGGTTACATTTTTTAAACTGAGCAAGCGGCTTGTTCATTATCCTTACGTATCATCTGGAGATGTTGTCGATATTATTGAGGCGTTGGTGAAGGCTGGTGTTGAGGTGAGGGTATTGACTAGGTGTATTGACGATGCTCTTGAGCCCGGTTTTATGAGGCTTATAGGATCTGTGAGTGATGGGGGTGAGGTGCCTGACGGTCTGCGGGTATATGTGAAAGAAGGGATCGACGAGATTCTGGGTAAGATAAACACCATATTGAGGCTGAAGGAGATCTTGAAAGATAGTCTGCGGTTCGACTTTAGAGGAGCGGGGCAATATGGTAGGCTCCACACCAAGTTATACATCAATGAGAACTCAGCGGTTATTGGCTCGGCCAATTTCACGTGGAGTGGTATTGCCGATAGGGGCAATTGGGAGTGTCTACTTTATTACAAGCGGGTGGAAAATGAGGCGCTCTATGCTGAGGCGCGGAGTGTGGCTGAGGCGTATTTTGACAATGGAGCTAGGTATGAGCAATGTGAGGAGGTGACGATTAGGAAGGCTTTGGAATATCGTCTTGTTGACGAGCCGATTATTAGTTTTGAAGATATGACTAGGTACCTGGAGGTTGTGAAGTCGCGCATCTAAGCCCGAAGTAGAGCCGACGGAGCACCTTCAGGTGCAGTGGATGTGTCTTATTGCTCTGCCGTCCTTCCGCGTCTGCCCCTCTATTCTGCACCCTATCGCCGGCAGGGTCAGAGCTAGGGGGAGCAGGCGGTAGGGTATCGTCCACATGGCCTCGTTGCGGTAGGCCCCGTCCTGGAGCCTGGCGAGCTCCTCCTCGGCTGGGGCTCTGAGGCGGCGGGGGCAGTCCTCGGCGGCGGCCTTCAGCATGGCCTCGTAGGCCTCGATGCCGCTCCTGAAGCTCCTCCTCTCCTCGACCAGCCTCACGGCGAAGGCCCTGAGCCAGCAGGCCGGGTGCCCCGCCAGATGCGCCGAGTCCGGCGCGGCGAGGAGCCTGCGGGGGCTCACCTCCCTGTGGACGTCCGCGGCGGCGCAGGCCTCCTCCACCCTCCCGCACCCCCTGTACCTCTCCCGGAGGGCCTCTGCGACCGGCCTCGCGCAGTCTCCGGGCCTGAACTCGGCGAGGCAGCGGGCCGCGCCGGGGCCCAGGGCCTCCGCCAGCCTCTCGTTGGCGCGGCGCGCCTCCCCGGCGTGGGGCGCCCTCAGGAGGTCCTCTGCTGAGGCGTCCACGGCGGCGTCCTCGGCCAGCGGCTGGGCCCCCCCCCAGAGCCCGCTGAAGTGCTCC
>Ga0081473_150015_pt1 | contig 23593 bp, 26 predicted proteins | sample CisSprmetagenome_FD_70977 | JGI IMG/M metagenome (GOLD analysis project Ga0081473, IMG submission 70977) | Hypoxic/sulfidic aquatic microbial communities from Cistern Spring, Yellowstone National Park, USA v2 (version 2) | ecosystem: Environmental > Aquatic > Thermal springs > Hot (42-90C) >...
CGGCTGGGGGGCGCGGGGGCCGCCGAGGCCTTCTGGACCGCGGCCTGCTCCGCCGCGGGCATGGCGGAGGGAGACGGGTCGTAGCCGAAGGCGCCGAGGACTTGTATGCCGTACACCTTCGAGAAGTTCATAATCGCCTTAGTTAAGCCCTGGCCCCACGCATCAGACCTATAGACTATCACGATCTTCTTTATGCCAAGCATGTGCATGAGGGTCACGAGAACCTTGGCCTGCGCGTCGTCGGTCGGCGGAAGCCTGAATATGTAGGGCTTGGGCACGGCCAGGAGCGGCGACGTGGATATGCTGGTGATCAATATGTGGTTCTGCTCGGCGAAGTTCATCACGGCCGACAGCTCGCTACTGCAGGTAAGGCCGACGACGAACCTAATCCCTTGAGAGTATAGAGTCTGCAGCTTCTGCAGAGCCGTGTTGGGATCGCAAGCCGAGTCCTGCACCACTAGGTCGAACCTTATACCCTTGTCGGCGAACATCTGGTTAGCGTTCTGTACAGCCAACTTCACCGCACATTGGCCGCTCGTCCCCATAAACTGAAGGGAACCCGATAGAGGCAACTCGGCGCCTATGGTGATGGTGTTCGTTGCTGTGGTTGTGGTCGTGGTTGACGTAGTGGCCGCGCTGGTCGTGGCTTGGGCCGTTGTGCTGGTCGTGGCAGGCGTCGTGGTGCTGGGTGTCGGCGCCTGCTTCTGCGAGGCGAGAAGCGCGGCTATGGCGACGACCACCACCACCACGACAACCACCCCCACTATCAGACCCGTTCTGGAGGCCATATCGTCTGGAAATAATTTATTTTTAAGCGTTCTTATCAACCGTCCCCTTTCTTATTGTATACAAATCGATTGTTTTTACAGGCTTCTCTGGAACCATTCCTTGAGGCCTATACATAAGCACCAATATTATTGCGAGGCCGAATACGGCATAGGCTAGATAGGTTGGATCGGCGTGCAGCAGGGCCTGCAACGCGTTTTTATATATATCTAGGAGCGTCTGGATTGCGTAATATGCGGCGGCGCCCACTATGGCGCCCACGTTGTTCCCCTGTCCGCCTAATATCAACATGGTCCAGCCGATGAACGTATATATCGGCAGGAAGGCCCCGAGTATCGTGTAGTCGAAGTAGTAGGCGAGGAGGGCGCCGGCCAGGCCGGCGAACGCCGAGGCCAAGGCCAGCACCCTAATCCTGAACTTCACTATGTCCTTCCCGAAGACGGCGGCGGCAGTCTCGGCGTCGCGTATGGCCCTCAACGTCCTGCCGAAAGGCGAGTTGCCCACTATGTCGAACACGAAGAAGGTGGCGACCAACAGGGCCGCAGTTATGGCGAAGAACACCAACGTCCTCGCCTCCCCAGACGCCCAGGCGAAGGGGTCGGGGATGACCGCCCCGTTGACCCCGCAGGCTACGGGCGTGGCGTAGTAGGTGACCACCCTGAGGAACTCCCCGCTGACCAGCAGGAGGATGCCTAGGTAGTCCTCCCTCAGCCTGATCGCCGGATATGCGAACAACACGCCGAGCGCGGCGGACAGAGCCATCGCCAGAGCCACCCCGAGGAGGAAGTAGCCGAAGCCGAGCGCGGGGTTCTGGGCCAGCTGCTGGTTGACGAGGGACCCCGCCGAGTACTGATACAGCATGCAGTAGTCGCCTATGTTGCTCAGCGGAGCGGCGCCGATGGACTTGAGGAGATAGGACTGATATATCAGCAACACCACCTTCGTCGCGATGCCGCCCACAGCTATCGCTCCGATTATGAGGAACATGACCTTGCCGAACTGGGGGAGGCCGAGGTAGCCGACCTCCAGGTTGAGGCTGATGACGTAGATGGCGTAGATGGCTATGTATATGGAGAGATTCTGCAGCAGGACCTTGACGTCGCGCGGCAGCGGGGAGAGGAAGGCGAGCGCGGCCACCACGGCGAGTATCGCCGCGAGCGCGGCGGCCTTGATCGCAGTATCTCTCATCATGTCCTAGCCCTCCTGGCCGCTATGAGGCCGGCTATGCCTTGAGGAGCCAGCAGAAGCGTCGCGATGACTATGGCGAAGGGTATCGCGAGCTCGTACTCCGGTGGAAGCCCCAGGGGGTTCAGAACGTAGTTGAAGCCCAGCACCATGCTAAACCCCACTATGTAGCCGCCGATCACTCCGCCGTAGATGCTGGAGAGGCCGCCCACCACCACCGCCACGAATATGAGGGGCAGCCTAAGCCAGCCGAGCTCCTCGGTCACCGGGAATATCATGGCCATGTATATCCCTGCTATGCCCGTCACGGCGCCTATCACGAGCCAAGATAGGGCGTAGACCCTCTCCACCTCTATCCCCAGCGCCTTGGCCAGAGGGGCGTTGTCTATGCTGGCCCTCATGACGACGCCGAACTTGGTCCTGTTGAGGAGGTAGTAGAGGGCTGCGAGTATCAACGCGAGGGCGATCGTCGAAGTGACGGCCGTGACCTGGCTCTGCGTGAGGCCCGGTATCCGTATCTCGCCTGGAGCCAACAGGAAGTTGCGGGTGTTCCAGCCGTAGGCCGTCTGGGCTATGCTATCCAGTATAGCCAATACGCCGAATATGAGGAAGTGGAGCCCGAAGGAGGCTATCATCAAGACGGTGATGCTGGCGCCGCGCCTTATGAGAGGCCGAAAAACCCCGACGTAGGAGAGGTACGCAGCCGCGGCTCCGGCGACCGCGGCCGCCGGCATCGCCAGATACACAGAGCCCGGCCAGAGGCCGCCGTAGAGGAAATATAGGAGGTAGAAGGCCGCATATGCGCCGACGGCCGCCAGATCTCCGTGGGCGAACGACGGTATCTTGGTGGTTATATACGTCATGGAGAGGCCTATAGAAGCCAGCGCGTAGATGTTGGAATAGACGATTGCCGGCACAAGCACGTTGTTTATAAACTCGTATATATTGATCATAGCGTGCTGGTGGTTATCCGGTTTAAAAACGTTGTGTCCACCTATATTATATACTTAGATCTATATAGTTCAAAACTTTTATAGAGGCAGTTAACAGACTCCTTATGGCCTCCAGAACGGGTCTGATAGTGGGGGTGGTTGTCGTGGTGGTGGTGGTCGCCATAGCCGCGCTTCTCGCCTCGCAGAAGCAGGCGCCGACACCCAGCACCACGACGCCTGCAACGACCAGCACAACGGCCCAAGCCACGACCAGCGCAGCCGCCACGACAACCACGACGACAACCACAGCAACGAAGACCATCACCATAGGCGCTTTACTTCCTCTGACGGGTGCCCTGGAGAGCTATGGTCTGGGCTCTCAATGTGCGGTGAAGTTGGCTGTACAGAACGCTAACCAGATGTTCGCCGACAAGGGTATAAGGTTCGACCTAGTGGTGCAGGATACCGCCACTGATCCCAACACGGCTCTGCAGAAGCTTCAGACTCTATACTCTCAAGGGATTAAGTTCGTCGTAGGGCCTATGGCCAGCTCCGAGGTTTCGGCAATAATGAACTTCGCCGAGCAGAACCACATAATTGTCGTCAGCCAGTCCTCCACCTCGCCGGCCCTCGCCGTGCCCAAGCCCTACATCTTCAGGCTGGTTCCCACAGACTTCTACCAGGGAAACGCCATAGCGGCGCTCCTCAACTTCTTGGGCATAAAGAAGATCGTAATAATATATAGGTCCGACACCTGGGGCCAGGGCCTATCTGCGGCTATAGCCAACGCATCCGCCAAATACGGCATACAAGTGCTGGGCCGCTTCGGCTACGACCCGTCTCCCTCCGCCATGCCCGCGGCGGAGCAGGCCGCGGTCCAGAAGGCCTCGGCGGCCCTAGGCACCCCGAGCCCGGACGCGGCCGCCGTCTTGGTCACCTTCGAGCAGGACGGCGTGGCCGTGGTGCAGGCCGCCGCCAGCGACCCGGTACTCTCCAAGGTTAGATGGCTCGGCACCGATGGCGTGGCCGGCTCGTCGATCTTGGTGCAGCAAACAGGGCAACCCCTCGCGGCGGCGAAGTTCCTCGCCACGATAGCTGCGCCGAATCCCAACGACCCGAGGTACCTCAAGTTCGTCGAGGAGTATAAACAGTACTGCGGCCAGCCTCCCGTGGCGTATGACCCCTACGCCTACGACGCCGCCATGTTCATAATGACCGCGATAGCCAAGACCGGCTCCACCGACCCCACCGTGATAAACTCCGTCCTCGAGCAGTGGGGCAGCAGCGGGACCTTCGTCGGCGTCACCGGCCCGGTCTATCTGGACCAGTACCATGACAGGATCTACGCCAGCTACTTGATAATGGGCGTAGCGATCGTCAACGGGACTCCCACGTGGATCAACGCCGGCTTCTACAACGGCACCACCGGACAGATAACGGTATTCCCGCAGGGACAGCCCCTGTTCAGCTCGTAAAATACCTCAAATTTTTTAAGAATACCTCTTTTTACCTGCGTGCTCGAAATAAAGGGCATAGTGAAACAATTCGGCGCATTTAGGGCGCTGGACGGCGTCGACATGACCGTGGAGAGGGGGAAGATAACGTTGCTCATAGGGCCCAACGGCTCTGGGAAGACCACCTTGATAAACGTCGTGACGGGGGTCTATAAGCCCGAGGCGGGCCGCGTCGTGTTCCGCGGCGACGGGAGGGACGTAGACATAACCGGCTGGCCTCCCCATAGAGTTTTCGCCGAGGGGATAGTGAGGACTTTCCAGATACCGCAGGTGTTCCAGAGGATGACCGTCATCGAGAACCTCCTCGTGGTGGCGAGGGGACAGGTAGGCGAGGACGTGTTGAAGGCGGTGAGGGAGAGGACTTGGGTGAAGCAGGAGAGGGAGCTGGCGGAGAGGGCCTTCAGGACGCTCGACATGGTCGGACTCGGCGACGTGTGGGACCGCTACGCGTACTCGCTCTCGGCCGGCCAGATAAAGTTGCTGGAGCTGGCGAGGGCCCTCATGGCGGGGGCGAAGCTGGTCATCCTGGACGAGCCCATCGCGGGAATCCCCATGGCGCAGGCCCACGCCATCTTCCAAACCATAAGGGATATCAACGCCAAGGGGGTCACCTTCTGGGTCGTCGAGCACCGCATAGACATAGCGTTTAAGTACGTGGACTACGTCTACGCCATGGCCAGCGGCAAGGTGATATCGCAGGGCGCGCCGGACGTAGTGGCGAAGGACCCCAAGGTGATAGAGAGCTACATAGGCGGGTGATATGCCGCTCCTCAAGGTCTCCGACCTAAACGCCGGCTACGGCAAGTTCCACGTGCTGAACGGAGTCTCGCTGGAGGTCGAGAGAGGCGAGGTGGCGGTCCTCCTGGGGCCCAACGGGGCGGGCAAGTCCACTTTGCTCAACGCCATAGCGGGGCTCGCCACCATAATGAGCGGCTCCGTGGTCGTCGACGGGAGGGACGTGACGGGGAAGAGCCCAGGAGAGATCCAGAGGGCCGGCGTGGGCTACGTCATGCAGTCCCCCAACAACTTCGGGACTCCCAACATATTCCCCGAGCTCACGGTCAGGGAGAACCTGATAGCGGCGGCCGTAGGCGTGAGGCCCGAGGAGGCCGAGAGGACCCTCAAGGAGGTCCTCGAGCTGTTCCCCAAGCTGAAGGAGCTGCAGAACCGCAAGGGGAAGTTCCTCTCGGGCGGCGAGAGGCAGATGTTAGCCATATCGATGGGCCTCATGAAGAAGCCGAAGCTCTTGATGCTGGACGAGCCGACGGCGGGGCTGGCCCCCAAGGTGGCCTCCGACGTATTCTCGGCGATCAGGTCCATCAGGGAGATGGGCATCACGATACTTCTGGTGGAGCAAAACGCCAGGAAGGCTCTGGAGATAGGCGATAGGGCGTTCGTGATGGTGACCGGGAGGCTGAGGTATTCGGGCCCGGCCAAGGACCTCGACGAGGAGAGGCTCGGAAAGCTCATAATGGGCCAGTGAAAAATTTTTTATAGGGATAAGATAATGTCCTTATGGCGCATCCCCTCGACAGGAGCCGCTGGGGCAGAGCCCACTGGGTCCTCTTCGCCATAGTCTCCCTCAGCTTTCTGCTGGACGGCGTCCTCTTCAGCTTGGTCCCCCTCGTTGCCTATCTCCTGCCCGAACTGGCCCCCTACGCCACCTACATATTCGCCGCTAATTCCCTGGCCTATCTCGCGGGTGCTTTGGCATTCGGCAAGGTGTCGGACTCCGTCGGCAGGAGGATGGGCCTCGTCGTGTCGTTGGCCCTCTACACCGCGGCGGCTGCCGCCTTCGCGGCGGCCTTCTGGCTCAACGCACTGGGCCTAGCCGCGGCGTTCGTCCTCACGAGCGTCATGAACTTCGGCGTGGGGGGAGAGATAGGGCCGGCCTTCTCAGCCCTCGCCGAGTTCTCGCCGGCGAGGCATAGGGGCAAGGCGTTGATGCTGGCGGCCAACTTCTGGAACGTGGGGGCCGCCGTCATAGCAGGCCTCTCGCTCGTCTACACGGCCCTCTCCAACGACCCCCACACTGTCGTCCTATCCATATTCGGCACCGCCGTGGCCCTGGCGTTGGTGGTCCTTCTGGCCAGGCTGCATCTGCCCGAGTCGCCCAGGTGGCTGGCCGCTAGGGGCAGAGCCGCCGAGGCGAGGAGGGTCGTGGCCGCGTTCGCCGGCGTCGAGGCCGACCCGCCTCCCCAGCCCGAGGGAATGGGCCTCAGGGAGGTCCTGAGGACCAAGGCGCTGGGCTTCGCCGTCTTGGCCACGGTCAGCGCCGCCAACGTGGCCACCTACAACATAGCGGCCTACTACGTGCCGTACGCCCCCGGCTTCCCCTACGGGGCGGACTCCGCGCCCGTGATAGTGGCGGTGGCCAACGCCGGGGCCTCCGTAGGCGCCTTCCTGCTTCTGCCGTTGATAGACAGGTCGAGGAAGGCCTCGCTGACCTCGGCCTATCTGGGAGGCCTCCTCACGGCGCTTCTGTTCTGGCGTCTGGCCTTCGCGGCGCCGCTCGCCCCGTTCCTGGCGGCTCTGTTCGCAAACGCCATATTCGCCGAATGGTCCTGGGGCTCCCTCGGCGTATTGGAAAGCGAGCTCTTCCCCACGGGGGTTAGGGCCACCGTGGTGGGCCTGGTCACCGCAGTCGCCTGGGGCGTCAACACGGCGCTGGTGGCCGCGGAGGGCCTCGTCGACGCGCCGACCTTCATGGCCATGAACGCCGCCGTCTGGGCGGCCGGAGTCGCCGCCGCCCTCGCCTGGCATCTGAGGGGACGCGAGTCGGCCAGGAGGACCTTGGAGGAGCTGCAGACCCGCTAGGCGCGCCGCGCGGGCCGGCGACATCCTTAAAAAGGGCCCCGTTCGCGGCTTGACATGGGGTGGACGAGGGCTTTGTGGTAACTCCCTGGGAGGTAAGGGGGCGCGTCGACTACGACAAGCTCCTCGCGCATTTCGGCGCCAAGCCTCTGACCAGCTCCGATGTGGAGCTCCTGGCGAAATACGCTGGGGAGGTGCATCCGCTGATCAGGAGGGGCTTCTTCTACGCCCATAGGGATTTCGACGAGATCTTGAGGTGGCACGCGGCGGGGAGGCCTTGGGCTCTCTACACGGGGAGGGGGCCCAGCGGGCCTGTCCACATAGGCCATATGGTCCCTTGGATCCTCCTCAAGTGGTTCTCCGACAAGTTCGGGCTGGAGGTCTACTTCCAGATGACGGACGACGAGAAGTTCTACGACGACCCGGAGCTCTCCCTCTCGGACACCAAGAGGTGGGCCTACGAGAACGCCCTCGACGTGATAGCGCTCGGCTTCACGCCCGAGAGGCTGCATCTGATCGTGGACACCCTCGACATAAGGCCGCTCTTCCCCATAGCGGTGAAGACCGCCAAGAAGCTCACGTGGAATACGGTCAAGGCTACTTTCGGCTTCACCGAGTCGACCAACATAGGGCTGATATTCTACCCCTCCCTGCAGATAGCCGTGGCGTTCCTCCCCACGGAGCTGAGGGGCGAGGCGACGCCCGTCCTCATACCCTGCGCCATAGACCAAGACCCCTACTTCCGCCTCGCGAGGGACATCGCCGACTCCCTGGGCTATCCAAAGCCGGCGACTCTCTACTCCAAGTTCATAATGGCCCTCACGGGCGAGAGCAAAATGTCGGCGTCGAACCCGGACTCGGCTATATACACGACAGACGACGAGAAGGCCGTGAGGCGCAAGATCATGAACGCCTTCACCGGCGGGAGGCCCACGGCGGAGGAGCAGAGGAAATACGGAGGCAACCCCGACATATGCCCCGTCTTCCACTACCACATGTTGTTCGACCCCGACGACGCCTCGGTGGAGAAGATAAGACAGGACTGCAGGTCGGGCGCGTTGCTCTGCGGGGAGTGCAAGCTGAAGCTGCACGAAAAGATATCGCGCTTCCTCAAGCAACATAGGGAGGCCAGAGAGAAGGCGCGGGATAGGGTGGACGAATACAGGCTCAGCGCTAAGCTGGACAAAAAATAGGGCTTACTGGACTATTTTAGCTATCGCGTAGGTGCCCCCGACCTTCTCTATCTGGACCTTGACGTGCTGTCCGGGCTCGGCGCCTGGCACGAAGACGATGAAGCCCTCGACCTTGGCTACTCCGTCGCCCCTCCTCGACTTCTCGACGATGTCGACCTCGATCACGTCGCCCTCCTTTACCGGCTTCGGCCCTCTAGGGCCGCCGCGGCCGCCGTGCCGCGGCCTCCTTCCTTCGCTTTCCATTAGCCCGAGGGAAGATGGCTATAAAAACCTTTCTATCTCGGCGTCACGAAGTTCCTGCCGTCCCTCTTCTCGACGGAGACAAGCCCCGCCTGCTCCAGCCTCCTGACGGACTTGAAGACGGTGGTCCTGGGCAGGCCCAGGCTCCTCGCTATGTCCGACTCGTACGCGCCGCCGCTCCTCTCGACAAAGGACAGGACCAGCCTATCGGTGTCGTTCAGGCCGGGCGGCCCCCTCCTTCCGGGCCTGAGCAGAAGCGCCGCTACGGCGGCGACCGCCGCGACGGCCGCCGCCACGGCGAGCCACAGAGGCCACGCCGCCGAGGGGGAGCCGGACGCGGACGTCCGTTGGGAGGCCGACGTCTGGAGGCCAGGCGGCGGGGCGGGCTGGGTGTAGGTCGGCGTCTGGCCGGGCGTCTGCGACGTGTAGGTCTGCGTCGCGGACGTCGCGACGGCCGTGCCCTGCAGCGTGTAGGCCACGGTCCCCGGCCCCTGCGCCACGAGGAGCAACGCCCCACCGGCCCTCGTATAGTTCAGCACCTTCAGCGCCGGCAGCAGGAGAACTCCGCCTTGGGCCCATATGAGGTAGAGCCCGTCGCTCACGTTGAAGCTCAGAATTCCGCCGGCGGCCTCCACCTTAGGCACGTACTCGACCGTGATCAGCGCGGTGCCGAGGACGGGCACCTCCAGCACCGAGCCGTTGAGGACGGCCGGCACCGGCGTCCCGTTGTTGAGCACGAGCGGCGCGGAGAGGGGAGGCGCGGGGAGCGCCAGATCGTACACCGAGCCTGCCAGAGTCTGGTTGAACAGCAACACGGCGGTCCCGTTTGCGAAGAGGAGGATGACCCAAATCACGGACTGAAGCAAAGGACGGCTATAATAAGGTTTGGCCCTCCGACCGCCCTACGGGATCCTGGAGATTCAGGCCCGCGGGGAGAGACGTTATATGGGGAGGTCGAGCTACCTACATGAGACTGTCTGGCAGAAGGGTGGTTGTCGCCGGCGCGGGGCCAGGCCTCGGCGCGGCGGTGGTCGCCCGGGCGTTGGGGGAAGGCGCCAAGGTCTACGCCATATCTAGGAACCGCGCCGCCCTCGAGAAGCTGGCGTCCATGGGCGCATCCGTCGGGGCGTTCGACCTCTCGACAGCCGACGGCGCCCGCGCGGCCTCGGAGGCCGCGGCGAGGGAGCTCGGCGTTGTGGACGGGCTGGCGGTCACCGCCGGCGGCTGGACGCCCGGCCGTCTGGAGGAGACGTCAGAGGGCGATCTGGAGGACATGCTCTCGGCGAACTTGAGGGCCCATCTGTGGACCGTCAAGGCCTTCCTCAAGCTCATGAGGCCGGGCTCCTCGATAGTCTTGACCAGCTCCATCTGGGGGCCATTCAGCAGGTCGCCGGGCGCCCTGGCCTATACGGCGAGCAAGGCGGCCGCGGCCGCGCTCGTCGAGGTCCTCGCCGCCGAGCTGATCGAGAGGGGCATCAGGGTCAACGGCGTCGCGCCCGGCTCCATGTCGAGGGAAGCCGGAGCCCCGGCGCTGGGCGCCCCCTCGGCGCCGCCCGAGTACGTAGCCGACGTGGTGGTCTGGCTGCTGACCGACGAGGCCAGGTGGGTCAACGGCGCATTGATACCGGTCGACGGCGGGAGGCGGCTCGCGGCGCCCTAGCCGTAGGCCTCCCCGCCGCGCTCATGGACGGCCCTAGATGCCGAGAGCCCTCCTGGCGGCTTCGACGTATCTCCTCGCCTTCTCCGCGTCGATGCCTCCATCCGGCCTCTTGAGGTAGGTCCCCACTATGAAGCCGTATGCGCCTCTAAACTTGTCCAGATTGTCCGGCGTAGTGCCGCTTCCGACGTACACGGGGAGGCCCGCCCGCGAGGCCTCTGCGAGCGACGCGGGGTCGGGCGGGGAGCCCGTCCTCGCGCCGGACACTATCAGGGCGGACGCCCCTCCCCTCTCGGCGCAGTCCAGGGCCACCTCGGCGAGAGGCCGCTGGTGCAGAGGCCAGCCGTGCTTCACGTGGACGTCGGCGAGCACCTTGACGTCCGCCTTCAGCCTGGCCAAGACCTCGGCCACCTCCCTCGCCACGGGCTCCAGGAGGCCCTCCGGCGCCGACACCACCTCGCAGAGCGCGTTGGCTCTGACGAAGGAGCCTCCCGCCACTGCGGCGACCGCGGCGGCCTCGGGGGCCGAGTTGCGCAGTATGTTCACGCCTATCTGGGCCGAGACGGCCCGCCTGACCTCCCTCGCGATCACGGCCACTGCGGCTATCGTCTCGGGGTCCCTTGTCCGGGCCTTAAACGGGGCGTCGTTGAAGTTCTCGAGTATAACCCCGTCGAAGCCGGCCTCGTCGAGGGATCTCGCGCTCCTCACGGCGAAGTCCACGAGCGCCTCGAAGCCGCCGCCGTATCTCGGAGACCCGGGGAGAGGGGGCAGGTGGACCGTCCCGATCAACCGCGGCAAGCCCATCCCGCCGGCCGGCGCGACGGGGGTCCTCTTCGCCGTCCACTCGTCGTACTGCTTCCGTAGCTCCATGCCCTCAGGAAAACATATCTTTAAAAGTTTTTCAAAACTATAGTTAAGTGAGAATGATATATTGTGATAAAGATGGCTGAGGGACGGGTTTAAGATGGATTCCTCAACTAACAAAAATTATCTAAATCGATGCTGTTCAGGGACGTCGACCCTATGGATTTTAATCCGCCTCCATCCGGCCCGAGGGACTCGGCGGGCGTAGGCCGCAGCCGAGGAGGCCCCCGCCCTCCTCAGGGCGCAGGGAGTCCGCCTGCGGGCGGCGGAGCGGCCCAGCGAGAGGGCGGAAAAGCCCCAGCGGAGCCCGCCGAAGTACCTCGACGAGAAAGCTACAGGAAGAAAAATTAATCTGGGAAGACTGGAAACTGTGGCTCTTGTGATTTCACCTGCGGTGGCCGAGGCGTTGCGGAAGGCCGCCGGGGATAGGGACGTGGAGGAGTTTCTGGCGGAGCTTATAGCAGAGCGGCTGGACCCATCGGAGAGGGTCGAGCTCTATTTACGTCTCCACGAGAAGTTTTTCAGAGAGGCCGAGGAGCTCTATGAGAGGGGGGACTTGGTGCAAGCCGGCGAGAAGTACTGGGGCGCCGTGGCGGCGTTGTTAAACGCGGCGGCGGAGAAGAGAGGGTGGCCTCACTACAGCCATAGGGACTACGCGGTGGCGATAGAGAGGCTGTACGACGAGACCGGCGACAGGGAGCTCGTGATAGGTTTCAGCCTCGCAGAGAGGCTGCACGCCAACTTCTACCACAACTTCCTCTCGCCGCAAGGCTTTCGACTACATAGGGAGGCCGTGCTTACGCTTATTCAGAAAATCAAAAAGCTCATAGCCGACTAACGGCACGGATAGGGGGCCGCGCCCGCCCCCGGGCCCTTTAGGCGGCGCGCATCCCGTCAGAGGCAGCCAAGGCAAGGCGCCCATACGTGAACCGCCTAAGAGGAGAGAAACGGGCTTGCCGCTTGCCTGTAGGTCTGGCTCCCTCCCCGCCCTAGGGGGTTCCCCCTGGCGGTTCATAGGCGCCCTCAGCCCGCCGCCGTCGTCCGCCCGTCTGGCGGGAGCCATGGAGCAGGCCCGGCCGGCGCCGCGGACCTCAGGCCGGCCTCCGGAGCACTTGATGGCCGGGGCTAAAAGGGGCCTTCGGCAGATTTTACCTCCTTTTTGTCCCTCTCCCTCACCTCGTACCTCGCGAAGACGTGGCCGCAGTTGGGGCACCTCTTGACGACCACGTTGCCCTCCCTGTGGATCACCTCGTCGACGGCCCTCCTGCAGACGGGGCAGTACCTCCTGGCCATGGACTTCCGGCCCTCCCGATTTTTTACCGACGCGCGTAATATTATTAAGATACGGGTATATGCCGTGGAGCCGAGGCCCATATACGACGTGACCGACGAGGGGGACCGCGAGGAGGCCGCCGGCTTTCTAGCTGAGGGGATCGACGGATTCGCCCTATCGATCCCCGAGGATCTAGATCTGACCGAGGTCGAGGACCTCTTCAGGAGGACCGGCGCGGCGAGGGTGACGGTCGACGCGTCGCTGTGGCCCCGCGAGATCTCCGTGGAGACGGACGCGGCCAGATATGTCCTGAGGAAAGTCGAGGAGGGAGTATATAGGGTCGAGAGGCTCACCTAGCGGCGCGCATAAGGGCCAGGGAGACCGCCGCAAGGGCCAGAGAGACCGGCGGAGCCAAGCCGGCCGCCCCCACGTCTAGGAGATAGCCGTATATAGCCCCTCCCGCCAGATAGCCCAGGCCGAACGCAGCGTTGACTGCGCCCAGGGCCGTGGCCTTGGCGACCCCGCCGAGCTCCACCGCCCGCGCCTTGGCCGCTATATCGGCGTACGACGTCGCGGCCGAGTAGGCGAACGCCCCGGCGAAACCCAGCACGAGGCTCCCCGTCGAGAACGCAGACGTGGCGAGAACCGCGGCGGCGGGGCCCAAGTAGAGGGCCCACCGCCCCATCTCGTAGAGACGGCCCCACGCCAGCGAGAGGGGTATCTCGAAGGCCATCGCGGCCAGGTATATGGCGGAGCCCATCCACGGCGCCCCCTGCGCCTCGTACATCTCGAGGCCTATGTGCATAAGCGAAGCCCCAAAGAGCAGTTGCGACAGGGCGAACAGCAGCAGCTGGACGCCCAGGGGGCCGCGCGCCCCTCCCCTCCTCCTGGCCGGCCTGACGCCGAGCCTATACGCCGCCGAGAGGGCCGCCAGGGCCGCAGCTCCGGGGGCCGCCAGCAGTAGGAACAAGTCGCCGTATTCCACGCCGGCCGCCAGCGCCAGAAGCGCCGTGGCCGAGCCGGCCACAGCCCCGATCTGGTCCAACGAGGCGTGCAGGCCGAACGCAAAGCTCTGCCTCCCGGCCCCCGCCGCAGATATTATGGCGTCTCTCGCGGGGGTTCTCAAGGCCTTGCTGGCCCTCTCGACCATCACCAGGGCTACGGCGGCCGCGAGCCAGGGGGCCAGCGCGAGCCCGACGACAGCCAGCACCTGTAGGGCGTACCCCGCGAAGGTCTCGCCCCAGTAGCCGCCCCTCCTGTCGGCCAGAGGGCCCGTTGCGAACCTCAGGAGGTAGCCCAGCGAGTCCCCCACGCCGAAGACGAGGCCCACGGCCAGCGCAGATGCGCCGAGGCCCTTGAGGTATTGCGGCAGAGCCGCCCTGGCCCCCTCGTAGAGCCAATCGGCGAAGAGCGACGTGAGGCCCAACAGGACTATCAGGCGGTAGTTGGGCTCAGCCATGGCGAGCTCTCCAACCCTCTATAAAGATATATCCGCCTTCGGCCAAGGAGAGGCGGCCTTCAGAAACAGGAAACAGGGAAAAATTGGGGATTTGTTTTTCCTTATTTCTTCTTGCCTATTAGCCTCCAGACCTTGATGCCCGTGTAGGGTGAGGTGGCCACCGCGAATATCATGGGGCCGCGGGCGGTGTTCTTCTCCACGGTCTCGTACTTGTCCGTCTCGAACCCCTGCTTAGCCTTGATGTCGTAGAACTTCAGCTTCTGTTTCGCCATAGAGCCTAAAACGCCGGTATTTATGTACCCCGCAGACAACAACGATATTATTGAGGAAATTCCTTATCTCTTATAGGTCCCCATATATTCGGCCTGCGCCAGCACCTTGCCTTGAAGCGCCTTCAGGAAGTCGCCGCGCGAGGCCTTGGGCCCAAGCCCCAGGGGGGCCGACAGCGCGTACAGCCTGAAGAAGTAGCGATGGGGGCCGTGGCCTCTCGGCGGACAGGGGCCGCCGTACCCCACCCTCCCGAAGTCGTTGACGCCCTGCAGGCCGAGCCCGGCCACCTCGGGCCTCTTGGGAACCGCCTCCGGCAACTCCTTGAGCGACGGCTGCACGTCGTAGAGTATCCAGTGGGTGAACACCCCTATGGGCGCGTCGGGGTCTTCCATCAATAGGGCCAGCGCCTTGGCCTCGGGGGGGACGCCCGATATGGCGAGGGGAGGCGAGGCGTCGTCGCCGTCGCAGGTATACTTGCGGGGTATGGCCTCGCCGCGCCTGAAGGCGGGGCTGGATATCTCCATAGGGGCAAGTGCTCCCTCCTTAATATCTTTAAAGCCGCGAGAGGAGGTGGCCCAAGGCCTTCAGCTCCCACCACTCCACGTAGGCGGCGGCGAGGAGCAGGGCCAGGGCGATGGCGTAGTGGATCGCCCAGGTCCTCAGGGCGCCGCCGCGCCTGGAGAGGATCCTCCTCGTGGCGTCTATCGAGCCCGCGGTCGCGAAGGCGTAGGACGAGAGCTCCAGTATTCCGTGCGGCATGAAGGCCGTCGCCAGGTAGCCGAAGAGGAGGGCCGCGAGGCCCAGCTGGCCCGCGGCGTAGCCCACCGCGACCCCCAGCACGAAGCCGGTTGCCCCGAGGGAGATGGCCAGAGCCGCAGGGCCCACGAAGGGTATGGAGTCGCCCGTCATTATTATCGCGTTGTGGCCGAAGATCTCCAGAGGCCCTATGACCGTCTGGTTTATCTGCTGCCTCAACATGTTTATAAACCACGGCGGCACCGCGTCGTGGTATATATAGCCCAAGGCGGCGAATAGCGCCAGGCCCAGATATTCGGCCAGCAGCACCGCGAGGACGAGCCTCACGGCAGATCCCCGCCTCCGCTTTAAATACTAGACGGGATGAAGTGGAACGCCCCCTCCCTCCTCTCGACCTTAAACCGCCTGACGGGCCAGCCCAGCATGGACTTAACCACCTCGGCCTTCCCCGCCTCTATCCTCCACACGGTGTTGAACATGTCGAAGAGACGCGGCGACGGCTCCACCCCCGAGAAGAAAGCCGCCACGGCCAAGTCGGGGCGCCAGGAGCTGAGGAAGTCGAGCACCAGGCGGAGCCTCCTCACGCCCAGCCTGAAGACCACCTGCTCCAGGCCGTGGAGGAAGGCCACCTTGGCGTCCCCCACGGCGTCCATCAGGGCCTCGAGCCCCCTGTCGTCCGCGAGCGCGTCGACGGGGACCAGGCGCCGCTCCACGTCGCATTTAACAAACCGCTCTATCGTCCTGTGGGTATAGATCAGCGCGGTCCTGGCGGACTCGGCGTAGTCGCAGAGGACCGCCGACGCCAGCGCCATGTCCTCAGGTCCCTGCCCCACGAAGTCGGCAACCCTGGACCCCTCCAGAAGGCCCGGCCGGGCGTAGTCCTGCCTGGCCGCCGAGAGGGCCTCCACGGCCTCTGCGGCGAAGACGACGCGCCTCATGGATAGGGGAATGGCGGCGGGGCCCAGCTTGCCCTCGTTCCAAGGCTCTATCAGCACGGGGCCTCCGCGGACCACGGCGAGGCGCAGCTCCGCGGCCGGCGGCTGGCCTAGGCGGGACTTGAGGAACCTCGCGTACCTATAGCGAGCGCCGCGCGAGAACTCCTGCCGCATCTCTATCAAGAGGTCCGCCATATACGCAAGCGGCGACCTGCCCGCCGGCTCCTCCCCTATGGCTATGACGGGGATGTCGAACATGCGGTATATGGCCGAGGCCGTCTCCCTATTGTCCGGGAAGTAGTTGACGCCGTCGATGACCACGACGTCCGGAGCCTCCCTTACATATATATCGCCGATGGCCTCCAGAACGGCCTCGCGCTCCGAGATATTTATAAAGTCGTATATGGAAAACCTATCTATATCTAATTGTAAATACTTTATTTTATCCTCAATCTTGGATTTATATTCATACATACTTATATATAGTATCTTCCTGCCGAGCCCCTCGGCTATGCGTAAAGCCAGTGAGGTCTTGCCGACGCCGGGCTCCCCGTATATCAGCGAAAACCCGGAAAAAACCGACAAGTCCATGACTTAGCTGGATACACGATTTATATCTATTACGAAGCTATTACTCCGGTTACGGCTCCACGCGCCGGCCCAGGGCCGCGTCCCGGGCTCTGAGGCTAGATAGAAACATAAAGAATTCTGTGGTGCGGCCGCCGGGACTTGAACCCGGGACCGCCCGTTAAAGGCCCCGGGATGGCGTCCGGGGGCTGTCTTCAGCGTCGCCCACCTTACGTGACGGGCGCTCTCCCGCTGAGCTACGGCCGCCGGACTATTGAAGAGGGATACATTTAAACTTTATCGGCGCCAGCGGCTCCCTGCCGCCCCTAGGACGCCGGTGCGGGAGCCCCCGCTGAAGGCTACCGATGCGCCGTGCGGATGCCTCCTGCCCCAGCCGCGGGCGGTCCGACGGCTTGCGGCAGTAGACTTCGCGACGGCCGTATCAGCCGACTGGGGCCAACCTTTTAAAGTGCGGCGCCTACCGATGCGTAGCCTATGGCAGAGGAGAGGGCGGCCGTGAAGGTATTTCCCGAGGAGATCACCATAGAGAACTTCAAGAGCATAAGGCGCCTGACCCTGAGGCCTAGGCCGGGCGTCAACGTGCTCGTGGGGCCTAACATGGCCGGCAAGACGAACGTCCTCGAGGCCGTGTACTTCTTCGCGAGGGCCCTCTCGCAGGCGGAGTTGCTCAAGACGCCGTACCTACCCCACCTACCGCAGTACTGGAGCCCCGAGGACCTCTTCTTCATGAGGCGCATTGAGGACCCCATGGGCTTTGAGCTGCTGTCCAGAGTCGTGATGATGCGCGGGGAGGCGTTCTTCAAGCATTACGTCAGGTTTGCCGTGAAGTTCGCGCTATCGCGCGGCAGGGAGACGATAGAGCCCTCCTACGCGTCGATCGCCTGGGAAACCGCGGATAGGGAATTCACGACAAAGCTTGAGGCTAGCAACAGCGAGGTTAGGGTAAGCATCAACCCAAGGTACTCGAACGAGTACGTATACCTCGTGAAGAGGGTGGTGGAGGTTCCAGCGCTTAAGCCGATTAACGAGGTTATTGAGATTGTGAACAAAATAAATGAGTTGAGCCAGAAGCTTGCAGATCTGAAAGCCAAGGGAGGGGTTGTTATAATCCAAAGGGCGATCGAGGGTCAATTCCTAAAGTCGCTCTTACTATTTCCCTTTATTTCCATGTATCGTAGCCCTCCAGCCCCCCTAGGTAATGAGCTTGATGAATTCTATCTCATCGGGACGGCTTTCCCTACATTTTTTATGTTCATACCATTATTGATAAAGTGGGGTTTGGCCGAGCCAGGCGAGTTTATGGGCGTATTGTACGACGCGGCAACAGCACCGCCAGGCCTATCCCTAGCCAACGCAGCGATTAGGATGCTTCTTGAAGGGAGCGTGTTGCTTAAGCACCCTGATATCGGCGCCATCTCTGAGCCGCAGCCCTTCACAGGCGGGGAGCGGTTGGACGTTAGGGCCCGTAACCTATCCCAGGTTTTCTACAGGCTCTCCGCCGAGGGGCGCACCGAGCACATCGGCACGGTGTTGAGGGAAGCGTTCGGCGGCGTTGCCGTTGAGCCTAGGAGCTCGGCCGGCAGGGTGTTTCTCGTCGTTAGGGAGCGCGGCGTCGAGCTGCCGCCTCCGAACGTCGCCGACGGCCTCATCAAGTCCTTGGCCATAGCCTCGGCGGCGGACCTCAAGCCAGCCCTACTGCTTATCGACGAGATCGAGAACAGCCTCCACCTCAAGGCGTTGAAGGTCATCTACGACGTCTTGAACTCGCTGGAGATACCCGTCATCGTCGCGACGCACTCTCCGCTGCTCGTGGATATGGCCGGGCCCGAGAGGACCCTCGTGGTCTCTAGGGATGGCGACGGCAGCACCGTCGTGGAGCCTCCCTACAGCGACCTCGAGAAGCTCAGGAGGAGGCTTGAAGAGCTAGACGTCGCGTTTTCGGACTACATCTTCTACCAGAGGACGCGGGAGGAGTAGGCGGGCGACATGCGGCGCATCGTGTTCGTGGAGGATACCTACGGCAAGGAGTTCCACAGGGCCGTGATGAGGAAGCTCGCGGAAAGCCGCGTATTGAACCCGCCTGCGAATATAAGAATTGATCCAAGGCCCGTCCGTAAGTGCGATAATAAGTTGAGGAGGCTGGTTCTGAGCGCCGCGGTGTCGGGAGAGGCGACTAAGGTTCTGTTCGTCATAGACGACGAGGGTAGGCCCGACGCTGGGGACTCGGACGTCCTGAGGCACCTTAGGAATCTGCCGAACGTGGACGTTAGCATTAGGGTGGTCGCGGTCAGCCCTATGCACGAGGCGTGGCTCTGCATCGGGCTTGGCTACGATAGGCGGAGCTGTAGGAGCGATCCCGTGGGCGTCCTGAGGTCGGAGGAGTACGAGAAGAGGCACCTGGGGCAGTGGGCCGAGCGGATGAGCGTCGACCGGCTGATGTCCGAGCGGGACTTCGGCGAGTATCTGGACGCGCTTAGGTGGCTGGCCCGGGATCCGTGACGCCCCGCGGCGCATCGAGCGGCGGCGCCTGCGCCCACCGCCCTTAGTATCGGGCGCCGCGGGTTCATTTCTATCATTCCTAAGGCCCCGCAGGCCGATTCTATATGCGTGCAATTGCCGCGACTCGGCCTCGCGCTCCCTATCTCTGAGGTGCACAGTGGCGTCCGTCCCTCAATAGCGGGCGTGGCGATAACTGCGCCTATCTGCGCAGGCGAATATAGGCATGGGGGATCCTCTTAACCTCAGTCCGCGCCGGGCGCCGGAAATGGCTGTACGCGCCGTCCCGGCGCCAGGACTGCGATCTATTGCCGGGCCGATGCGGGCGATCTATCGGACCGTCCCAATCGAAAATTGGGATGCGGGCGCCGAGCGGGCGCTAGGGGGCCGCCTCCTCCATGTACCACTCGAGGACCATGTCGTGCGCATCGGCGATCCTGGCGGCGACTCTATACGCCTCGCGCCAGCTTCTGTAGGCGCCTGCGAGCTCCCAGCCCTCGTCCAGGAGGTCTAGGTCCTCCTCCCTCCCGGTTATCAAGACCCTCCAGGTCCTTCCGTCGACGAGCACCCGGAACATGTATACGGGAAGTATACGGGTATTTAAGACCCTCAGGTGAAACAGGACATACCTCCCCTGAGTACGTTGAAACTTTCGGCCAGGTCTACCGTGCAGATTTGGCATAAATGAAAATCGTTTTTAATTCTATTTCTCTTGCCGGCATGAATCGGAGGAAAATCCCCAAGGGGACCAAGACCTACGAGAACCTCAAGGCCGGGTTCCAGGGCGAGTCGATGGCCAATCGGAGGTATCTCTACTACGCCAGGCTCGCCAGGGAGAGAGGCCTCGAGGAGCTCGCCGAGGTGTTCGAGAAGACGGCCCAGGCCGAGACCGGGCACGCCTTCGGCATATTGATGCACCTGGGGGTCGACCCGGTCGCCGAGATTGAGATAAACGACTTGGAGGACGCCTTAAGGGCGGCAATATACGGCGAGACCTACGAGTGGACGCAGATGTATCCGGGCTTCGCCAGAACCGCCAGGGAGGAGGGCTTCCACGAGGTGGCCCAGTGGTTCGAGGCCCTCGCCAAGATAGAGAGGTTCCATGCGGGGAGGTTCAACGAGGCTCTGGAGAAATACCTAAGGGGCAGGGGGGTCGAGACCAAGGTGGACGACGAGGTTTTGGTCAAGTGATGGATCTGCGGGCGGCGGCCAGGAGGATACTGGGGCCCGAGGAGTACCGCAAGATCAGAGACGAGGCGGTGGAGGCCGTCGCCGCCTACAAGAGGCCGCGGTACCTCGACCTCTCCGACAGGATCACGGTCCTGTTCGAAGACGCCGTGACGGTCTGGTTCCAGATAGAGGAGGCCCTATACGCCGAGAGCGACGGACGCCCCATCGACGGGCGGCTGGTGGGCGAGGCGGTCAGGGCGTACGCCCCCATGGCGCCCAGACGGGGGGAGGTCTCCATGACCCTCATGGTGAACCTCTACAGCGAGGGCGAGCTGAGGACGCTCCTGCCGAGGTACGCCGGCATAGAGAGGTCTGTGCGGCTGAGGGCCGGCGGCGTCGAGGTGGCGGCGCGCCCGGTCTTCCCGGAGGACTACGGTGAGGGCGCCCTGCCTAGATCGATCCACTACCTGAAGGCGCCGATGCCGGAGGGGGGAGGCCTGGCGATAGCCGTAATACACCCAGCGGCCTCGCTGGAGGCGCCGGTGCCGGGCGAAACCGCCGAGGCCCTGCGCAGCGGGCTGTACGCCGAGGATGTCGACTGGGCCCTCTAGGGCTGGGCCGTTTGATTTTAAACTCCCTAGATATCGTGGAGGATCCGCTCGACGCCCTGCGGCGCAGATTCCCCGGCAAGTCCAAGGCGTGGCTCAGAAGGGCGCTTGCCAGGCTGGGCGACGTGGAGGAGGCCGGGGGCTACTATATAGTCAAGGGCCGGCCGGACCTCGGCGACAGATATCCGCAGTACCACGTCTGGTGGTCTGAGGCCGAGGGGCGTTGGGTCTGCACCTGCTACCTCACCGAGTGGGGGCCCAGGAGGGCCCGGGGCGTCTGCACGCACGTGGCTGCCGTCCTGCTCTACAGGGCGCACGGATCCGCCGAGCGGAGGGAGGGCCGGTACTACGTCGCCACGGCCGTCGTGGAGTGCCCCGAGAGGCCCGAGGCGGACGGCGAAGTCTACGCGAGGGTGGTCGCCGGGCGTAGCATAGCCGACTACGCGAGGCCCCGGTGGAGGGTGGCCGTGGTGGCCAAGACGCCGAGGGTGGCCGTGAGGTGCGGCGGCGCCGTGGCGCTGGAGGCCGAGGGCATGGAGGCGACCTACGGCGAGGCGAAGGCGCTGGCCGAGGAGTACGTGGCGGGCGGCGGGCCCGCCTAGCGGCGGCAGACCTCGAGGGGCGGAACCGGCCTCGACGGGATGTATGGGCGCTGTGGGGCAAATGTTATATATAATATATATTTCGTTGCGCATGTGTATAGCGGCTGAGGGCCTCAGGAAGCGCTACGGCGACGTCGCGGCCCTCGACGGCGTTACGTTCGAGGTGACCTGCGGCGGCGCGGTGGCGCTCCTGGGCCCCAACGGCGCTGGGAAGTCCACGACGTTGAGGATATTGGCGGGGCTTCTGAGGCCCGACGCCGGCGTCGCGAGGCTGTGCGGCTACGACGTCCAGCGCCAGCCCAGAGAGGCCAAGGCCTGCATGGGCTTCCTGCCGGAGGACGCCGCGCCCTTCTTGAGCCTCACCGTTAGGGAGAACCTGGAGTACGTGGCCGCCCTCCGCGGCCTCGACGGCTCGGCGGTGGATTGGGCCGTGGAGGCCCTGGGCCTGGGGGACCTCGAGGACAGGCTGGCCTCCTCGCTCTCCAGGGGGAACAGGCAGAGGCTGGCCCTCGCCCTAGCCATAATGCACAAGCCCAGGGTGCTCCTGCTGGACGAGCCTCTGAACTACCTCGACATACCCGCCCAGGAGTCCGTCATCAAGATGCTGAGGGGTATGAACGCGGCGGGCACCACGATCTTCGTTTCGACCCACATAATGTCCATAGCAGAGAGGCTGGCCAGGGAGGTTTTGGTCATCAATAGGGGGAGGATAGTCTGGCGCGGCGCCATGGAGGAGCTGAAGGCCATGGCCCAGGACGCCGGCGAGAGGATCGAGGAGGTGGTGGCCCGGCTGATGAGATGAGCGCCGGAAGGCTCTGGAAGATATTCCGCCTCAACGTCAAGCAGATGTACAGCAGGTGGTTCCTGGCCCTCATCGCCTTCATCTTCGCCGCGTCCTTCATGGCGTCCGTCTCGGCGATGAGGACTGAGGACTATGCCCCCCTTTTCCGCTACCTGGGGGTACTAGCATTACTGCTGGCCGGTGGAGGCGGCTCCCTGACAGTTGTCAAGTCCGAGGTGGACTTCGTATTCTCAACGCCTGTCAACCCGCTCGTGGTATATATCGCCAAGACCGCGGCGTCGACCGTCCTCCCCCTATTCCTCTTCGGGGCCTTCACCGTCTATCTCCCTCGCCCCGATGTGATCAGCCACGTGGAATATGCCGCCTCGCTCATATTCAACACGGCTTTCTTCGCCCTCACGGCTGGCGCGTCTTCACTCGTCTCTATACGCAGGTCGATCCTCTACGCGGCGTCTCGGATGGCAGTCGCGGCTGTCACCATCGTTAAGCCGGAGCTCTCTCCCCTCTACGGCCTGGTCTACCCGTCCCCCTTCTATGTGGCCTACTCTGGCGCCGCGGCCGCCCTCGCCTTCCTTGCCACCCCGCGCAATCTTCTAAAGGACCTTGCAACTAACGCCTACGGCGTCTTTGCGCCTCGCGGGCCTGCGGGGGGCGGGGACGCGGCGCGCGTCGTGGGGCCCGCCAGAATAGGGCCGACGCCGTGGCGCGCGGTCTGGACCACTTCTGTCAACGGCGTCTTGCGCATGAGATCGGGCGGCTCTGAGGGCGTCGTGGTGAGAAGAGTAAACGTGTTTAAGGTTTACCTGCCTCTATCCGCCGCAGTTGCCGCCGTCTACTACGTATTGTTGAGGCTGTTGCCGGAGGTGGGTTTCTTGAACGCGTCGGAGGCTAACTTTTTGGTCACGCTTCTGTCCTTTTACTTACTCTGGTGGGTTTTTATGACGTCTGCGGACGTTGATCTGAACGGGGAGAGGCTTTGGCTCAGTCTGGCCGTTGAGCCGGCTAGATACTTCAGGTTGAGGATGTTTGCCAGAGCCGTGATAGCCGCGGTTTTGCTGGCGCCCTGGGCCGCCGTATATGTCCTGGTGTCTCTGTCTTATCCCCCCGCCGCGCGTCTAGCCCCCGCCGTCGCCGCCTTTGCGTTGACGTTGCCGGCGGCGAGCTGGCTGGCGGCCGCCTACTCGGGCCTGCCGCAGATAAGGGATATGGACCTCCCGCAGTCGCTGTTCAGGTTTACGCTCAGAGGAGTCTTGACGGCCTTTCTCAACTTCATGTTTGTCATGTGGTTGAGCGTCCCCTACATACTGTGTGCCGTATTTACGGACAATCCGGCCCTCGCCCCTCTGCTCCGCCCGGCCGCCGACGTGACGTCCGCGGCGTCGCTGGCGCTGTCGGCCGCCTTCTTCTACCTCACGACGTATTCGCCGTGGGCCTCCTCCATCTGGAGCT
>Ga0081473_134121_pt1 | contig 23311 bp, 20 predicted proteins | sample CisSprmetagenome_FD_70977 | JGI IMG/M metagenome (GOLD analysis project Ga0081473, IMG submission 70977) | Hypoxic/sulfidic aquatic microbial communities from Cistern Spring, Yellowstone National Park, USA v2 (version 2) | ecosystem: Environmental > Aquatic > Thermal springs > Hot (42-90C) >...
ACAAGCTTCTTAATAGATGGATGTTTTCAACAAGATATGTTCTTCACAACATGTATTTCTCTAGAGGAAGACTTGTTATAGATAGATATGGAGAGATCAGTAATCCCATAGTGTCTATAGCAGATGAGCTTGCGTCTCAACAAGATCTTTATAAAAAAATTGATGAGAAAAAAGGATGGATCTTCATATTCTCGTTGCTAGGTCCTGAGCCAGCGATCCTTTCGCCGCCATATCCTGTAGCACCAGATCTTTCTAAATATCAGCTTTATCTTATAGCTGCAAGAGATCTTGATGGAAAACTTGTTCCAGGAGAAACAGTTGCGAAAGAGATAGACTGGAGATATCACCCCAGCTCTATCAAACCTAGAAAAATATCTGAGTTATATAACGATATTAAAGATTCTTTATTTACAAGATCTTATGTAGCATGGATAGAGACTGGAGAGAAAGATCCTATGTTAATAGAGTTGCCATCAAAATATTATTATGATGCAATGATGATAAAACATATGTATGATGCAAAATCAGCAGCAGTATTATGCAGCGAAGGATTATGTGATAAAATAAGAGAGCTAATAGATCAAGAGGAGTATAGAGAAAAGATAAGTATGATAGAGAAGATGTATAAGATATTAACAGATAAACTTAGCGAAACAAAAGATCTTGAGGAGACAGCTGAGAAAATAACAGATCTTATCAAAGAGATCAAAGGATCTGAGGTTATAAACAGAGAAGAGATTTTAAAAGAAATTAAATCAGGAAATTATAAAAGACTTTCTAAAAAGATCCTTTCAATAATATTAGAGAACGTCTCAATAGCATCACAAGAATTTGATGAGAAATCAAACTTATTTATACAGAGGATCTTATCTATCTAATAACAAAAATTGTTTATTTATCAAATATTGTTTGAACTGTAGTTTCAACGATCATTATTCTCATATTTTTAATCTTATGAGAGGAGATTATCATAACACTTCTTTATCTCTGTCTCAAGATTCTCTATTCTCGTAAGATCTTTCTTCAGATCTTCTTTCGCCAGCTCGATCATTTGATCAATCTTTTTCTCAAAAGGTTTCTCTCTGATCATCTTATAGACATCTTCTAATGAAAAGCCTAGCTCATTTAAAATCTCATTTATACACGAGAGATCTATTTTTTGACATTCTGAGAATTTCTTTGATAAATACATGTATATCTCTCGAACAGGTTTTTTATCTTTTAAAGCTATATACTCTATTAAATCGCTACTCCAACAAGGCTTGTCTTTTAAAAATTTTTCGGTCTCCTCTTTGTCAAAGCTTGTTTTGTTTAGAAAATCTATTATTATATCAAGTGATTCTCTCATGATGTTTATGGTCTCAATGAATAATCTATTGATCTCTTGAAGATCAAGATTATAGCCGTAGGGCACGTCTCTATAGATCTCTAGTGAAGATGTTGATAAGCTTATTATCTCACTCATTTTAGCTCTTAAAATCTCTATTGTCACAAGATTTCTTTTATGAGGCATTATACTGCTTGTTGCAACATGCTCTGGAGATATCTTGAGAGCATTAGACATGACGTTATTATACAAGATCATGTCTTCTGATAATCTGCTTAGTTCTGCAGCTAATAATGTTAATATGCTCATAGGATATAATATGAATAGTCTTGATCCTGTGGCGTAATAAGGCGGAAGATTCCTGTCGTCTAGACATAGATCTTTTGATGACAAAGATAGATCAAGCTCTACCATCGATCCTGCGGATGCTCCTGAGCCCAGAGGATTTTCTCTAAGGATCTCTATAGAATTAAAAATCATCTTTGTTATATTCGAGAAGGTGTGAGCATATGATAAGAAATATATTGAGGCGCTTCCACATTGTGCTATCTGTTGATGTGTGAAATATGGTATGATCACATCTTTATTTTCAAAAGATTTTTTAATTAATATATCCCTAAGATCAATAATTTTCTTTATCATATCAATCATGACATCTCTCACATATAATCTGAGAACTGTCGCAACATGATCATTTCTGCTTCTGCCCAGAGGAATATAGAGAGCTCCACGACTTTTATCATATAAATAAGACTCTAATGCTTCGAAAAGATCTTCGAATAAAACTTTTTTCTCATCAATCCATTTATAAAGATCTTTACAATTGTTTTTCAAAAGATCTTTTAATAAAAATATTATCTCCACGCCATATTCTTTCGGAATAAGATTTTTGTTTAAAAGATTTTTTGTGTGAGATAACAAGACCATTACTATATATCTGGCGTATTCTCTATCAAATTCTGTGCTTGAAAAATATTTCTCAACACGATCTAATGTTTCGCCGATATATCTTCTATATCTTAACAAGATAACGCCCCATGATGTTAGTGGAGGCGGCTTCTAACTTTTTTTGCTGTCAATGCATAGTTCCCATGTATTGTTATGAATCCTCTGGCTTCTTCATCTGATGGATACCAGCCTATGTTGTAATCAATGATCTCTTTGGAGTATAATGAGAATATGCTTTCTCTACCAACTATATTAAGAGATCCTTTGAAAATCTTTAGTTTCACAACGCCTGTCACATATTTATTCATAGAGTCTATAGTCTTCTCAATATGTTCTCTCAAAGGATCTATCCAGAGACCTTGATAAACAAGGTCGCTCCACATCTCATCTAATAATCTTTTAAGTCTCATCTCTCTAGGTGTGAGAACCATTCTCTCAAGATCTTGATGAGATTTTATTAGAGAGAGTGCTGCAGGCGCCTCATAAACCTCTCTGCTTTTCAAACCGACTACTCTACTCTCAATCATATCAATTCTTCCATAGCCGTGTAGCCCTACGACATGATTAAGATACCTGATCATTTCAACAGGATCTTTCTTCTCACCATTAACCTTAACCGGAACCCCTTCTTCAAACTCTATACTTAGATAAAGAGGCTGGTCAGGAGCTTGTGTTGGAGAGACTGTCCATGCAAAAACTTCTTCAGGAGGCTCATGAAAAGGATCGTCTAATACGCCTCCTTCAATACTTCTAGACCATAGATTCTCATCAATACTATATTTCTTATGAGACGTAGGAATATTATATCCATATTCATTAAGTATTTTAAGACTTTTCTCTCGAGTAAGTCTGAGCTCTCTCACTGGAGCAATAATCTTAATATTCTCAGGAAGATAATGTTTAAGCGTTATATCAAATCTAACCTGATCATTACCTTTACCAGTACATCCATGAGCAACAGCATCAGCCTTCTCTTTCAACGCTATCTCAGCAACTTTCTCAGCAATCAATGGTCTTGCAAGTGCAGTTCCAAGCGGATATTCTCCTTCATATAATGCATTGGCTTTGACAGCTTTGAAGATATATTTCTCAACAAATTCTCTCTTAGCATCTATAGTATAATGAAGTGATGATCCAAGCTCATAAGCTCTTTTCTCAACATCAATCATATCATCTTCTTGTCCAACATCAACTGTCACTGTGATCACATCAGCATTATACATCTTTTTTAACAAAACAAGTATTGTTGAAGTATCTAATCCCCCAGAGTATGCGAGCACTACTTTCATCATTTTTCACTACAATAATAAAGATTTTTAGAAGCTTATAAGCATAAATAAAAAATTTATATTGAACTATATGTGGATAATAAACATTTTTTATGGTATGATTGCTGCTAGAATAGCCTTCTCAGTGTGTAATCTATTCTCCGCCTGATCAAATACTACACTCCATCTGCCCTCGATCACTTCTTCAGTCATCTCATTTCCTCTATAAGCAGGTAGACAGTGCATGAATATAGCATCTGGTTTTGCCAGAGACATTATCTCTGGAGTGACTGTGAAAGGTCTGAAATCTTTTGCTCTCTTCTCTTTCTCTGTCTCAGGTTTTCCCATGCTCCACCAAGTGTTTGCATATACTATGTCGGCTCCTTTAACAGCCTCTCTAAGATCATGAGTGATCTCTAGTCTAGTCCCTCTCTTCCTAGCCTCTTGCTCGCCCCATCTCCAAATCTCTTCATTAGGCTCATAACCTTTTGGAACAGCTAACACAAGATCCATCCCGAATCTAGGGGCTTCTATAATAAGTGAGTGAGCAACATTCCATACATCACCTGTATAAACCATTTTAAGACCCTCCCATCTTCCTTTCTTCTCTTTAATAGTCATAAGATCTGCAAGAACCTGACATGGATGCTCAAGATCTGTAAGAGCATTTATGACAGGATGATTCATGTATCTGGCGAATTCAACAACTTCTTCCTGTTCAAAAGTTCTTATCACAAAACCATGTACATATCTATCTAAGACCCTTGCGGTATCTTTAATAGGCTCTCCTCTTGCGAGTTGCATCTCTTCAGGTCTTAGATAAAATGATGTTCCTCCCAGCTCGTGTATGGCTACTTGAAAAGATACTCTGGTTCTCGTAGAAGGCTTTCTAAACAACATAGCAATACTTCTGCCCTTCAAAGGCTTATAACTTATTCCTAATGTTCTAAGCTTCTTCAGCTCAAAAGCGTATTCTATTAAAAACTCTATCTCTTCTCTTGTGAAATCTCTCGTCGTTATAAAATCACGTCCTTTCAATCTGGATCTTATGTTCATATACATAGACATATTCAACACCAACTAAAGTTCTTTCTAAATATTTTAAGTTTTACTTTTGATCTAAGAAAAAGCTTAAATACCCTGCTTCTTATACTCAAAAAGGTGAAATGTGATGACTAGGATCATTAAAAAATTTTTAGGGATCTCAAAGACTTTCTTGATCATAACTATAATAGCCATAGTAATAATAGCTGGCGTAGGAGCATATCTATATCTTCTTCAGAAGCCTCCTGAAGAATCTGTAATAAAAATAGGTCTTTTAGCACCTTTGACAGGACCGTTGTCGTATGGAGGCATGGATATGAAACAAGGTGCTATACTAGCTGTCGAAGAGATCAATTCTAAAGGTGGCGTAAATGTTGGTGGAAAGATCTATAAGTTAGAGCTTGTCATAGAGGATGACCAGGCGAATCCTACTCAAGCAACACAGGCAGTTCAGAAGCTTATTACACAAGATAATGTTTTTGCTATAGTAGGCTCTTACTCTTCAACAGTTACTCTGGCTGTACAGAAGATGATTATGGATGCTAAGAAACTGCTTATAGTTCCTGTGGCTGTCGCAACTAAGATTACTGATGCAGGTTATAAATATACTTTTCGTGTATGTGCTAATCAGAGAATGCAGACCACACAGATCGCTGAGTGGGTTTATGAGAATCTTCATCCAAAAACTTTTGCGACAATAGCTGAGAACACTGATTATGGGAAGGAGGGTGTTCAGATATTTAGTAGCGTAATGATTTCTAAAGGTGTTCAGAAAGTTGCTGAAGAATATTACACCTTAGGATCAACAGATTTCTACTCTCAGCTATCAAAGATAAAGGCTGCAGATCCTGACATAATATTTGCAGTCTCAAACACAAATGATGCCGCAAACATATTGAAACAGGCTAGAGAGATAGGATTAGTGAAACAGTTTATAATGTTAGGCGGTGTCGCACAGGACGAGTTTTTACAGCTCGCCGGTGAGAACGCTCTCGGACTTGTTCATGTGAGTTATTTCGAGGCGACAACCCCTAGGCCTAAGGCTGCTGAGTTTGTCAAGAGCTTCAAAGAACGCTGGGGCAGAACTCCTGCTATGTATGCTGCGGGAACTTATGATGCTATATATGCTCTGAAATATGCTTTAGAAAAAGCTGGCAAATTAGATCCTGATGCTGTAGCTGATGCTATGAGAAAACTTGATTTTGAAGGTGTTCAAGGAAGAATATATTTTGACGACAAAGGTCAGGCACAGACTAAAGTATTAATTGTTCAAGTTCAGAGAGTTAAAGATGGAGTGAATGGTCTAGGCAGAGTCATATTATATCCACCAACAGATAAACAAGGAGATTACATACCTCTAAACAAGATTCTTCAAACAAGCTAATTTTTCAATTTTTTATATGGTGATGAAATCTGGTCTCCACAGAGCTTTTAATCGAACAGATTATATATGGTCTAGTCTTAGGCGGGATCTATGCAATGGTCGCGGTAGGGCTGACTATGATATTTGGTGTCATGAGATTCAGCAATTTTGCTCATGGAGAATTCTATATGTTAGGTGCTTATCTGACTTATACTTTATCAAATTATCTTAAAACAGATCCTTATATAACAATGTTTGTTGCAGCATTAATCGTAGGTTTATTAGGTGTGGCTCTCAACAAGATACTTATAAAACCTCTTTATGAGGCGGTTGTAAGAGCTAGAGGAACTGCAATGTTTTATTTTCAAGATCTTAACTTTATCCTCATGACGATAGGTCTCTCAATTCTTATAGTAGATCTTGTTTTAGTAATATGGAAGCCTATCCCTATCAGAGTTTATACAGTCATGACTGATATTGTTATTAAAATAGGTTTTTTAAACATAGGAGCTCCAAGGATCTTGGCACTTCTCATAGCATTAATATCGCTTTCAACACTCTATATTTTTTTGAGAAAAAGTAGAATAGGAAAGGCTATAAGAGCTGTTTCTCAAGATCCTTCTGCAGCAATGCTTGTAGGAATCAATATATGGAAGATCTATGATATAACAATGTTCATATCATTAACACTGGCAGGATTAGCCGGAGGAGTTGTGGGACCTATATTCAATTTATATCCTAACATGGGTCTCGACATGGTTGCAAAGGCATTTGCAGTAGTGATATTAGGTGGTATGGGAAACGTCATGGGAGCTATATACGCAGGTTTTCTATTTGGAGTCATCGAGAATTTAGGAGGATTATTTATAGGGACTGCATATAGAGATGTCATAGGATTTTTAATAATGATCATAGTTCTCTGGATAAGACCACAGGGTATTTTAGGAAGGTGACTAATAATGAGAATGTCGTCTCTCAATAATATCGCATATATTATTCTGCTGATCATTATATTCGTTTTGATACCATTATCAGGAAATCAATATATTATTCATATAATGATACTGTCATTTATCAATGCGATCCTTGCGTCAGCCCTTGATCTTTTGGTTGGATACACAGGATCTTTAATATTAGGATATGCCGCCTTCTATGCTGTAGGAGCATACACCTCAACATTATTATCAATAAACATAGGTCTCTCCCCATGGCTTGGAGTAGCTCTTGGAGGAGTAGCATCAATGTTGGCAGGACTTGTCATGGGTATTCCAGCATTAAGACTTAGAGGACCTTATCTAGCTATATCAACATTAGGTTTTGGAGTGATAGTTTATCTGCTTCTTATAAATCTAGATTTCATAACAAGAGGACCTCTAGGGATCCCTAACATTCCTCCTCTTCCAGGAGCAGGCCTCATAGATTTTAGTAGTAGAACATCATATTATTATCTTATGTTGACAGTCTATATAATCATATTATATATTTTATGGATGTTGACTTCATCAAGATATGGAAGAATTCTCGTGGCTATGAGAGAAGATGAGGATGCCGCAAAAGCTGTTGGAATAAACACTTCTTTATATAGAATATCTGTTTATATGATCTCAACATTTATAGCAGGAGTTTCTGGAGGGTTCTATGCTCATTACATAAGATATGTGAATCCAGATATGTCATCTCTGAGTCAGTCTATAGCTATATTATCAATGGTTTTGCTGGGAGGCGCCGGAACTGTGATAGGCCCTTCTATAGGAGCTTTCATACTAATGTTTGTATCAGAGATTCTGAGGCCGTTGCTCGAATATAGACTTCTCATATATGGTGCACTCATCATATTAATAATAAGATTCTTTCCAGGAGGCGTATACGGTTATCTCATCAGAAATTTAGTGCAGAGAAAAACTGTCTCAAAAGAGATTGTTGGTGAGGTGAAGACTTAAATGAGTAGAGAAGTTGTTCTAGAGACTAGAGATATATGGAAGAGATTTGGAGGAATAATTGCTCTGAGAGATATAAATATAAAAGTTTTTAAAGGAGAGCTTCTAGGTATAATAGGTCCGAACGGCTCTGGCAAAACAACTCTTTTTAATATCATCACAGGTTTTCTGAAACCTGATAAAGGCAGAATAATTCTGTCTGGAGAAGATGTGACAGGATTCCCTCCGCATGAGATGGTGAAGAGAGGTGTTGTGAGAACTTTCCAGCTTGTAAAACCTTTCATGGGGATGAATGTCTTAGATAATATACGTGTAGCTCTTTACATGAGACACGGGCTTATGAGCAGAGTTTCTGAGAGAGAGATTATAGGAGAAGCCAGAGAGATACTGAAGATGATAGGTCTCTCACATAGAGAAGATGTCTCAGCAGACTCATTATCACATGGTGAGAAGAAGAAACTTGAGATCGGGAGAGCATTAGCTTTAAAACCGAAGATTCTTCTTCTCGACGAGCCTACAGGAGGACTTACCACAGCTGAGATAGATGATATAATCAGATTAATAAAGGACATACATGAGAACGGAACCACAGTGGTTGTTGTTGAACATAATATGAGAGTGATCATGAATTTATCAGAGAGATTAATTGCTTTAAATAGTGGAGTAGTTATTGCTGAGGGAGATCCTAAGGATGTGGTTTCTAATCCTGAGGTTGTGAAAGCTTATCTAGGTGAGAGATTTGCTGTTAAAAGTAGATAAGATCAAGGTCTTCTATGACAAAGCTTTGATACTTAAAGAAGTAAGTCTAGAGGCTGGTCATGGAGAGATCATAGCTTTGATAGGTCCTAACGGAGCTGGCAAGACAACTACTTTAAAAACAATAGCAGGTCTGTTGAAGACATCTAGCGGAGCAATTTATCTAGAGAATAAAAGAATTGATCATGAGCCTCCATATGTAAGAGCTTCCATGGGGATAATACTTGTTCCAGAGGGCAGAGGGCTTTTTCCTAAGATGAGTGTAGAAGAGAATCTTGAGATGGGAGCTTTTCTGAGGAAAGATGTAGATGAGATACGTAAAGATATGGAGTTTGTATACAGTTTATTCCCAGTCTTACGAGAGAGAAGAAGACAGCTGGCCGGGACTTTAAGCGGCGGTGAGCAACAGATGCTTGCTATAGCAAAAGGGCTTATGGCGAGACCGAGAATATTGATGTTAGACGAGCCCTCACTAGGTCTGGCTCCTAAAATTGTTGATCATCTTATTGATGTAATATCACAGATCAATCGAGAGAAGAAGATAACTATTTTAATAGCAGAACAAAATGTTTATGCCGCGTTATCAATCTCTGAGAGAGCATATGTTCTTGAGAACGGCTCGATAGTCATGTCAGGATCTTCCTTAGAGCTTCTTGAGAATCCTGTGATAAAAAGATCTTATCTAGGTCTTTAAAATATGGTCTGGAACAACTCTAGTTCCAGATCTTTTTTCAACAGCCTCTTTAGCTTTGTTTAGATGAGCTATTATAGCTTCTAAACCTCCGTTCTCTATAAATCTTATTGCTGCAAGAATCTTAGGACCCATGCTTCCAGGCTTGAAGTGACCTTCGGCATAATATCTCTTGGCTTCGCTGAGCGTCATTATGTCTATAGGCTTTGCATCTGGTCTGCCATAATTTAGATAGACTTTGTCTACATCTGTCAATATCATTAGAATTCCTGCTCTGATGCTTGTGGCGATCCTCTCAGCAGCAAGATCTTTATCTACAACTGCTTCAACACCTTCTAAAAATCCTCTCTCATTAATATATACAGGGACTCCTCCTCCGCCGCTTAAGATCACAATGAAATCATTGTTTATAAGAGTCTTGGCCGCCTCAAGCTCTATCTGTCTAACAGGATCTGGCGATGGGACGACTCTTCTGAAGCCTCCCCTAGGATCTTGTTTAAAAATCCATCCATATTCTCTAGACATCTTCTCAGCCTCCTCCTTCTCATACCAAGGGCCGATGTATTTGCTAGGATCTTTGAAATCAGGATCATTCTTATCAACCAGCGTCTGAGTAATAAGAGACACAACACCTCTAACCCTTTTATTCAGAAGACCTCTCTCAACAAGCTTATTATAAACAGCCTGTTGAAGAATATAGCCCAGCCACCCCTGGCTCATTGCCCCTGCAATATCAAGAGTCATAGGAGGCAGACCCTTCATTTTGAGGCCTAGAAACATCCATTCATCAATAACACCAACCTGAGGACCGTTCCCATGTGTAACAACAACTTTATAACCCAGCTCAACAAGATCAACAATAATCTCAGCAGATTTATACGCGTTAGCCCAATACTCTCTAGGACTTCCTCTATCACCTCTAGACTGAAAAGCGTTGCCTCCCAAAGCTACAACTATAAGTCTCTCATCTCTCAACAAAAATCTCCAAAGATAATTTTCTATGTATCAATTAAAAAATTTTTAAAGATCTGTTTAAGACAGATTTAAATTTTCTGGTTTTAACGAGTTTTTACACTACTTATTCTAGTTGGTATTAGAGACAGCAATAATCTTCTGCCTGACACCGTTTTAAAGCCTAAGTAATAAGCTATGCCGTTTGGCATGAATACTACAATGATCATCAGAAACACTCCTAGAAATATTAGATATAATTGTTCGCTAAAAAATGTCCACAACACCTCATATATAACAGTTAATATGACAGATCCTATGAGAGGTCCTATATAAGTTCCTGCACCTCCTAACAATAACATCACGAACATCTGATCAGTTTTTAATCCGTGGAAAACGTCCCCTGGATAGACATAATTGATCCATAGAGCATAAGCTCCTCCTGCCAATGATGTAGCGATAGAGCTTAAAGCGTATGCTAAGACTCTATAATGAACAACATTGATCCCGTAAACTGAGGCGACCAGCTCATTATTTCTGATAGCACTAAAGGCCAAGCCTATCTTGCTTCTCTCAATGAGAAAGTTAATTATAAGAGATGAGACAGCAATTAAAGTCATTAGATATAAAATACTTTTTGAGTCTAAGATTACTTTAAGTGGCAATCCGAATGAGCCTCCTAACTCTCTCCAGCCGAACATGATCTGTTTAAAGGCTTCTGCAAAAGACCATGTAGCAATCGCGAAATAGGCTCCATGTAGTCTCAGCACTGGATATCCGAGTATTACTGCTCCTAACAGCCCTATTGCTATAGAGGTCAATATTGCTATATACCATGGGTAATTATTGAGTATCATGTAAGCAGTTGTATAAGCACCTATACCGAAGAATAATACATGACCAAAATCAACTCTGCCAGTGTACCCGGTTATCGTGTTTAAACTTTGTGCTAATGCTATCCACATCATAAGATTAGTTGTGAATCTTATCATATATTCATGCCCTGTCAATGAGATTACTAAGCTGAAAGCCGTTAAAATGATCAGTATATATATGAACATTTTAGATACCTCTTCTAAGAATGCCTTTCGGACTGATCAATAGTATTATATATAAAAGTAAAAAGGCAAATGCGTATACATATAATGAGCTTAAGTAAGTTGCAATAAAAGTTTGTGCAAGTCCTATTAACAAGGCTGCAACTATAGATCCTATTACATAACCCATGCCGCCTAAAACTACTATTAAGAAAGTTAGAAGAGTATATATAGGCCCCTGAACAGGTGTGAAAGCCATTGTTGTCGCAATGGCGTAGCCTGCCACCCCAGCAAGAATAAGCGATAGAGAGAATACATAAGCATATAATCTGTAAATATTGATTCCTAGTATCATTGCCGCATCTCTATTTTGCACCGCAGCCCTAATACCGATCCCGAATCGTGTTTTATATAACAAGTACAACACTATGGAGAGAGATAATATAGATAAGACTGATGAAACGATCTTAGCTAAAGATATGTTTATAAAATAGATAGATACACTTCTACTTAAAAGAGGATCTGTGACAGATCTGCTGAAAGGCCCCCATAATATGATGTAAACATTTGGGAGAGCTATAGCTAGTCCAAAGAAGAATACTAGAGAAGCCAGCGGAGGCCCTGTCAACAGTCTGTTTACTACATAGTATTGCAGTAGAAATCCTATTAGGCCATTTACAGCTGTTATCAACAATATAGAATAAATCGGGCTTAATCCTAAGGATGTCCATACTATATATGTCAAGAGAGCTCCAAGTATTATGAACTCGCCGTGAGCTACATTGATCACATGCATAACGCCAAATGATAGAGAGAGACCTACAGCTGCTAAGGCATAGATCAGTCCAAGAATGATGCCATCAACAAATGTCTGTATAAAAAGAGTGTCTACTGCCATCTATTACTCACGATAATCTTAATAATATCAGAGCTTAAAAAATGTATATAAGATTTCAAACTCTTAATTAAAGTTGGTGGAAAATATGGTTTCTAAAAAAATTTTATATACTTTAATAGCAATTATTGCCGTGATCATAATTGTAGCAGGTGTTTTAGCATATAATTACTATATAGCTCAACAGGCACTACCAACACTTAAAATAGGAGTGATTATGGAGTTAACTGGAGATCTAGCTAGAGACGGGATCGTATGTAAAAGAGGTTATGATGTGTGGTATAAAGTAGTGTCAGAGAAAGGTGGAGTGGTAATTAATGGGAAATTATATAAGATTGAGCTGAAGTATTATGATACAAGAAGTGATCCAGGGCAGGCCGCAACAGCTGTTGAGAAAGCAGTATCTGATGGTATGGACATATTATTAGGTCCATACTCAAGTGCAAATACTTTAGGAGCAATACCAGTAGTCAATAAATACGGTATACCTATGTTTGCCGGGTCGCCAGAATCACATTTAATACCTCAACAAAAATCTCCATATGTATTTCAGACATTGCTTACGACAAAAGAGACTCCACTTGCATTTCGTGATATAATATCGAGATATGGCATAAAGACTGCAGCAATAGTCTCTGCCAATGACGCGTTTTCACAAGGTCTAGCCTCTACATTTAGAAGCTTATTAAATTCATTAGGCGTATCAATCTTAGTAGATGAGACGTTCCCTGTTGATATAACAGATCTCAAGCCTTTGATGTCTAAAGTTGCTTCCTCCGCTCCTGAGCTGATAATAGTTGCAGCTCATCCTACACATCATATCCTGGCTGTTAAGGCGTTGAGAGAAATAGGTTATAATCCTAAGATGATGATAATTCATTATGGAATCGATTCTCCAGATACCATTCAAAATGTAGGACCTATCGGAGAAGGCATATTAGGTCTTATACAATGGAAGCCAGTTGCAAATTGGAAGGATCCTGTGTTTGGAGATCTAAATAGCTTCTTGAAAGTATGGAATGAGACATACCCTGGAGTACCACCAGATTATACAGGCGTCTCGTGCGCGGCTACCGCATCGTATGTGATAGGATTACTACAGAAATACGGTATAGAACCGCCGCTCAAAAACTCGTGGAGTAGAATTAAAGATCTTGCAGAAAAAGAGAGCATAGAGACAATTTTAGGGCCGATAAAGTATTCGACAGACCCAGATCACTGGCATGTAAATACAGAGCTATTGAAATATGTAATGATAGTTCAGTTTCAGGGAGGCAAGTTAGTTGTCGTCTACCCTGATAATGTGAAAGAGGCTAACATGATCTTTCCAAAGCCGGCATGGAGGTAGCATAAAGATCGATAGAAAATTAGTTTTATCAGCAAGAAATATCGTCAAAAGATTTGGCGGGATAATAGCTTTAAATAAAGTGTCGTTAGATGTGTTTGAGAGAGACTTTATAGGTTTGATAGGCCCGAACGGCTCTGGCAAGACAACTTTTGTAAATGTTGTAACTGGTGTATATAGACCTGACGAGGGTGAGATCTATTTTGAGAACAAAAGAATTGATAGACTGCCTCGACATAAGATCTGTAGAATAGGTATAGCAAGAACTTTTCAGATTCCTCAGCCTCTCGAAGATCTAAGTGTCTGGGAGAATGTTCAAATAGGAGACATCTTCTGTGGAGTTAATGACATAAGAACTGTTGAGGAAGCTTTAAAAATCTCTGGTCTATATGATAAGAGGTTCTACGAGGCATCAAAATTAACACTTATTGAAAAAAGATTGTTAGAGTTGGCAAGAGCATTAGCAGTAAAGCCTAGGCTATTGTTTCTAGACGAAGTTGTAGCAGGATTAAGAGAAGATGAAATAAAAAGATTAGGAGATTTATTGGTTAAGCTAAATAATGAGGGGGTAACAGTCATATGGATAGAACATAATGTGTCAGCTTTATTAAAATATGTTAAGAGACTGGTAGTTATGAACATGGGATATATAATTGCTGATGGAGATCCTCAAGAAGTCATTAATAAACCTCAAGTGATCGATGCTTATCTAGGTAAAATGATGGTGAGAAGCTGACATGCTCGAAACATATAATATAAATGCTGGATATGGAGAGATACAGGTTTTATGGGATGTATCCCTAAAGATAGAGAAAGGTGAAATAATAGCTCTTCTAGGCCCAAATGGTGCGGGAAAGACTACACTAACAAAAGTATTAATAGGTCTTTTAAAGCCTTATAGCGGCGTCATAAAATTTAATGGTATTGACATAACCAACACACCTCCCTATGAACGAGTTAAAATAGGCATATCACTAGTTCCTGAAGGCAGACAAATATTTCCATATATGACAGTTCTAGAGAATCTCTACGCAGGAATGTATAGTCTCAAGAAAATGGATAAAGAAGCTATTGAGCATGTATTCGAAATCTTTCCACGTCTTAAAGAGAGAGTTAACCAAAAAGCCGGCTCTTTAAGTGGTGGTGAACAGCAAATGCTTGCTATAGCAAGAGCATTAGTAACTAAGCCAAAAGTTTTAATACTAGACGAACCGAGCCAAGGGTTGGCGCCGAAGATTGTTGGTATAATATTTGATGTACTTAAAAAACTTCGTGATGAAGAGAATATATCAATATTATTAATCGAACAATATATATATGATGCTCTCTCACTCTCTGACAGAACTTATATAATGAGAAATGGTCGTATAGTCTATGAAGAGAGTTCCTCAAAGATCTTAACTGAGAAAAGAGAGCTTCTAAGCCTGTATTTAGGATAATTTTTATTCCAAAACTTTACACTCTTTTAACATCTCTCTTATTTTTTTCTCATCTTTAAATCTTCCTAGGATGGTATACCAATTTCTCATGTCAGGAGCCATTTTAATGGCGTCTATAATGGTTTTTTCATCGATTAAGAGCTGGTGTATATTGACCGGAGCATCTATTTTAGATAAAATATCTCTTATCAAAAACCATTTCTTACCCTGAATATATGATGATATTATAGTTCCTATACCCACATACTCGCCGTGAAGCCCTTGCGACGATAGTAAGGTTAGCGCCAGTGCTATAAGATGTTCACTACCAGCAACTATTCTTGTAGTGTTAGACAAGCCCATTAATGCTCCATCGATTAATTCGGCTGTCAAAAGATTTTTGATAGATTCTCTGGTTCTATCAGTAAATTGAGAAAAATGACTTATTAACATTTTTGTGATTTGTCTTGCTATTTTAAACAAAGTCTTGTCATAACTTAGATCAGAAAACCAATAAGATAATCTAAGATCATATAACGCAGTATATTTCGCTAAACTATCAGCATAGCCTGAGGTAATATGTCTTTTAGGTATATTTAATAAAAGATCTAGATATATAAACACTTTATCGGGATAAACAGTCTTAAAAGCTTCTATTCTATTCTCAGTCTTTATGACGCTAAAAGGTGATATTATTGCGTTTGACGATAAGGTGGTTGGTATCAAGATAAGATCCTTACTCTGAATATGATTTGCTATATATTTGGCTATATCTAATACGAAACCTCCTCCTATGCCTATTATAACAAAACTATGAGAACTATACAAATTATATGTATGTCTTCTAATGACCTCTTCATCAATATATTTTTTATCAAAACTCTCTTTAGAAATAATCAGTTTCTTAATATTCTTGTATTCAGTTTTTGAAATAAACTGATCCTCTAGTGGTTTGACTATGTTTTCATATCCAGTTCTTCCCGATATAATTAAGATCTCTGGATAAGACATCTTATGTTTATCAAGAGATTCTTTTATTAAATCAAATAATTCATCAAAATTATTGACAAAAAAGATCTTTGTAGAGATTTTATTTTTTAAAAAAAGCCATATTTTTTCAAGCTTATTTAACATATTTAAGAGCCTCTTCGAAAACATCGATCCCTTTGTCAAGATGTTCTCTAGTTATTACTAGCGGAGCCATGAATCTAAGGACGTTTCCGTAGTGGCCGCATGTGTGCATTAATACTCCTCTTGTGAATAATTCTCTTCTTATGGCGTCTGCTTTAGAGGGGTCTGGCTCTCTGCTTTTTTTATCTTTAACTATCTCTATTCCTATCATAAAGCCTACTCCTCTGACGTCTCCAATGAACTCGTATTTCTCTTCTAATTCTTTGAATCTTCTCAACGCATGTTCTCCTAGTAGAAGTGTTCTGTCAAGTAGTTTTCTGCTCTCTATATATTCTATCACGCCTGTGGCAGCGGCAAGCCCCAGCGGGTTTGCTCTATATGTTCCGAGGTGAAACATTTCTTCAAGTTTCTCATCAAGATCTTTTCTATATGCAACAAATGATATTGGAATGCCGTTTCCAATAGCTTTTGATATACACATTATGTCTGGAGTCACTCCGAAATGTTCTACTGCCCACCATCTTCCGGTTCTTCCAACTCCTGTCTGAACTTCATCAGCTATTAACAAGATCCCGTATTTATCAGCTATCTCTCTCAGACCTTTCACAAATTCTTTTGGTGGAACAATATATCCTCCCTCTCCCTGTATAGGCTCAAATAATATTCCGGCAATCTCACCTGCGCCGCTATAAGGATCTTTTATAAGATGTTCTATAAACTCTAGAGAACGATAAGCACATTCAATCTCATTCTCAACTTTAAAAGGACATCTATATGAATATGGATATGGTGCTCTCAAAACGTTTATAAGTGGCATTCCAGAGTATTTCAGAAGACTCTTTTTCGCAGTAAGCATGACTGCACCTAGATGAACACCGTGATATGCTCCGTCAAAAGCTATTATGCCGTTTTTTCCAGAGACCCATCTAGCGATTGATACTGCAGCCTCACAAGCGTCTGCACCAGTCACTGTAGTAAGGATCTTAGCGTTTCCCCTCAGACCTTGTGGAAGTATGCTATGGATCTTTTCAAGAGCTTTTATTCTAAACTCTGTGGGAACCTCAGACATCCAATGCCAGTATCTATCCATCTGTTGTCTAACATATTTAGCTACATAAGGATTGTTATGACCAACGTTTAAAACAGCGATCCCAGCGATCCAATCGACATAATAATTTCCATCAACATCTTTTATAGTAGCTCCTTTAGCAGACTCAATAGCAAATCTAAAGACTTTAGGATATATAAGAGCTTTTGTCTCAAGCTCTGACTGTCTCTCAAGAATCTTCAGAGAATTAGGTCCTGGAGGTCTCACAACTATCTTAGGAGCATCTGGATAGCTGAGCTCTCTAAACTCCTCCTCATAAGAAGACATATTGCCACCAGACATAAAATGTCTTAGACGATATAAAACTATGTTAAACATAGATCTAGAAATATTTCAATCAGATGTTTCATATGGTAAATTTATAAACTTAATATATTCACGAAGATTTTGGGGATAAACTTTTTCATGGAAAACTGAGATCCCTCCAGAGATATATGCAGAACTTTATGTACCATGGCATAGAGTAGTCTTTGAGACAGAGATCCTTACCAGAGTCTTCAGAAGACATAATGTTAAAAAAGTTGTTGAATATGGATGTGGAGTAGGCAGACACGGACTATTATTATATAAAAAAGGTTTTGATGTTCTGCTTACTGATATTAGAGACTGGAGAGTTAATGAGGCGAAGAATCTTCCGTTCAAATTATATAATGTTCTTGAAGGAGGATTCATAGATTATTTTGATGCAGGTTATGCATTCGGTTTGATAATAATATTCAGATTAAATGATATTATAAAGGTTCTGAGAAATATTAGAGAGAATCTTAGAGAGAAAGGTTTGTTCATATTTGATTATAACTTTTGATTATAACTATGGTATATATGATGAGCCTGAGAAAATTGATGTGAGAATTAATGGAAGAGTTTATCATGCATATCTTAGAAAAAGTTTATATAAAGAATTCAACGGATCTTTGGTATACGAGTATAGAGTTGAGGTTGAGAATGATCGTGGAGAGATAATAGGTGTTGAAGACACTTCATATCCTATCTATAGTGAAGACAAGATCCTTTATGCAATTAATGAGGCAGGATTTGAAATAGATGAGATGATATATTTAAGATGGGATCCTTTCAAATACTCATATGAATATGCTGATGCTTATAATAGAGACAGCGCAATATATGTTCTCAGAAAAAGCTGAGACTTAAAGTGAGCTTAACTCTATGATCTTTGTAGGCTCAACATATTTCTCATAGAAAGATCCTTTGAAATAATATAATAATCTTCCTCTCACTAAAGATCTTATTCTTCTGAATCTCTCCACAACCTCTATTGGATATGGAGGAAGCAGATAATCAACGACGCCTATTACGCCAATGTCTTCTTCAACTGGTGATAATATTAACAGCTCTCCCTCAAGCTCTTTAAGCGTTATCTCAACATGATCATTTCTTCTCATAAATTTTTTCTCACCACTAAACACTTTATAAAACACATATTCATCATATCCAGGATCTTTCGGAAGCAGATCTATCGAGAAAAACTCTCTGATCATATCTCCTCTCCTATTTATATTGACTATCGCAACAGCCCAGGCCCATTTAACAGGTGCAACGATCTTTAGCAACACATTGTTGTTATAAGGATCTTTGAATAATATATCTCTCGTAGGAAGCCCAGGCTCATCTACTCTGATTATCTCTCCATCTGACAAAACTATTCTTCTCAAAAGCTCTATATTTGTCTTCTCAGGATCTCTATCAGTAATATAGATAGGTCCTCCACTTACTAATCTCGTTATGAGATGAGGTATCACATAAGGATCATAGCTTATAAACATGTCATAATCTGGATAGACAATTTTTGAGAAGAACAATGAGTTATACACGTTATATAACAGATGAAGTTTTGCGCCTAGCCTCCAGAAAGGTATATAATCTATAGAGCTTCTCATAACATTACTATTAAAATAATTAGTGTAATTCTCAGGAGTCATAGACATACAATTTAGAATATCTATAGATAATATCTTCGAAGCATTCTGAATAGCATATTGGATATTTCTTGATGCTTTAGAGACGCAATAATCTCTATAAATTTCTGCGACAACCCATTGATTATCTATTTTCAGAAGATCGAATCCTTTGTCTCTGAATATTTTAAATAGTCTTCTATAAAGATTGTAAGCCTCAGAATAATCAGGATCTGGGACATATGAGCCTTTTAATGTTTTTATAAAGCCTCCTCCAAATCTTCTTAGAAAATCTTCATCAACACCTCCCCAATGAATATTTATAGTATGCCAAAGACCTACATGTCTAACACCGAGAGACTTCAGATCTTTTATGACCGCCTCAAAGTCATTAGGAAATTTTCTCTCATCAGGAGAAAGATCTTTTAGAATTCTCATGTTATTTCTGACGATCTCTTTCTGCCAGCCGTCATCAATAATCACGAAACCTATTTTAAGACCTCTCTCATATATTCTTCTCAAGATCTTTATAATATTCTTGTGAGAAAGATCCTCGGTCTGAAGAGCATTCCAACTACACCAACCTAGATATCTCATGAAATCAGGCTTTTTCTTAGAGGATCTTGAGTAGAAGACTCTTTTTTCAAATCCTATGTCAAACATTTTCTCAACAGCTTTATAAGGATCTTCAGAATAGCCATATAAAAGAACTATGTTCTCACCAAGATCTTTAAAAACTTTTCCACACAAGATCTTGAGAGAAAAACCTCTCCACAGATATGATATCGTCTCTATGCCTGAGACAGCTGCTAAAGACAGATAGGATCCTTCTAATCTTACTAAAGCAAATATTGTGTATGGAGCAAAATCATTAGATATATAAGGATAAGACCAGCAAGGCGTTCTTCTAAGAAACTCCTCATAATCAATCTCATCAAGTTTATAAGGATAAATCATGTCATCAGAAGGAGGAGAGACGTCGGGAGATCTGTCTATTGCAAGAAGATCATAATATCTAAATGCTCTGCCATAAAGCTCCTGATCAATAGTCATAGGATTGAGAGTGAGACCCAGAACATTTTTGACATCGCCAAGATCAAGAGAGACAATTATGTTATCAATATCTATATTCTCAAGATTTTTCAGAGAGACACTTAGAAGACCTTCATAATCACGACCAAAAGATCTAATAGTTAACTCAGCAACCTCACATGAGAAACTCTCAGAATCAACTCTTCTACATGTCTTAACAGTCTTGTCGCTCAAAATTATTGTTATATTTCTGATCATTGGAAGACTCATTATGAAGAACCCTCGAGAATCTATTTGAAATCAATAATTAAAAACGCCTCTCTGAGAATAGCTTAATATCAGCTTTAAATTTGATAGGCATAAAAATATAAATTTGTTGAAAAATATTGATACTCAAGTGATTATCATGTCCATAGGTGTTAAAAAAATATATTTATTAGATTATGGAGTTTTATCAGGTGAAATGGGATGGTTTATTCCAGATCCCTCTGTGATATCTGAGAGAGGTGTTCCAAAGGCTGCTGAATGGGTTGATATTCCTGTCACAGGAGCCTTAATAGAACATAAGGATGGGATCATTCTAATGGACACAGGCAGTCATCCAGAGGCTGAGAAGATCTGGCCAAGAGGCTCTTGGAATGTTTTTCCAATGACCAAGCTTACTGAAGAGAATCATCTCGAGCATCAGCTTAAACTTGCAGGATATAAGCTGGAGGATATTCATTTCGTGGTATTCACACATCTACATCTTGATCATGCTGGTCAGGCGTATAAGCTGAGAGATCATAATCCTCTTTATGTTATGCATGAGAGAGAGATTAAACATGCATTATATATGATGTGGCTTGGAAAAACAGGTGCTTATGTGCCTCAAGACATAGAGTCTCTGAGAGGTGCTAACATATTTGCTTTTCCTGATGAACATCTAGAGTTGTTGCCAGGAGTTGAGTTATATAGATTCGGAGGACACACTCCTGGAAGTATTGTTCTAAAAGTAACTACCGATAATGGAAACACTTATGTGTTCACAGGCGATTTTCTACATCTACCCAAGGAGCTTGATGTAGAATCTAAAGGATGGCTGTTAGGCAATTACGAAGAGTTTCTGAGAGGAGTGAAGCTTCTTAAACTATGGAGTAGAAGACCTAATGTCAAACTTGTAATAAGTCATGATCCTGATCTTTGGAAGAAATATCCTAAGGCTCCTAAACATCTAGATTAAAGAGGGATTATAAAATGGTCTTCTACACATATATTAATGAAGGAGTCTTTTCAATAGACTCTGTGAGAATGAAATTTGGGATAGGAGCTAGTGAGGAAGTCGGTTTCGAAGCTTCCAGACTTGGTCTTAAGAAAGTTCTTGTGATAACTGACAATAATTTGATTCAGCTTTCTTCTGTGAAAAAAGTTATCGACAATATTGAGAAATATGGTGTATCAACAATTGTTTATCATGATATAGAGATTGAGCCTACAGATGAGTCTATGGTCAGAGCTTCTCAATGGGCTAGAGACAAAGATTTTGATGGGATCATAGCTATTGGAGGCGGTAGCGTCATTGATCATGCCAAAGTGATTAATCTGTTGACAAAATATCCGGCAGATATTAGAGAATATATTAATAGACCTATCGGACAGGGAAAGCCTGTTCCAGGACCTCTGAGACCTTTGATCGCTGTTCCAACGACAGCTGGTAGCGGCGCTGAGAATACAGCGGTCGCTGTCTTAGATGTGAAGAGTGAGAGAGTTAAAACAGGGATCTCACATCCATATCTACGACCCACTATGGCTGTTGTAGATCCTTTGTTGACAGTTGATATGCCTCCTACAGTCACAGCATCCACAGGCTTAGATGTGTTGACACATGCTGTAGAGGCTTATACAGCAAAGCCGTATTATGCAAGACCTAAATATCTCTCTCCAGCTGATAGACCTGTTTATCAGGGGGCTAATCCTATTAGTGATGTATTTAGTGAGAAAGCTGTTGAATATGTGTCTAAATATCTTAGAAGAGCTTATTACAACGGCTATGATCTTGAAGCGAGATATTATATGTTGTTAGCTTGTGAGCTTGCAAGCACAAGTTTTGGTCATGCAGGAGTTCATATACCACATGCAAATGCTTATCCAATAGCAGGTATGGTCAGAGATTATATACCGCCTGATTATAAAGTAGATCATCCTTTGATACCTCATGGAATCTCAGTTGTTTTGACAGCGGCAGCAACATTCAGACATATAGCTCCTGCAGTTCCTGAGCGTCTAGCAAAAATATCTCAGCTACTAGGTGTAGAGCCTAAGTCTATGGATCCTAGACATGTTGGAGAGGCTATATACGAGGCTTTCATAAGATTAATAGAAGATCTTAGGACCATACCTAGAGGTCTTAAAGAAGTTGGTTATAAAGAAAGTGATATACCGGCACTGGTAGAAGGATCATTAAAACAACAGAGGTTGTTAACGGTAGCTCCATTAAATGTTGGAAGAAAAGATCTTGAGAAGATATTCAGAGAATCTTTAGAATACTAACTTTATATCTTAAGGCATTTTTGAATTCAAAAAGATTTTTAACTTAATTAAAAACATTGTTTGAAACGTTAAAAAACTATCTAAGCTTCTATAATCAGATCATCCAATTGATCTGGGTAGTGAGTTATGAACTCAAATCCATCTTTAGTCACAAGAATAGTGTCTGAATGTCTGAAGCCTCCTAATCCTTCAACATATATCCCAGGCTCTACAATGACCCCTCCCCGCCTTTAAGGGCGAGGTTTCGAATCTCTGGGTCTAGGGTGTTAGCCCTCTGGTGAGGGATTAATGATTTCATCATAATCATCGGGCTGGAGGCAGTCATCGGGGCCTCCCCCCTAGGGTCATCGGGATGCTCTGACGGGGCATCCATCCGAGGAGTTAGCCTCCAAACCCTCAAAATATTATACATCTCATCACGACCATAGATATTTCTATTGAAAGCTTATAAATATACCCCGCCCTGAAGGGCGAGGCCTGCCCTTACGTTGTCAAAGAATGGCGCCTCGTGATAGTCTAATCCTATTCCATGTCCTGTGTGATGTCTCCAATATTTCATAAGATCTTTTTCTTTAAAAAATTTTCTCACAGCTTTATCAACATCACTAGTCTTTG
>Ga0081473_133489_pt1 | contig 23048 bp, 20 predicted proteins | sample CisSprmetagenome_FD_70977 | JGI IMG/M metagenome (GOLD analysis project Ga0081473, IMG submission 70977) | Hypoxic/sulfidic aquatic microbial communities from Cistern Spring, Yellowstone National Park, USA v2 (version 2) | ecosystem: Environmental > Aquatic > Thermal springs > Hot (42-90C) >...
AGCTCGCGACGGCCGCCACGGCGTCGGGGTTCCTGTCGTGGATGAACGGCGTTATCACGTAAACGGCGTCGACCCTCCTACCAGTGACCGTACTAAACAGCTCAACCTTCCTCCTAATCTGCTGTAGGTCGCCCCTCTTCAGGGCCGATGTTATCTCAACGGCTAGGGTCCTCCCATCCCTAATTATTATGTCCAGCTCAACCTCGCTTGGGTAGCCGTAGACGTAGCCCTTATCGTCGTAGTGAACCCACCTATCCACGGCATACCCCGCATCCTTAAGCAGCTCCCTAACGCCGCTCCTAAACGCGTCCTCGCTGAACACCCCCCACCTGGCGCCCAGGGCGTTCAGCGCAAGCCAGAGCCTCCTCATATCCTCTCTGAGAGATTCCTCAACCTTACCTATTTCCTCCCTAAGGGACGTCTCGACCCTCCTTATCTCCTCCCTGAGGGATGTCTCGACCGCCCTCAACTCCTCCTTGGTAGCCATCCTTTCCTCAATGCTATTCACCCTTTCCTCCAACCTCTTCAATTCCTCCTTAGTCGCCATCTTCTCCTCTAACTTCTTCAAGTCGTCCTTGGTGGCCAGGTTCTGCCAGGGCATCAGCCTAGCCAACGCCTCATATATGATCTCCGGCTTAGCCGTGAGGACCTCCACTAGGATCTCCGGCCGCTCCATCAAGACGCGCCTGATCTCCTCAGCCAAACTCACCATTTAAATGAGCCGTCAGTGGGTTATAAATCTTGCCGTTTAAGATCCAAACTCGATCGCTGAACATTGGTAATGGTTGGCCTAGACGACTCATTACCTAAGCCGTAACATGTCCCGAGGAACAACCCACCGTTGATGGCTTTCGTTACACCCAGCGATAGAGGTGAGCTTATTGCTTGGCTTACTGCGCCTAATTCAGCCTAGTTAGGGTCCTTTAATTGGACAACCACTCAGTTCCACCATAAGCATTATTGGAATGGGAAATGAGCCATACAATGTCCATCCCAACGCTAATAATCCAAGACTAATGATAAAACTTAAAAAAGCCATCAAAAATGTGGGTTATGTCTACCAAACATAGGCTAATGATTGCGGTCTCGGTAATACTACTAGTAGCGGTGCCAGTAATCGTGAGTGCGGTAACCAAGGCTCAACAACCCTATACTCAGGTAATCATGAACCTACTCAACGGTCAACAATACTTCGGAGTGCCCCATGTGTACCAAGGCGACTATAACGGTGCATCAACAAATCGTTGGCCTGTATACTATGGGCCAAACAACGCAAGCAGTTACTGGAGCCTAGCAGGCATAAGTAGCAACCAACCAGTGCTTGAGTTAGTAGGCCCATCTGCCTGGGCCTCAGGCGCCATGTTCCGGAGCGAGACCTACACTGGAGGTCCAGTGACAATAACTTTACCTAACCTTGACGAATTCCTGCCATTACTCGCCGTTGAGCTTGAGGACTTGGGCCTCAGGATTGGGCGGGTTAGGGTTGGTTACCTTGGGCGTAGGGGTGATGCCGAGAGGTTCACTAGGCTTCTGGATTACCTAAACGTGGACTCCATGGTTGCGAGACCGGGCGCCAATGATGTTTATGACCTAGCCGAGATACTGGATGAGGCTTCCATGTACGGTATCAGGGTGATCTGGGAGTTCGGTGTTGGTAGTGTGCTTAGGACACCCGATGAGGTTTTTGGGCTTGCCAATAACGTGGCTCCATAGGGTTGGTTTAGCGCTTCATGCGGGCTAAGGAGGGTGGTTTGAGGGATTTTGTGAAGAGGTTCGTGGAACTAAGTGGGTATGTCAAGACCGTGTACTTCAGCAACAAGGGGGGGTGGATTTTGGTCATTCCGCAACCCTCACAGTCTGAGAGCCGCCGGCCTTGGCACGGCCGCCACCGCGGCACTCGCGCTGGCGACCTACGCGTCAGGCCTGCCAACGCACAGCTGATGCCCAACTTGCCCTGACAGAGTGGCAACAGCCTTGATGGCCGGCCATGTCGCCCCCTCAGCGCCTTGGATTCCGCCGCGCGCCCAGCCACGATCCTCGGGCTCGGGATAACGGCGCTCGTGACGGGCTCTAGCGCTTCGTGCTCACCGCCCCCGTGCCCGCACAAGCGGTCTACGCGACCGTCTCGGGCTACGTCGCCGTGATGATCTTTACCGCCCTCGGCATAACTCCGCGGTATTCGCTACCTCGCATCTGGTGCCCGCAGAAGAGGTGAGGCAGGAGGGGTAGGGGCGCAGAGCCCGCCTCGGATGGAAGACCAGATGACGCCGACTGCGGCATTGCCTCCATATATCACAAAGGTCAAACGGGGCGACCGCCCGCAGGTTCTACAACCAAGGAGATCTGCGGTAGGATCGTGCGGAAAACAGCATGTGGGGCTTGAGTGGAGAAGAGGATACGTAGGCATTGCCCTATGTGGCGATAACCCACCTTAGAAGTCGTCAGCATCCTAGCGGTCGCCGTATACCGAATTGATAAATACAGTAAAGATCCTACCGCTATTGCGATAAAGCTATTTTTTGACGGTTACTGCTCATTTATTTCTGTCAATACTAGGGTAATGACGTTTGCCACATCTACGACGTCGCCGAGCTTCAGCGGAACCCAGCCCTTGCCTCTGATATCGACCCCGTTGACCTTTGTGCCGTTTCTGCTCCCCAGATCTGCTATATAGAGGACATCCCCGTCGTACTTAAGAGCGAAATGCTGCCTAGAGATGTATTCAGCCGCATCAAGATCCAAGAAATCCTGCCGACCGTACTCAGCATATTTATCGGTCCAAAACCTATACCGGCCGCTCTTATCCACAAGGACGTACCGCGGCTTGGGGATCTCCTTTATAGGTACCGTCTCCGTCCCCTCAGCGGGAGGAATAGGCTTCAGCTCTAGGGGAACAGATTGCCTCAGAGTCTCGGTAGCCATGTCTTCCGCGTTGGCCACGTTTTATTCATCTACACTTAATTTTAACTGTTGCCGCCTTTGCCAACACCACGTCTACGTCTGGGCCTATTTTTGCTTCCGTCACGCGCTCGCCGCCGATAAAAATCCCATTTCTGCTCCCTGCATCTTTGATATACACTTCTCCATCTTTTACGAATATCTCTATATGCTTCCGAGATATATAACTCACCTTGTCGGACGGCAGTATAGACGCCAGCTCCCCCCGCCCCAAAACCGCCGGAAGAGAAACGCGCATGGACTTCCCGGTCTCCACGCACAAAATTTCGCACTCCAGACCCGCAACCGGCTGGGCGGGACCCCCCTCGGCGGTGCCAGCCTCCCTCTGCGCGCTCTCCGTAGCCTGTGGAGGCGGCGCTTGACCCACCTCCTGGCCCGCCTCGGTAGCCAAAGGATAGATCAGGGTAGTCGCCTCCTGAGCTAGCTCCTTAGATTCCCCTGATTGTAGCTTCTCCAAGACCTTTTTCGCCTTTTCCCTGTAGTGATCCGGCACGGCCTCCTCCTCGGATACTGCTTGAAGCACCTCGACCTGGATCACGCCGCCCTCCACGGCCTTCTGCAGCTCGCCTGCAAGCTGAAAAGCCAAAGTGGCGGTTCTGTCGGCCGCCATGCTCTCCTCGGTGATCTGCCTTCTGATCTCCCCCTCCTCGGTGATAACCACCACCTCGGCGTTGAGAGAGCCTTGGGGCTTAAGCCTGAACACCACACTGACAACATCACCAGCCGAGATGTCCTCAAGCTCGGCCTCCCGCACGGCGCCCAGCGACGTTACCGTATGGCCCAGCTTCCTGGCCTCCACGACGTCGGCACTAGTTTCTATCTTCACCACGGGCCTCCTGGCGACCACGCCCCTAGCCCTCTTGAGCTCTCTGAGTAAAATCTCGGCGACATCGCTCAGCTTAGACGCGTGGTACCAAGTGCCCCCGGAGGCCGACGCGAGTTTATACAGAATCTTCTCGTTGTAGTCGTACCCCACCCCTATCGCAGTAATGGAGATCTTATATGAGGCGGCCGACCTCCCCAACGCCTCGTACCAATGCTCCTCAGTATAATAGGGCCAAGGCTCCCCATCAGTAATTACGACGATGCGCCTCACGAAATTCTCGAGGGACTCCCTCCTTCCGAAGAGAGACTTAGGCCCAAACCTCAGCTCTTCGATAGCCTTCACTAAGGCTTGATAGAGGAGAGTGTAGCTACCCGGCTTGATCTTGTCCAGCCTGCCCATCTTCTCCCTCGCCTTCTCAGCCGGCATGAGGGGAATAACCGCCTTGATCTTCTCGTCAAACGTATAGACTGCGACCACGTCGTCGGCGCCCATGTTCTCGATAAGCCTCTTGGCGATGTCGGTGGCTTGCGCCAACTTGTCGAACTCGCCCATGGACTTAGAGCTGTCTATGAGCAACATAAACGCCATGGGGATGCGCGGGCCGGGAACTCCCGCGATAGGCGCCGACAGCCTCACCTCAACGTCTACGTACTCCCCGTCGCGATTGGCTGAGACGTCAACATTAAGCATAAAAATTTATAAATTTTGATAATATAAGCTTTTATGCGGTATTTATTGCTTCTCCTTCTTGCGGTTTCCGCCGCGGCGGCTCCTATACTCGCCCCCATGATAACAGACCAGTCGGGCGCGGCAAAGACGAGCTTCGCCCCCGGCGAAACCATCTATATTTACTTCCCAAGTTCCGGCACGGCGCACGTCGAGATAGTAGATACGGCCACAGGGGTCGTGATGCTGGAGAAAACCATAGCCGTGGAGACCCCCGGACTGCAACCCCTCTGGCAACTCGCCCCCGACACAGCAGAGGGGACGTACAGAATTTATATAACCTTCAACGGCCAGCCATATGTCTACTCCGTCGCCATAGCCACGCCCATATTCTGGCAGCCCTATCTAGCAGTAGCGGCCGCGGTCGCGGCGGCGGGCTACCTACTGTGGTACCGGCGTGCGAGGGCTGTGCCGAGACCCCGCGCGTTCCCTGCATATCGACTCCAGCTACCTAACAACTACGTGGTGCAGATAAACACGTCGCAGACAGTCTTCGGCAGGTCGTTCTTCGTAAAGCTTGGAGTCCCTGAGGAGGTGGCTAAGTACATCAGCCGCAACCACTTCGCCATATATGCGGAGGGGGGGCGGTTCTACATACAGGACATGGGGTCGAAGAACGGCACGTGGCTCAACGGAAGGCCCATAAAGGGGCTCAACCCCCAGCCCCTTAAACACGGCGACGTCATAACGGTAGCCCAGGTGCTGAGCCTCAGGTTTTTACTGGCAAAATAGCCAAGACCGCGGCGGTCGCGTTGTCCCCGCCTCCCCGCCTCAAGGCGGAACACACCAGCATCTTGGCCAGCCCCTCCGCCGTTCCGCACCTCCTAAACCTGCCCACAAGCCCGCCGTAGAGCGACCTGTCGATGAAGTCCTCCACGCCGTCGGTAGCCGCGAACACTATCTTAACCGCGTCCTCGCAACCGCCCAGCGGATATCGGTAGTAATGCGGCTCTCGGTACGTCTTGTGGCCCACCGCCTGCGTTATGAAGCGCCCCTCGGCGTTAGACGACTCGTCTAGATCGGGGGAAACCAGCCTATACCCCACAGCGGATCCGCACCCCCCGCTCCACACGTCGGGCGACATATACACGACGCTGTCGCCCACGGAGGCCACGTGGAGAACGTGCTCATTTAGGTCATACACGGCCACTGCCAGAGTCGTGGCGCCGCCCCCCGCCCACCTCGCAACCTCCCCATGCGCCTTGTTGAAGAGATCCACGAACCACTCCCTAGAGAACGCGCCCAGCCTCCCGGCAACCTCAGCGAGGCCCCTCAGCACGGTGCACATGGCCCTGAAGCTCGCGACCTCCCCGGCCCTAAGTCCCCCGACCCCGTCGGCCACAGCCACAGCGGCGAAATGCCCCGGCGCGATCGCCACAAGCCCACTATCCTCGTTGTTGCCCCGCGGACCCTTGTGGCTGAACACGCCGCCGACAGCCCTAGCCCCTCTGCACCTCCACCCGCGGCGCACCGCCCCCAGCTCCAGCAACTTCCCACAGTCGGTCCCCGCGGCCTCGCGCGACAGCTCCCCAACCCAGAGGCGCTCGAGCGTGTAGAGCGCCGCCCTGATCATAGCCTCACGGTGATGAGGATATAGGGGCCCTTCTCCTCGTCGTACCCCAGCGCAACGACGTCGCCGTCCCTCAGCTCGAACCACTGCGACGTGGCCCCCTTCCCGCGCCACACAAGATGCCACCTGCCGTCCCGGTACACGGCCGTCCTGTTCGTACTGCCCAGATCCCTAATGTACCACCTCCCCTGTATCTCCGCCAGCTCCAGATGCCGCCTGGAGATATACCTATCGGGGTCGTATATGTACAGGGACTCCCTCTCGATCTTCAGGTCCATCTTCTCGTCGTCGGTCCGGCCGATGTAGAGAGCGCCGCCGGGCACCGGCACAGCCCTCGCCTTAACCATGAGGGTGAGTCCCCTCCGCTCCGCAACCCCGCCAGTCAGAAACGCCAGAGCCTCCCCCGCGTCGGCAAAGCGCTGCGAGTAGTCGGGAGCCAGCGCCTTGGCCACAAACCTGTTCAGCAAGTCATCGCCCAGATCGGGCAACCTCAGCTCGACACCCTCCGGCGCCCTCGGCGCCGAGCAGTCATAACCCCTCATGAACTGACAGGGATGCTTCCTAGTGGCGAGGAAGAGCACCGTGGCGCCCACCGACCACACGTCGTTCTGAAACAAGTTAAGACCCCGCAACTGCTCGGGGGCGGTGTAGCCCCCCGGCGACACGACGACCTCCCTAGCCGACTGAAAACGCGAGATCGCGGTCCCGAAGTCGATCAGCTTCACGGCGCCGCCCCTCCTCATGAGGTTGCTCGGCTTGATGTCCCTATGTATGACACCCGCCCCGTGAACCGCCGCCAGGCCCCCCAACACCTGCGACAAAACATCCTTAACCTCCTTCGGCGAAAGGGGCCCCTCCACGTCCCTCAGAGACCCCCCATCCATGTACTCGAGCACCACTATCACCGAATCCAGATCGCCGTACTTCGCCCTGTAGCGGCCGAAATAGCCGCAGACGTTGGGATGAGAAATCATAGAGAGCATCTTCCCCTCATGCTCCACAAACTTCACGTTGCGCAAAGCCTCCCGCTCCTCAACACCCTTAACGATGGGCTCCTTCACAGCATAGAGGCCACCCGACTTCTCCTCCACAAGCCAGACGATGGCCATGCCCCCCTCCCCCAGCCTCCTCTTCACTGTGTATCTCCCGCCCAGCAAAGCCCCCTCGAACAGAAGCCCGCCCCGCCCCATATCAGCCACAGACCGCCACATCCCTCACACAACGCGGCACAGCATCGGCAACCCCAGCCCCCCCACAAACCGCCACCCCCCCCCCCCCAACAAGCCGCACCCCCCCCGCGGTCGCCCCCTCCAGACAGATCTAAGTATCCAGAAAGAACACGCCGACACCCCCACGCGCCCAACACAGCCATGCCTAGCCACCCCCGCACAGCATACAACGGCGACAGCTTTATAAACAATGCAGCCCCCAGCCCACGCCGAAGTCGGCCCCCCACGGTTAGGCCAAGCCACGCCCCAGCCCATCCGACTAACCCCTTAGCCATCCCCGCAGACGCAAGTCAGGCCAGCCGCAACAAACCCGAACCTCCACCGCATAAAAGCATATGTAGGCCAACGCTCTAAATATTTATAAACACTATACATACAGTACATGCGGCTCCACCTCATCATCGCCATCATCGCGCTGGCCGCGCTCGCAGCAGCGCAGACAGCGCAGACAGGTCCCGCCATCCAGATAATCAACCTCCCAAGCACGATAGATACATCGATAGGCGAGCTCGCCTACAACTTCGTAAACCAGAGAACAAACCCCCAGGTAATCACGATACCGCTACCCGCCGCGGCCTACAAAGACTACGGCAACATAAAGCTCATCGTAGTAGCCATACCCTACAGCCCCGAAGAAAACCCCGACCAAGCCATCAGTAACGCCATAAACGAGCTCGTTAACAGCAACGAACCTCTCGACACTAGGATTAATAATACAATCAAGGACCTCTTAAGCATAAGGAGCGTCTTCTACCCCTACGAAACCTTCAGGATCAGGCTAATCTTCATAATGTTCGTACACACACAAGACTTGATAGACTACGCCATACAGGCTTCGCAAAATCTGTATAGCGGCACCCCCCAAGGTCAAAGCCCCGACCCCGACGAAGCCGCGGCGCTCTATACAAATACAATAATGGAAATTCTTAATGCAAAATACCAAAATTGGCGAAATAGTGAGTTACAACAATTGGAAGATGAAGTAAACGGCTTCACGCTTCAGAGCCAGCAAAGCGGGGACACGATCCAATTCACGGGCACTGCAGGTGGAACTTCCGCGTTAACCTTCTCTGTCACAGTAAAGTTACAGGTAACGGAGAAAACAGAGGGAAATAAAACAATAACCATATGTAATTTATCTTCAACTGTAAACAATATAAATCAGGAATTTACCTCCCAGCTAGCCAGCCAGATATCAAGTACTCTACCGACGCTTACACAAGACGAGATTTCTCGCGTCTTTGCGGGCATAAAAGTCGATGTAAATAATTTTACCGATGCAATAAAAAAGGAATATTATAGCAATGTTGTTAATTCAGCGCAGAGCAAGTATAATAATATTATTATAAATTATATAAAACAGACGTTTACTATGACTGAAACCGAGTCCTGTAATAGTCAGAGTTGCAGTTGCGAAAATTTAAAAAATCAGTTCATTAGCTCAATTTTACAGGAGACGAATACTGTGGAAGGACAGTTAAAATACTACTATGTGCAGATGCTCAACGATATAGACACCAATATCTTAGGAAATCTTAGCGTAGTTAACAGCATTGCGAATACGCTCTGCGGCAGTGGTGATCAATGTAGAGATATACAATCTGCCCTTGCCGCTACTGACCTCAATAGCAAAATACAATCTGCCTTTGAGGGGGTCACCAGCGTAGCCCAAAGCTGTATCGGAGAATACCTAGGCGATGTCGTTGAGGAGGGCATCAATTCCCTAGTATCTACCATACCTGGAGTCGATCTGGCATATGCCGTGGCGAACGGAATCTTCGGGGCGCTCCAACGCGAGATAACCGTATCGGGCATCATAGTTTCGGAGCCTGCAAAGCTGAGCGGTTTTGAGCTCGCCGGGGGTCTCAGGGCCTTCAAAGTCTACACAGTATCGAGCGAGGTGGCATGTTACAGTAGCGATATAAGAGACGTGTCAGGTCAGTATTTTGTCAGTGGCCCAAGTATGGCCGAGGCGATTTCCCAAACTATTCTGGGCTTCTTCTCGGGGATTATGCAGCTCTTCTTGCCAGAGGCTGGACAGGTCGCTGACCTCATACCCATAGTGCGTGAGGTAGATATGCCGCAGAACGGCTACTTCATGTTCGGATCGACACCCGGCATCTATGTACTAAAAATAACAAATCTCAATGCACAAAATATAATAGAACAGTTTAAACAAGATATGGTATCTAGTATAGAAAATGCCCTAAAACAGTCGTACAAGATCGGTTCTTCAAGTGAGCTCTACAAGGATATTAACAAGGTAGTCGAAGATGTGCTACAATCATCGAATATCGGCAACTTCGCTAAGCTCTACGATAATGCCTATGGAAAAAATTATGATTATAATAGCAAGGTAAATGACAACACGGGCCTTACTCTAAGTTTGTATTTTGTTGTCATTCCGCCTTACATGGTCGGCGAAAGGCTGAGCTCTGGCTATATAAATTATGCCCCTTCGGCAGACATATTCGGGCTCCTGCGGAGCTTTTTCTTCCCCGCAATCGGCGACATCCGTCAGAAAATGATCCAAACATTGTTGCAGCCGTCGACTGGCGCAGATTTCTGTAGCCAGAGCGGCCAGCCGACGTCGAGCGACACATCTATGGGGAACTTCGTGAGTTCTTTATGCAGTAACGCCGTGGATAATATAATAAATAATATGTTGCAACCTATTATTAATAATATTGTTCAAAACATTATGAATAACTTTAACATTGAATCAATAGGACCACAAGATTGTAGTGTGGCAGGCCTTCTGGCCTATGCTACAGAAAACGCCATTAGTGTGTTCAAATCAGATCTACAGAATCAAATTAATAATTACATTTCAACATATATATTTAGTCCACTTTCCCAACAAATAAAAAGTGGTATATGCACTCCGCTTGGCGGTGAGGTGAATAGGCTAGCTGGGGAGGGGCTCTCTTCCTTGTTTGGAGATCTTCTGGGCGCCTATGGCGCGTCTTTCTTGCAGGGCCGGACTCCAGACATCACCGGAGCTATCTGCGGATTGATGGGCGGGTCGCAGACCATCAGCTACCTCGGCCTCTATGCGACGAAGGTTTTCGATGCTGTGGAAGAGGGCCTCTACGTGCCGTCCTACTTCCTATCAGCCTACCCCATAGAGTTCGAGGAGTCGCCGACAGTTCAGCAGTGCTACGGCGTAGTGGTATCCCCGTATTTCATATATGTACAGCCAACTCTCAATCCAGCATTTATACAAATCTTATCACAAAATCCTATGTATATACAGCTGATTATCAACCCGCCGGAACAGTTGATCATCAACCTACCGGTCTTGGTTGGTGTAAACAAGTATTTCGACGCATTAGAGGTATATCCTGCTATTGTTGTGAGGGAGAACGGCAATCCGAATCCGTACTACTTCGTGGTGCCCTACTCCACGCCAGCCCGGGAGCTCTACGTGCTAGGCACGGCAGGCAACGTCGTGGTCTACGACGGCAGCACAGCCGGCCAAACCAACAAGCCATTTATATACTACGACATATCGAAATAACCCCTTTTAACCCTTAGAGAAAGACGATCAATTAGCGAACCGCCTATTCCCGCATCCGCCCGGGCTTGCCGGAGGCCCGTGCTCAACGCCTGTTGCGCGCGTTGGCTCGTCACAACTAGGAATTGTGGGGAAATAGGGGGGCTGTGTCGGTTGGGCTGGCGGTTTTGGTGGCGTTGCTGGCCGTGTTGATTATAGGCGCGTCTGCCGCGCGGACGAGCGCCGCGCAGACGGCCACCCACGTGGTTCTAGATCTGCTCGACGGCAGGCAGTACTTCGGCGCGCCGCACGTATATCAAGGCAATGATAGCGGCAAGGCTCGCAGATGAGAGAAAAATAGAGGACTATCTAGTAGGAATGATTTCCAAATATATTTTTTTCTCAAAGCATAGATATCTGTAGATATACTCGATGGCGTTTTTCCCTTGGTCGCATAGCTTGTATCCCTGGCTCTGCAGAGTTTGAAGTAGGTTGGAGGTAAGCCAGCTCGGGGCCGATGTAGAAGCCACATTATTGATTTCGTTGATTACATAATCTACACCTTCATTGCACTTTCCTGAGAAGAGGTTCTCCGCGTCTACGACGGCTTGGTAGGCCACCCTGCAGATCGTCAACCTCTCTAGGTCTGGAGGCGCGGCGCTTGCCTTTATGATGTAGTTCCCGGCTGGGAACTCGGCCTGGTTGGGCACCACCACAACTTCGGCGGTCGTCCCCACCACGGCGGACGTCGTGGGGCCTGCGATTATTATGCAGGTGGGTGCTCCGCAACCGCACTCAGCGCCTGTGCACACCCTCAGGGTGGTGCCGTACGGCATGGCGACGTAGGCGGTTGCGGTCTGGCCCGGCTCTAGGTTTAGCAGCGTCTTTATGGCCGTGGCTATATCTTCCGTGTGGAAGTTTTCCGCCATATTCAGCATGTAGATGTAGGTGCCGTATATGGCCGCGGTGGTCGCGATGAGCAACGCGACCAGGAGGACGTAGGAGGGGTTCATGTCCCGCAGATATTCCCGGTCGGCTGGGCTATAATTACGGTGGCCGCGCCTTCCCCTACCGACGTGGCGACTATGGCTATGTAGTAGGTGGGGGTGGCCATCATGCAGTATTCGGGGGGCACGGCTACTTGTATGTAGTGGAGGCCGGTGATGTTGAAGTACCAGACGGATTCGGCGGGGTTGAAGGAGCCCATTATGGGGAATCCGTAGGTTACGCCGTTTGTGACGTTGTAGAGGGCGGCGGCGTATGTTATGAGCTGGATCTGCTGCTGGTCGCTGGTGAGGTTCACGGCGGCCTTGACTCCGCCGAAGGCGCCGAGGTCCTTAAACTCCAGCTCGACGTGCGCGGCGGTGTTGATGAACGCCATCACTCCATTGTCGCAGGTGGCCACGGCGTAGATCGACGATATATAGACATAATTATTGCCCTCGCTGACCTCTACATCCAGCGTATCCAGCTTGCAGAGGACGCCGCGGAGGGCTGCGTACGCCCCCGCCTTGTCGGTAAACATTACGTTGAACTGTTCAGCGTAATACTCCTTCAGAGAGCTGGCCAGATCTTGGGGGTTTTCCGTGGGCGTTGTTAGTATGGCCTCCAACGTGTTGGCCGTGCTGTAGGCGGCCTCCTCTGCGGCGTTCCTCAGGATCTGCTCCACCTCTAGTTGCGCTATCGTGTAGTTCTCTATGTCGACCGTCGGCCCTATGGTCCTCTTGGGCAGAGTGACCAGGAGCAGTAGCGTTATGACGAAGATCAACACGGCTACCCCGATCAGCACTTGGCCCCTCATCGGGACAGCTGGAGGGATACTATTCTTCCGTCTCCCCGCATGAGGATGAACGTCGCGCCTTCGGCCGTCGCGGGGTTGAAGTTCCTTGTGATGCTGTACACGACGCCCTTGGTGAGCGATATGACCGTTAGGTTGTACCCTATGTTGGGGGGCACCAAGCTTTCCAAGGCCGCTTCGGCGTACTGCGGATCGCCGGAGCCCGTCACGCCGTACGCCACGGCGTAGATTACGCCCGTGTTGGCCCAGTGGATGAGTATCCTCTCGGCGTCTATCTTGAGGCCGTAGTCGGACTGGACGTACTGCACCTTGAAGAGGAACTGAGCCACTACGAATGTGAGGATGATCACCACGGTGAGCAACGCGGCCTCGAAAAGCGCCGCCTGGCCCTTCATCGCACGGGGGCGGGGGATATGAGGACTGTGCCGTTGGGCAGAACCAGAAAAGCCGAAGCCGGTCCCGAGTAGAGGACGGCGCCGTCGGGCAGAATCGGAAATGGCGAGCTTGAGTGGAGCACGTCGGAGTTCACGCACTCCAGCGGGCTCACCCCAGCCTTGGCCACCACGTCGCTGCTTATCACATAGCTGGGGGAGGGGACCAGTAGGTAGTAGCCCTTCTCGTATCCGTACAGCGTCGCGTTTATGAGGAGCGCCGGGAAGCCCGAGGCGACGAAGTACTCCACGTTGTCTCCGCAACACTCTGCGTAGTAGGGAGTTATCAGGCAGTTCTTGCTGCCTATCTCCAGGAGCGGCGGCGCGTCCGTCCTGAACAGAACCTTCTGATCGGCGGCTAGGGCGTCGGCAAGTAGCGATGTCCTTGCTTTTATCACGGCGACATATCCCGTCACGGTCGTGTAGAAGTTCTGCACCGCTAGGTATACAGCGACGACAAAGGTTGCAACGAGTATGGCCGCCTCCACTACGTTCATACTGCAGCCTACGGCTTTCTTTTAAACTTTTACGAGGCATAGACCACGATCTGGGGGTTTTCTACCTTCACGCCGGGCTCGCATTGGGTCACGATTATGTATTTGCCGTCTTCAATGCCGAGCTTGGGGCCGTTAAGCTGGCCCGTGCAGTCGACGAACTCGCTTGCGTGGACCACCTTCTCTATAGTTATAACAGTGCCGGTGGAGGCCAGCACCTCGACGTACTTGGGGACCTCCAGCCTGCAGGTGGCGGGATTGCGGGTGTCGAGACCCACGGTCAGCTCCCCCCCAACTATCTTGACGGGGTAGTAGAGGTCTATCGTCCCCGTATAGTTGCCGGGTTGCTCCACGGCCTGCTGCAGGGCGACCTGGATCAGGTAGGCCGCCTCGCTACATGCGTAGCTGTTTATGGTGTAGACCGCGCCGTCGTAGACCGAGAATACGTAGAAGAGGGACGCGACGGCTCCGGCGAGGAGGACGGCGTAGAGGAGGACGATGGCCGGGATCTCCATCACCTCACCACGGCGGTCCCGTTATATATCTTTATATAAACGCCGTCACCGCTGTAGATGCACTGCCGGGAGCCCTCGAGGCTGATGCAGAAGCTACAGACGCGGCCGCCGAGAGGCGGCGTGATAGTGATCTCTCTTACGTCGGTCACGACTATCCTTATAGGTCCTCCGTATACGACCCCCCCGACCACGTTGGTGATGTTGGTGAAGGTGGCCGTCACGTATCTGACGCCGTAGAGCTGCGCCGTGGCGACCCAGCTCCCCAGAGGCTCGCTGTAGCCCCCTTCAAACACGGCGGTCAGGCCGCCTCCGAGGATGCCCCTCAGCGCGCCGGGCTGGGAGGGGAGGACGTACCAGAGCTTAAATCGGTATACGGCGTCTGTGCAGTTCGTGGTCGCATCGACGGCGACCGAGGCGAAATACGCCGCCCATCTGAAGTTTATCACGTTGCCTGTTTCTATCATCTGCCAGGCGGGCTCCATCCTTTCGGCCGAGGCGAGCAGGGGGGAAATATACGAAAAAACCAAGAGGGAGGCGGCGACGAGGAGGGAGAAAAAAACAACGGCGGGTATTACATCCATTACCTGACGGTTATCGGATAGAGGTCGCTACGCACTACAGTGCCACCACTAAGATAGTATACCGCTACATAATACGTGACGCCGGGGCTCAATTGTTGGCCCTGTACAGTAATAGTATAATCTATAGTCGTAGATTGGCCTGGACCCAGCGGTATGCCCTGTTGACCTGACGATCCGCACTGTTGAGCTTGTTGGCTTGATGTTTGAAACGGAGATGTTGCTGTCGAAGTGGCCGGAATCGTTGTCGCACTCGTACCCGCGGAGCCTCCGCCCGTAATAGTTGCCCCTATTATACATGTAGAGGCTCCCCCGGTTTCTCTTACGGTTATCGATAGATCATATTGATTGTTGCCTAGATTTGTTAATTGTGCGCTTTCTATTATTACCTTCGGATGCGGGTTGAAGAATCCGCTCATCATGCTCCAGAACATGAGCACGGCCGCAATTCCTATTACCGTGAGGAGCACGGTAACCACCACGCCGCTGATGCCTCTGAATTTTTTCTGACTTGGATTCCGCATACTATTCGTTCTTTGGTGTTTTTTAAATTTTTGTGCCGTATTAAATGAGGGTTCGAGGCGGTAAATGTTTTTAATTTGTTTCTTGTGTGATTTATGCGGTTTCCTGGCTTGAAGGTCGGCTTGTCTGGCGTGAGGGGGCGCGGCGGGAAGAAGGGCAGAGGTGAGGCGGAGAGGGAGGAGGGGGATGGAGCGTCTGCTGTGAAGGTGTGGAGGGGGGCGCCGGAGGGGCGCGTGGTGAAGCAGTACAGCGTCGGCCCCACCAAAATATACATAGTGGAGAGCGGCGCTTTTTATAAGTACGTCGTGGCCGATCCGGAGGTCGATGGGCGTGCGTTGAGGAGGCTGGGGGAGGCGCTGGAGAAGTTCGTGCAGAGCGTCGATCCAAGTCTCTTCCTAGACGTTGGGAGGAGGGAGGAGGCCTTGAAGGCACTTAGGTCTGGCTTGGCTAAGCTTGGCGTGCGGGATGATACGTTGCTGTATTTCGCCGAGCGGGAGCTCTTGGGGTTCGGGCCTCTCGATCCGGTCCTGCGCGATAGACAGCTGGAGAACGTGGAGTGCAAGGGCCCGGGGAAGCCGCTTAACGTGGTGCATGTGGAGTTCGGCCGTATCGAGTCCAACATGGTGTTCAGCGAGCCGGAGCTGGATAGCTTGGTCCAGCGCCTCGTCTTTAAGGCGGGTAAGTCCTGTAGCGCCGCCTCGCCCAAGGTGGACAACGCGTTTCTGCCCGGCGTGGGGAGGCTCACCGCGACCTGCGGGAGGGAGATCTCGGGCGGTAGCTCCTTCGTTGTGAGGATATTCCCTGAGAGGCCTTGGACCGTGCTGGGCCTTCTGGAGCGCAACACGCTGTCGCCGGAGGTGGCGGCGTACCTCTGGCTGGCCGTGGAGTACAAGATGCCCATCCTCATCGCAGGCGAGATGGGGAGCGGCAAGACGAGCTACGCCAACGCCATCTTGGGCTTGGCGCCGCCGGATAGGCGTATAGGGACGGCCGAGGACGTAGCTGAGTTCAACATCCCGCATCTGAACTGGCAGAAGTACCTGACCGACGAGAGGAGGGGGATCGACCTCTTCGAGCTTGTCAAGCTCCTTCTGAGGGCCAACGTGGACTACGTGGTTATCAACGAGATCAGGGGCGCCGAGGAGTCCCGGGCTTGGTTTCAAGCCATCTCCACGGGCCACGGCGGCGTGACGACAATACACACCGACACCGTCGAGAACGTCTTCAACAGGCTGGACAACCTCGGTATCCCGCCTGAGTACCTGACCTCGCTGGCTCTCGTGGTGTTTATCGGCAGGTTTAAGATCGGGAGGAAGGTCGAGAGGAGGACGCAGTACGTCTTCGACATAATAGACCCGAGGGCGAGGCAATATACCCCCATTTTCACCTATAACCACGCCGCAGACAGCTATGCGGCGGGCGATCTATCCTCGGCTAGGACGACCAAGCGCATCTTGGAGCTCGCCAAGTGGGATGCCCGTAGGTTTATGGAGGAGTACGGAAGGAGGGCGGAGTTCCTGCGGCGTCTTCTCTGTCTGCACAGGAGCTCGCCGATCAACGACACCAAGGCCTTGGCCGAGCTCTTCGCCAGATTCTACCAGGGCTACATGCCCGAGGCGCCTGCGTCGTGTGAGAAAAGGCCGGAGGGCGAGAAAAGGCCGCCGCAGAGGGCTAAGGCGGACTGGGTTGTGAACTTCCGAATGCCTGCCGGCCCCAAGAGGGTTAGGCTGAGGGCTGTGGCGGCGCCGGGGACCCGCCTAGAGCTGGTCGACGTTAACGGGAGGTCTGCAGGTGGGGCTGAGGCTGAGGTGGAGGTGGCCGAGCCGTCTCTCTCGGTGTCGGCGGTGGGCTCCGGCCAGTTGCTCTACGAGGTAGAGATGGGCGGCAGGGTTGTAGGCAGAGGCGCAGTCGACCTAGTGAGGCAGAGGGCCCCTCCGCCGCCTATGAAGGATTTGGTGGATATGGGCGAGACAAAGGTGCTGGATGAGGGGGAAACGAAGATCGTGGAGGAGACCATGGTGTTGGGGGAGCAAGCCCCTCCGCCGCAGGCGCCTAGGCTTTGCCTCAAGGTAGGCGGGAGGTCTCTGCCGCTTGTTGCTGGGAAGGTGTACGGTAGGGGGGATTTCGACTTCGTGGGCGAGGAGGCCAGATTTGTGTCCAAGGAGCATTTCCGGGTGGAGGAGAGGGGCGGCGGGCTGTGGATTGTGGACGTGGGCTCTAAAAACGGCACGTTTGTTAACAACGTGAGGGCTGAGAAAGGCGTGGGGATTCCGCTGTTTCCCGGGTCTGTGGTTAGGATAGGCAAGGTGGAGGGAACGGTGGAGGTATGCTGAAGCCGTCGGTGGATAGGGAGCTGGCGGCGCTCGTGGGAGTTAAGGTCGAGGAGGCTAGGCGCACCGCCTTCCTGCTCATGGGGGCGGTCATCGGCCTCGGCGTTGCCGTTGCCGGCTTCGGGGTTTTGTCTCGACAGTTCTTCCTTATGGTGGGCGGTCTGGCCATCGCGCCGCTGTCGGTCGTGTTCCTGTTTTACCCCATCTTTGAGATCAGGAGCAGAATCGGGAGGGTGGAGGGGGAGCTTCTGCCGGCGGCGCTCTTCGCTACGATCTACGCCTCAGCCGAGCGGGATATGGCTGAGGGCTTCTACGCGGTTGAGCCAGGGGTCGCGCCTCACATGGCTGAATTCATTAAGAATGTGGAGAGGATGCGGGTCAAAAGGCTCATCGCCACTCCGCATGAGGCCCTGGGGGAAGCGGCGCGCCTGCTGGAGGGGAGCAAGATATCCGGCGTGCTGATGGCGATGTCTACGGCCAGGGCCGTTGGCCTGAGCCAGTACATACAGGCACGTGATGTGCTCAAGAGCGTGCTTTTCGAGCTCAGGTCGGCCTACGCCAGGCTGGCGGAGAACGTGAAGCTTCTCGGCGAGGTCATCTTGGTATTTTTCGGCGTGCTTCCTCTGATGATGTTGATAATCAACTCGATCTTCTACAGCGCGGGAGCCGCCGTGCAGCTCCTCGCCTACGTCTTTTTGGTGATTCCAGCGATAGGCGTAGCGCTGGCATATCTCATAGACTCCGCCTACCCGAAGACGCCTGAGTCGTTCCTCAAGAAATACCGGCTCTACCTCATCGGCGCGGGGATCGGGGCCGGCATCGCCGTCGCCGTGTCCACGGCGCTTGCGGCGTCGCCTCTTCAGATCAAGATCTCGGCGACGGGCTCCGGGTACGCGGGCGCGGTCAAGGACGCCTACGCGCTCGCTGTGGGCATAGCCGCCGGGGCGCTCGCCGCAGGGGCCTTCGTGGCTCCCAAGTACCTCCTAGACGCTAGGAGGAGGTGGGGCATAATCTCGGCTCTGCCGTATTTCGTCCGGGATCTAGCCGAGAGCGTGAAGACGGGCTTCGCGCCCGCCCGGGCCGTGGCCGTACTGATCCAGCGGAAGAGCTATAACAAGTATTTCGACGAGGTCCTCAGGTCGATGGCTCGGCGCATCGCCAGAGGCGCCACCTTCCGCGATGCGGCTGTTGAGGAGGCCCGGGAGGCCCCGTGGATAGCCGGAATTGTCCTCGCGGCGGCTGGCGAGGCCGAGAGGCTGGGCGCCAAGCACGAGATCTTTGCAGACCTCGCAGATGCGGTTCGCGACGTTGTCGATATCCTCAAGGCGGCTAGGTCTGCCATGTGGGGCGCCGTGATGTTCGGACTGATCACCGTCGTGATAATCACGGTGCTTCTGGGAGGCGTGGCGAAGTCTCTGATCTTCCAAGTGGCGGATCAGGCCACTTCGCTCCAGTCCACTGCAGCGCAGATTCCAGGCGGGATACAGCTCATCACATGGCCTCAAGTCCCCGAGGTCTTGCGCTACGCCTTGATAGGCGCCGTTTTAAACGCCATCGTGCTGGGAATCTTGATCGGCAAGATGGCAGAGGGTAACTTCTATGCCAGCTCCCTATATCTCGCCATCTCTGCCGCCATAGCGCTTGTTTCGGTTTTCATATCTATATTCATATGAACTTATTGATCACAGAACGGTACGGCAACGCGTTATAGCTTATATCTACCACTACCCAAATACTGGGCTCAACCTCACCGAGTACGTTGCCCGCTCAAGAGATATGCTAGGAGAAAAGCAACGATGCCGACGAGGGCCCAGGTAGCTATCTGCAACACGCCGATCTGCTGGCGTTCGCATTGACAGTCGACTGCTGGGCCGAGGTGCTCGTGGCCGCCGTCGCGGTCTGTGTGGAGGGCTGGACCGTTGTCTGCGTAGCCGTCGTTGTGGCTATGGTAGTCGCGGTGTTTGCTACAATTGACGTAGTATATTGACTTATCATCAGCGTCCAGTTCCATTGGTCTGTAGGTAGATACTGGCTTATCATAGCCGAGACTGCGGCATACACGTAATATGTCCCGGCTTGGCTGACTGGAGAGCTTATAGTGAACGTGTTGAGTCCAGGGTTTAATGTCACATATCTCACGGCTGATGGGGCGTATGGGCTAGCCGTAGATGGATTGCTCGTGACCCAGAGCTCGACCTCCCCCTGGACGGCGTTGCCCAGCGGGTTATCTACGGTGACGTTGACGGCTATCTGGCCGCTACCCGCCATCGGTTGTAGATCGTAGATCCACGGCTCGTGCCTAGTGAATGCATAGCCGTTGTAGCCAGCTTGCACAGCGATCGTCGCGTTGCCCCAGTACTCGGTGAGGTTGAGCCCGGTGTTTGGGTAGTGGTATACCTCGAGAGTGTATGTCCCTGGTGTGATGTTGTTGAAGTTGAGGTAGCCGCTCGAGTTTATGTAGGCCAGCGCCTCGAAGCCCGAGGAGCTGTAGAGCACCCCATACACGACGCCCGGGATGGAGGCGACCGGGCTATTCGGGACGCTGAGGATCTGGACGGCCAAGGTAGAGATAGCAGGCGGTGGAGGGGGCACGCTCGGCTGCTGAGAGACCGCGGCGAATAGCAGCCCCCAGTTCGCCTGGAAAGCTTCTGGGGCCGGCGCGCGATATAACGGCACTGTTGTGTTAGGCGACGACGAAATGTTATAGTAGGAGCCACCAAAAATCCCTATCCACTGACTCGTGGTGCCTATGCCGAAGACGTAGTAGCCGGGGCTTGGGGGCGTGAAGTTTCCGTCCAGACCGGCTGTGAACATGGACACCTCACTAGTATTGAGATCGCGAACAGTTCCATGTATAATGTTTGTGTTGGGATCGTACGTAATCACGATATCCAGCATATCGCCAGGCTTGGGCTCAGCAGAGCCGTTCCCGCCCAAATACGCTAGAGAAAGAGATGTGTTCACGACCGCAACGGCCCACTGCTTTATCCTATTCCCTGGAGACCATGTAATAATGAGGTAACTCGTGGCGCTTTGTGGGGTCATTGGAACTGGCGGGAAGATTAAACTCGCTATTGGTGATGGGCGGGCGTTTGGTATCGAGAAATTGTACATCGGGGCTATATCCCAGCCTAGTGGCTTTATGAACAGGTACACGCTTACAGGTCCTGGGTAAAAGGAGGCATTTAATGTATATGTCATGGTGAAGCTCATCGTGATGTTTCCGCCGTCGTAGTGGGTCGGCCAGTACATAACTCCGGAGCCCGACCCCCCATTGAATAATTCGAGGACGGGCTGGTCGCTGCTTATCCCGGCAAGGGACCAGTACTGGCTTGCGTTCGATGGCGAGTAATAAGCAGGCCACTGGGTGGTAACGTTACCAAGAAAAGTATAACCAATGTATATATGCGGTACGCCGAAGTACTGCTGGCCGTTTAGGAGGTTTAAGATTATCTGAGTGTTCTGGCTTGCCTGCGCCTTGGCTGTTGCGCTCACGATTACTAACGCCGTCACTAGTAGTATTGCCGAGACCGCGGCTATCGGCCTAGGTTTTGTATGCATAGTTGTATTTCTTGGTGTTTTTAAGAATTCCACTAAGTGCATATTGCATATGGCGATTTGGGGGTTAACAACATATGCCGATAGTAGCCGCAGCGCTGTTGAGCACCACAGAGCAGTAGACTCTGGGACAGAAGGTTGAAGCTCGGTGATGAGCTGATTTAAGCTCGTTGGGGGCGGAAATTGTATGCGAGGCGCCGTTTGTGCGGCTGCTAGTGGCTTGACGCGGCTACAGTCGGCGTCATCTGGTCTTCGTTTCGTCCGAGGCCGGCTCGATCTCCACTCTGCGCTCTTGCTCCTCCTGCGTCTTCTCTTTTCCGGGTATCAGATGCGAGGTGGCGTATACCATGGAGGTTATGCCGAGGGCGATAAGGGTTATCGCGGCGAGGTAGCCCGAGACGGTCTCAATGGCATCGAGACCGCCCGTGGCGAGCGCAGGGGGGAGCGAGTACAATGCGTTGGAGCCCGTTACGAGCCCTATTATCCCGAGCACGAGGATCGTGGCTAGGTACACGTAGCGGAAGATCTGAGGCATAAAGAGGGAGGCGATGTAGCCGGCCATCAAGGCTATTATCGCTCCATATAGGGACAAGTTGGGTACAAGCAGGGGGGCGGGCAGACCTGACGCGTAGGTCGCCAGCGCGAGTGTCGCGATAGCGGCTATGCCGAGGCCGGCGGCTCTTATCACGCCGGAGAGGGGTTGCGGAAAGGAGCCGGCGAACGCTGCCAGCAGGCCGGAGGCAATCGCAAGGATGGAGTACTCGACCATATTCCTATCGACTATCATGGCCACTACGGCGAAGACTACAGCCAGAACGGCTACGCGGGTAAGACCTGCGTCTGCAGTCCGCGGGTTGAACGACGCTAGGGAGGCCATGAGAATTGCATAAAAAAATAAATATAATACAATCTGTTGCAATGAATATATGAATTGCATAGATCCTTGTAACGAAATAAGTTCCTTCAGCATAAATATAGTATTGAACGCCGCGACAGTTGATGCGAATAAAACCAACAAGCCGTATCCGGTATGCTCTAACTTCATAGAGCTGAAATGACGTAGCTTTATAAACTTTATTGATTTACATATATAAATATCTTGATGTACAGTTTTCGGCACATCTATACATCTATCCTCGGCGGGCTTGGCCGATCGGCGTTCGCGGCTACGCCGAATCTGCAGCAGAGGACGTGGCTAATTTGTCGGCGCGAGGTGCCGTAGTCGGCGTTCAAGCTTCGGGCTCTACGCCGCTCCGATCGTCATCGCCGGCGATGGCAAGGTTTATAACTTTACTGCCCCGTTTGTATGTGAGCTTGGCCGATGAGATCAGGCGCGTCTTGATGGAGCGGCCGGAGATCCTAGTGGAGGTCCTCACGGCTAAGCCGGAGATCATATATGAGGCGTTGGCTAGGCTGATGCCCTGGCAGAACCTGGCCACCAAGGACGACTTGAAGAAGTTAGAGGAGAAGATGGCGACTAAGGAGGAATTGAAGAGGTTGGAGGAAAGGGTGAATAGCATTGAGGAAAGGATGGCTACCAAGGAGGAGTTGAGGGCGGTCGAGACATCCCTCAGGGAGGAGATAAGGAGGGTCGAGACGTCCCTTAGGGAGGAAATAGGTAAGGTTGAGGAATCTCTCAGAGAGGATATGAGGAGGCTCTGGCTTGCGCTGAACGCCCTGGGCGCCAGGTGGGGGGTGTTCAGCGAGGACGCGTTTAGGAGCGGCGTTAGGGAGCTGCTTAAGGATGCGGGGTATGCCGTGGATAGGTGGGTTCACTACGACGATAAGGGCTACGTCTACGGCTACCCAAGCGAGGTTGAGCTGGACATAATAATTAGGGATGGGAGGGCCCTAGCCGTTGAGATAACATCGGCCCTGAAGAGGGGCGACCTACAGCAGATTAGGAGGAAGGTTGAGCTGTTTAGTACGGTCACTGGTAGGAGGGTCGACGCCGTTTACGTGATAACGCCGTTCATCCACGACAGGAACCCCGACGCCGTGGCGGCCGTCGCGAGCT
>Ga0081473_127032_pt1 | contig 23041 bp, 22 predicted proteins | sample CisSprmetagenome_FD_70977 | JGI IMG/M metagenome (GOLD analysis project Ga0081473, IMG submission 70977) | Hypoxic/sulfidic aquatic microbial communities from Cistern Spring, Yellowstone National Park, USA v2 (version 2) | ecosystem: Environmental > Aquatic > Thermal springs > Hot (42-90C) >...
TTATACCGCTTTCCTTGCCAAGGATGATTATACCCACGTTATCCTCTTCCAAGTTGAAGGCAAGACCTAAAGTTCCCCCTTCAAACTCCCCCACCTCGTTTGCCATCACATTGTCCAGTCCGTAAGCCCTCGCCACACCGTCACCCACATAATAAACCACACCTACCTCTTCCATCTTTATGGACTCTTCCAAGCCCTTTAGCTGTTCCCTCAGCATCTGCAAGGCTTCTTCGTAGCTAATAGTTGCCATAACAACACCTCCTAAACGTGCGCTTTTGGTTTAATATTATAACCAACAAATTTTGGAGGGAAAAAATGATTGTGGATATGGCTAAAAAGGTAATAAGACTAAAAGTTGTCTATTATGGTCCAACCTTGTCTGGCAAAACCACTAACCTTGAAAAACTCTCAGCCCTAAGCGGACTAAAGCTTATGAAGATAGACACAAAGGGTGATAGGACATTGGTCTTTGACTTTTCCACAAAAACGGTGCAGGTGGGCGATATGACCGCAAGCTTTGCCCTTTACACAGTACCCGGTCAGGAAATATACAGGGACATAAGGGTTACCGTTCTACAGGGGGTGGATGGTGTTGTGTTTGTGGCGGATGCTCAGGAACATAGGTTGGGCGAAAATATAGAGTTTTTCAATTTACTCAAGAAGGACCTTCTTAGAGTAGGCAAAAGATACGAAGAGGTGCCGGTGGTTATACAATACAACAAAATGGATCTGCCAAATGCCTTACCTTTTGAAGTGCTGGAGGAGAAAATAAACAAAGATAGGCTACCATCCGTCTGCGCAATTGCAATAAAGGGAGAAGGAGTTTTAGAAACTTTTAGCTTGTTGGAAGGGCTCTTACTATCAAAGTTGGAGCGTATGATAGTATGATATCTGGATATCTGAGTTCTCAACAGGATTTTGTAGATCTGATAAACGGTTATCTATTTAACAAACAGGGAGTGCTTGAAATATATCTAGAAGGTAGGTCAATAGAGCTTTACGTTGAAAATGGCCTTATCAAAGGCTTTTATACTGAAATTGAAGGGTTAAAAGCCGAAGAAATAAACAAAAAGTCCCTCTTATTATACAGTTTGTTTGACATACTTGACAATCCAAGCGCCCTATTTTCCTTTAAAAATTCTCCAGAGATAGAGTACCACTTTAAGTTGGAAGAACCCATATCTGCAGAAGAACTTATTTTACAGCTTCAGCTTGCCTATCAAGAGTTCAAATCCCTTCTCAATTTGATAATAACACCATATGCCACAATTAGAGTGCTAAAGCCTTTTGAAAATATGCAGAATTACGAAGGTAGAACCTTTGTTTCTGTTATTCTTACCTCCAATGAAACCTTAACGTCAGAAACAAGAAAACTTCAAGAACTTTTTAGCGCTGGCTTCTTAGATATAGGACAGTTTTCCCCGCCAGAAGTGGGTAAAAACATTTGTGGGGTAGATTACATATTAAAAGATGTAAGCATAAAAAATGTAAGCATATTCTCCGTGCTTGAAAGCTTGATGATGGATAAATTCACAGGTTTTATAAACATATATGATAACTACAACAACTATGAACTTTACATTCAAAAAGGTAAACCGATAGCCCTCTATCCATACAACTTTGACTTTTTTGACATTCTCCTAACACCTCGGGCAGATTTAACTATGGATGTGGTAAGTATGCCTGAGGAAATTATCAATAAGTTTATTCTAAAGCATTCAAACAAAAAGCTCATATCCGGCCTTCCGGACAGTTTTATAGAGTTAGGTAAGACTTTTATAGGAATTATAAAGAGTGGATTTACTGGATTACTTATGCTTCAAAAAGCGAACGAGCGTATGTATTTTGCTTACGACAATGGTGTCTTATTAGCTTCCTTTTTGGAGGGAAAAAAGTTAAAAACATGCAACGCAGACCCATACAAGGATGGTTTTTTAGTGGATCTTATTTCCTTTGAACCCATGGAAAATTTCTTAGAGGTTATGCACCTTCTTTTTATAAATGTAGTCTATGGCGTTATTCTTAGACATAGCGATCAACTGGTGCAAAGCATACTTCACTATCTTTCTTCCTCTGACCTTTTTAAAATGATAGAGGGTAGTATATACTTTAGAGTAGATCCAAGAGGTAGAAAGGAAGAGATCTTGAACTTTCTTTCTTTCCTATTAAATATAGGGTACGAAGTATTGGGTAAAAAGAAGCTGGAAGAAGAATTAGAAAACTCCCTCCATCCTTACAGGGACCTCTTTAAAGTTTTAGAAGTAGAGGAATATGTGGAGTTCTGGAATGAGGGTGCTATTAGTTGAAGATGATAAAGAGTTGGGGGATATGATTAAAAGGGTTTTAAGTATGGAGGGCTACAAGGTGGATTGGGTGCAAGATGGTTTTCTGGCTTTAAAAAATCTCTCAGAAAAGGACTACGACCTTTTACTTCTTGACCTCATGCTACCGAGGTTTGATGGTATAAAAATATGTAAAAAGGTAAGGGAAAGCAAAGACATACCCATTTTGGTAATCACCGCCCGAGGGCAGATAGAGGATAAGGTGGAGGTCCTCCAAGCGGGAGCGGATGATTACATCACAAAGCCCTTCTCCTTTAAAGAGTTGCTTGCAAGGATCCAAGCGGTTATGAGAAGGTACAAAAGAACAGAAGACATAATAAGGGTGGGAGAGCTCATTATAAATCTGGCGTCCCACGAAGTCATATACAAAGGTAATAAGATAAACCTAACGAAGAGAGAGTTTGAACTGTTGAAGTTACTTTCCCAAGAAGCAGGAAGGGTAGTCAGTAGGGAAGAGATATACAGAAAGGTTTGGGGATATTCTCACGAAGAGGGCTCAAACATAGTGGATGTGTATATAAAGAACCTTAGAAGTAAGCTTGGAGACAGACCGGCAAAGTTGATACAAACCGTAAGGGGATACGGCTATAAGCTAAACGTAGAGAATGTCTCTTAACAAAAAGCTCTCACTATTTTTTGTATCCCTTTATCTTTTAAGTATCGCCCTTTTTACACTGGTTTCCCTCGTAGCCATCAGGCATGTTCTTATAAGCTACGCCTATGGATACATGGAAAGATACGCAAACCCAATTGTGGAGTTTTACTTAGAGGCCTATAAAGACATTGATAAAAGAATAAGCTCTTTAGCAGAGGATTTAGCCAGCGAGGATATAGGTGCTTTAGTGGTAGATAGTAAAGGAAAGCTTATAAGCTTTGTTCCACCCTTTAGGGAGGAAGTGGTGAATTTGCCAAAGCCTGATGTCTTCCTAAAGGAAAAGAGAGGGGTATATGAAAACTATGCCTTTTTAACAAAAAAAGTAGGAGAAAAGTACACGGTTATTCTACTTTTTAGGCTAAAGTCTATACAGAAAGTTCAGGACGAACTTATAAGGTTTGTAGTACTTACCGCGTCTGTAGTGTCAATATTCATCCTAATTTTGGTCCCGCCCATTATAAAAAGATTTCTTGAACCTCTGAGCTATCTTACTTCTATATCCCAAAGAATCTCCAAGGAAGGTCCTTTGGGGGTGGAGGTGGCAGAAGCAAAAACAGAGGACGAGCTCGGACAGTTGCAAAAAGCTTACAAAGATATGGTAGATAGATTAAAGGAGGTTATAACTTGGCAAATAAATTTTATGAGGGATATAACCCATGCCCTAAACACACCCTTAACATACATAAAAGGGCAGATTGAACTTATAAGCGAAGACTTTTACAGTGGAGAGGAATTGAAGGTTATTCTACAAAAACTTCTCCAGCAAATCAATAAGATGGAGACACTTATAAAGAAGCTAATGCTTCTGATGAGACTTCAATCTCATGTGCCCTTAAGTCATAGAACTTTTTACATAAATCAGCTGTTTGCAGAGCTTGAAGAAGAGTATGAGTTTATAAAGGAAAGCCATGTATTTAGGGTGGAGTACCTTTCGGAGGACATCCCTTGGGAGGGTGATTACGATTACCTAAAGCTTGCCTTGGCAAACCTTTTGGAAAACGCCTATAAATACACACCAAAAGGTGGGCTCATAAAGCTATACTACAAAGACGATTGTATCATAGTGGAAGATAGTGGCATTGGCATTGAGGATAAAGAGAGGGTTTTTGAAGCTTTTTATCGGGAGAACAAAGAGAAAGAGGGTTTTGGACTTGGTTTGGCAATAGTTAAAGCTATAGCCCAGAAGCAAGGGCTAAGTATTCACTTAGAAAGTGAAAAGGGAAAAGGGACCAAGGTTTACCTCTGTAGAAGGCTCACTCCTTAAACAGGAGAATTTTTTCATTGGGTCTTTGAAGCTGCATTTTTTCCCTGACAAGCTTTTCTAGTTGAAAGTCCAGGTCCTTTTCCGCCAGATCCAACTCTTCCTCTAACTTCATGTTTTCATTTTTTAAAGCTTTTAACTTTTTGTCCAGCTCCCCCATGTTATCCTTCATTTTTTTTATTTCCATGAGGTTGTACCTTCCATAGAGCAGATTGTATCCTGTAAAAAACAGCATGAGCAGAAAGAAGAGCAGGGCTAATCTATCTGCCCGTGAACCTCCAGAATTCCTCTTTGCCCACAAACCTTCCCGCATAGCCAAGATCCTCCTCTATGCGCAAGAGTTCATTGTACTTTGCAACCCTATCTGTTCTTGAAGCGGAACCCGTCTTTATCTGCCCTGCGTTGACAGCCACTGCCAAATGGGCTATAAAGGTGTCTTCTGTCTCTCCAGAACGATGGGAAATTATCGTATTGTAGCCATGTTCTTTAGCAAAGGCTATGGTTTCCATAGTCTCTGAAAGGGTGCCTATCTGGTTTAGCTTTATGAGTATGGCGTTGGCAATGCCCTTTTCGAAGCCCTCCCGCAGGGTGTTTATGTTGGTGGTAAATAGGTCATCTCCTACCAACTGCACTTTAGAGCCGAGCGCCTGAGTTATCAACTTCCAACCCTCCCAGTCATTCTCTGCCATTGGATCCTCTAAAGATACTATCGGAAATTTTTCAATTAGCTTAAGGTAAAACTCTACCAGTTCATCTGCCTTTAGCTTTTTGCCCTCTATGTGGTAAAGGTCATCCTCGTAGTAAAATTCAGAGGATGCACAGTCTAAAGCCAAGAGCACATCCTCACCCGGCTTGTATCCGGCGGACTCTATTGCCCTCATCAAAAACTCCAAGGCTTTTTCTGTGTTCTCCAGATTGGGAGCAAAACCTCCTTCGTCTCCCACGTTGGTGGAGTAGCCCTTCTCTTTGAGAAGTTTTTTTAGTGTATGAAAAACTTCCACTCCGGCCCGGAGGGCTTCAGAGAAGCTCCCACCACACACGGGCAAAATCATAAACTCCTGAATGTCCAAAGGGTTGTCCGCGTGCACCCCTCCGTTGATCACGTTCATCAAGGGCACGGGCAGTTTGTTCCCAAAGAGACCTCCCAAGTATCTGTATAAGGGCACTCCAAGATGGTTTGCCATAGCCTTTGCGGTTGCCATGCTAACCCCAAGGATCGCATTGGCTCCCAGCTTGCTTTTGTTGGGTGTTCCGTCTAACTCTATTAAAAGTCTGTCTATTTCCCTCTGATTGTAGGCGGGCAAACCTTTAAGCTCTTTGGCAATTATACCGTTCACATTATCCACCGCCTTTAAAACACCCTTTCCCAAGTATCTTTTGGGGTCATGGTCCCTGAGCTCTAAAGCTTCCCTCTCTCCGGTGGATGCTCCGCTTGGTACTATAGCCCTTCCCACCGCACCAGAGGATAGTCTAACTTCCACCTCTACGGTGGGGTTTCCCCTTGAGTCCAAAACCTCCCTTGCCTTTACTTGTTCTATAACCGCCATAAGACTATTTTAAACCATATGGAACTGCCACGCCTTTATGCCATAACAGACTCCAAAAGGTACGGAGAGAATTTTGAAGAAACCCTCAGAAGGGTCCTTGACAGGGGTGTCCGAATGATCCAACTGAGGGAAAAGGAGCTTACCGGGAGGAAGTACTATGAGCTTGCCCTTAGGGTGCGGGAAATCACCAGAGAATACTCTGCTCTCCTGTTCATCAACGACCGGGTGGATGTTGCTCTTGCGGTCCATGCAGACGGTGTACATCTGCCAGAAAAGGGCATACCGCCCAAGGTGGTAAAGGAGATCGCACCAAAACTTCTGATAGGATACTCTGCCCACAGCTTGGAATCAGCCCTTTACGCCCAAGAACAGGGAGCAGACTTTATAACCCTCAGCCCCATCTTTGAAACCTCCTCACACCCGGAGGCTAAACCTTTGGGCCTTTTTTACCTACAGGAAGTTGCCAAAAAGGTAAGCATTCCTATCTATGCCCTGGGTGGTATAACTTGGGATAGGATCAAACTTTGCTATAAAAACGGTGCCTATGGCATAGCGGGTATAAGTCTCTTTATACCTTCTCAAGAAAAGTGATGTATATGCTCTTTTGGGTTCCGCCAAAATTAACAACCGCTTTATCTCCATCCACCCTCACTACCACACCTTCTCCAAAAACTCTATGTCTTACCCTCTCTCCAGCCCTAAGCTTTATCCTTGGAGTTAGTTCTGGCAAGGAAGTGGTCTTTTTAAAAGCAGATAGATCCAAAAATCTCTTGTCTATGTCTGAGAGAAACCGGCTTGGAGCACTTTCTTTATCCTTCACATAGCTCATGTACAGCAGGTCCTTAGCCCTTGTAATAGCTACATAAAAGAGCCTTCTTTCTTCTTCTAGTTCCCTTTGGTCCTCTAAACTCTTCTCATGGGGCAAAATGCCCTCCTCAAGCCTTGGTATGAAAACCACTGAAAATTCCAAGCCCTTGCTGGCGTGAATGGTCATTAGCCTTACCCCTTGCCCCTTTTCCTCATCCTCTTGCAGTAGGCTAACCTCTTGCAGAATTTCCTCTAAGCTGTATCCTTCTATCGCCTTTTCTCTTAGGTATCTCAAAAGCTCCTTCACATTCTCTTCCCTCTCCGGCCAATCCTTCGGGTATCTCTCCTTCAATCCCTCAAAGAAATCTATTTGGTGTAAGAACTCCTCAAAAGCCTGTGGATAGTTCTCTAAAGAGCGAGAAAGTTTGGAAAGCTTAGAGAGAAGGTTGTAAAGAACTTTTGCCCTTACAGGGGGTAGCTCCTTGAGGGCTAAGGTAGTAGCCTTCAGCCAGTCTCCCGAGTAAAACCTCTCTATGAAGTTTATAGTCCCCTTTCCTACTCCCTCCGCAGAAACCTCCAAAGCCCTAACAAAGCTCGCCCTGTCTGACCTATTAACCAGTAGCCTCAAAAAGCTCAGTGCGTCCTTGACCTCCGCCCTCTCAAAAAACCTGACAGCACCAACCACTTTATAGGGAATGCCCGCACTAAAGAGAGCCCTTTCGTAGCTATCCATAAGATGGCTAACCCTAAAGAGCACCGCTATCTGGGAGAGGGGATAATGACTGCTTAAGTGCTTTATCTCTTCCGCCACCCACCTCGCCTCTTCTTCCGGCTTTGAAAATCTTCTAACAACGGGCTTTTCTTCCCCATCCCGCACCGCTATCAAGCGGGGGATGAGTTCCTTCCACTCTGCCAAGGAAGCAGAAAGTACACAGTTGGCAACCTCTATTATGAACTTTTTAGAACGGTAGTTGTATTCAAGTTTGACCACCTCTGGGTTGAAGTCTTCTTTGAACCTCAGCATATTGTCCGGTCTTGCATAACGCCATTCATAGATGCACTGATTTGGATCCCCTACCACGCATATGTTTTCTCTACTCAACCTTTTAATGATTTCATACTGGACAGTGTTGGTATCCTGAAACTCATCCACCAAAATGTAATCAAAGCGGTCCCTTAGGTCTTTTACCTTACAGAGCCTAAGAAGCTCCCACATAAGGTCCGAAAAGTCCAGCAGGGCATTCTCTCTCAAAAGGTATATGTACTCCTCAAAGAGTCCTTCCAAAAGTGGGTCAGAGGGTGGCCTTAGATCCTCTCTCCTTTTGGAGATGTATGCCTTAAAATCTTCAATCCTCTTGGCGTCTATCCCCTTTTTTCTGAAAAGTTCCTTTATAAATCTGTTTTTCTCCTCCTCATCCAAAATGGAAAAATTTTTGGGAAGGCCTATAAAGCTGGCGTATTCTCGGAGAAGGCTTAAAGCTACCGAATGAAATGTACCCACCCATTTTAGCCTTATACCCGTTACCTTCTCTATCCTCTCTGCGATCTCCTTTGCCGCTTTATTAGTAAAGGTAAGGGCAAGAATACGGTCTGGGCTAAGAGAAAGCTCTTTCAGAAGATACTCCACCTTGTGGGCAAGGGTTTTGGTTTTTCCTGACCCTGCACCCGCAATAACCATGATGGGAGAGCCAAAGTGTCTTACTACTCTCTCTTGGGATGGATTAAGCTTATCCATTGAGATTATTATTTTAGCAGTTTGAAAAAGTGTGAAAAAATTCAAAAATTTAACAAAAAATTTAACATATGGAAGTTTTTGTGATATAAATCATATTTGAGAAAAGACTTTTCAAATATGCTTATACTACTACACCGCAAAGGAGGACTAAGATGGCACAGCATGAGGTGCACCATCACCTTGGAGAACACGAATACAGCTTTTGGCCCCTACCTGTAGGCATAGCAACACTTCTAGTGCCGGTAACTTTCGTGTCCTACTTTGTTTGGCAAAAGCCATTGCTCGCACTGGTCTTAGGTGGTGTATCAGTAGCCCTCTTTATCCTCTCCTTGGCGGGTTGGGCTTACGAGTTCTTTAAGAAGGGCCACGAAGAAGGTTTAGGATTCCCCGCAATGCTCTTCTTCATAATCTCTGAGGTGGTGATCTTTGGCACCATGTTTGCAGCCTTTTACATGGCAAGGGTTGCCCATGCAGACCAGTGGCCAAACTGGGTGCCAAAGGAAATGAACTTAACAATGCCCGTCATCCTGACGCTCATCCTTTGGACTTCAAGTGCAACCGCTATAGTTGCTGAAAAAGCTACCCACAGTGGGAAAAAAGCCCTTGCAATCCTCTTTTTCCTGATAACAATAGCCTTAGGCTTACTCTTTGCAGTTTTGCACATTCTTGAATGGAGCCACCTTTGGCATGGTGGTTTTACCATCAGCTCTAACATGTATGGTACGGGCTTTTATGCCCTAACTGGCATACATACCTCCCACATAATAGTAGGTATCTTGATGCAAATAGTTGCAATACTGCTACTCTTGACCAACCAAATATCCCACAACAAAGGACAGACCTACGTAAGGGCGACGGTCCTTTACTGGCACTTTGTGGATTTGATGTGGCTCTTGGTGGCAAGCAGTGCATACCTTGTGGGTAGCTTGGTATGAGGTTGTTGCTTTTGCTCTTGCTACCTCTTTTTGTTATGGCTTATAGACTCTCCGATTATGGAGAGCAAGACTTGTCCGTGGTTAAAATTCAAGAGGAGCTCTTTTTAGGGAAGGAAATTCCCGATGCAAAGGTGCTAACCCTTAACGGCACAAAAAGATTGAAAGAATTCATGGACGGAAAACCCACCGCTCTTATATTTGTCTATTACACCTGTGAAACCGCCTGTCCTCTTACAGTTAGGAATGTGTTAAAGGTTTCAAAGTCTGAATTTGCAGACTATAGGTTCGTTGTGCTTTCTTTTGATGAAAGGGATAATTTGGAAACCCTAAAGGCTTTTGTTGACAAGAACTTTGGAGGAAAGGTTCCAGAAAACTGGCTGGTGGGACTTTTGTCCAAGGAGGACATAAAGAGGCTCACAGAGGCAACGGGCTACAAGTTCTACTATATACCAAGAGACAAAATCTTTATTCACACATCTGCAATCATCTTCATATCCCCCTCTGGTAAGATAACCAGATACTTATACGGAGCCTTTCCTACAGAAAGGGACCTCAGGCTTGCCTTTGCGGACGCCCAAAAAGAAAAACCTACCCTAAGCAACATAATAGACCTTGCATTGCTTGCCTGCTATAGATACGACCACGCAAGAAACAAGTATGTATTAGACCCACTGGTAATTTTTGCCCTTTTAGGCGTGTCTTTGGTTGTGCTTACCTTTGCTTTGGGTATATATTATAAAACCAGAAAGGAGGTACTAAGATGAGGCGCACCGGTTTGTTAGCCCTACTGATGGCTGGCTTTTCCTTCGCACAGCCTGTGGCAGAACCAGCCCATTTGTGGGACAACATGTATTACATATGGTTGTTTATATCCGTGGTAATTTACCTTGCTGTGTTCATTCCTGGTGCCTACTTTTTGATCAAGTACCGCCACAGAAAAGGAGTCAACGAAGAGGCACAGCATGTTAAAGAAAACCCGGCTTTAGAGGTCCTATGGACCATAATTCCTGTGATAATAGTTATCTACCTTGCCACCCAGAGCTTTGCCTTTTACAAAACCCAAAGGACTGCACCCGCAAACTCCTTTGAGATAAAGGTTACCGCCTTTATGTGGGGCTGGCAGTTCCAATATCCAAACGGAAAACAGGTTATTTCCTTCTTCAACATGGTTGAAGATCCAGAAACAAAATCCTACCTTCCCTTTGATAAAATCCCGGATACCGCAAAGGCATACATTCCCGCGGGCGTTCCTATAAAGGTTCTTCTTACTTCTCAAGACGTTATACACTCCTTTTATGTGCAACCTGCAAAAGCTACCGAGGACGCGGTGCCTGGAAGAATAACCCACATGTGGTTTAAGATCAATAAGCCTGGAGAGTATTGGGTCTTGTGTAGAGAATATTGTGGAACAAAACACTCTAAAATGGCAGCTGTGCTAAAGGTAGTTCCCAAAGAAGAGTTTGAAAAGTGGTACGGTCAGTCAATAGATTCAGTTAACAAGGTATCTTTGAATAAAAACTTTTAAGGAGGTGTGGCCATGGCAGTAGTAGGCGTCCATAAGCCGTGGTTTGGAGCCACTCTAAAGGAGTGGATCTTTACCACGGACCACAAGAAGATCGGCGTAATGTATGGCGTAACCAGCATAATATTCTTCCTTATTGCTGGTATTTCTGCCCTCGGTATAAGGTTGGAACTATTCCAGCCGGGTCTTCAATATATGGATGAGGACCATTACAATCAGCTTCTTACTCTCCACGGAATTCTCATGCAGTTCTGGTGGGCGGTAGGAATATGGGGCTCCTTTGGGAACTTCCTTCTTCCTCTGATGATAGGTGCAAGGGATGTTGCCTTCCCGAGGCTCAACGCCCTTAGCTATTGGCTTTTCTTTGCAGCCAGTGTAATGGCATTGCTTACACTTTTACCCGGAAGCCATATAAGAATGATGTGGACGGGTTATCCTCCCTTCTCCCTCAACGATAACGCTGGACCTGTGGCTTTCTATGCTCTTATTATACACCTTTTAGGAGCTTCATCCATAGCCTCCGCCATAAACTTAGTGGTTACGAACCTCAGCATGAGGGCTCCTGGAATATCCTTTAAGAAAATGAACCTTTTCTTGCACTCCTTCTTGGCAATGAACGTTATCCAGATCCTTGGTGTTCCTGCCCTTGCGGGTGCGGTGACCATGCTTCTGTTGGACAAATACTTCCACACCGCCTTCTTTGACCCCACAAGAGGAGGTGATCCTATCCTATATCAAAACATTTTCTGGTTCTACTCCCACCCCGTTGTGTATGTTATGATCCTTCCTGCCTTTGGTTTGATCTCTGAAATGGTAGCCACCTTCTCCAGAAGGGAAATTTTCGGCAGAACCTCCATGATCTTTGCTATATGGGGTATAGCAATACTTGGCTTTATGGTTTGGATCCACCACATGTTCACCAGTGGTGTGCCGGATTGGATAAGGATTGTTTTCTCCTACACCACCGTTTTGATAGGTGTTCCTACTGGTATTAAGATCTTCAACTGGATTGGCACTCTATACAAGGGTTCCATCCGTTTTACCACACCTATGCTCTATGCTCTGTCTGCAATCTTTATGTTCCTGATCGGTGGTTTGACTGGAATACCTCTGGGACTTCCCGCCTTTGACATTGGGGTGCACGACTCTCACTTTGTGGTAGCACACTTCCACTACGTGTTGGGAATGGCACTAACCCTTGCAGTTATTGGCGGGTTCCACTACTGGTTCCCTAAACTTACGGGTAAAATGTACAACGACCTCTGGAGTAAAGTGGGTCTCGTGTTGATCATGGTGGGCTCTAACCTATTTTACTTCCTGCAGTTCATCGTTGGTCTTGAGGGCATGCCCAGAAGGTATGCAGACTATCCTCCCATAGAGAGCTGGGTTGTTCTTCACCACTGGCAAACCATAGGAGCCTTCATCCTTGCCATCGGAATAGGTATCGTCTTTCTTAACCTCTTTCTATCCGCAAAATTTGGCAAAAAGGCCTCCGACAATCCTTGGGAGTCTCCCTCTTTGGAATGGCTCATTCCTTCTCCACCACCTCCTCACAACTTTGACAAGATTCCTCACATGCCCGAAGACTGGGACCCCTATAACTATGAGTGGCTCAAAAAGCACAAACAGCTTCCTCACTGATCTTGTTGGGGGCTTTTGCCCCCTTTAAAAACCATGAGTAAGGCAGGAAATATGAAATTTCTTATAGCCTTTGCCCTCTTAGGAATTGTTTTCCTCTCCTTTTTGTTTGGTCTCTGGTTTTACAGCAACCCTCAAGTAAGAAAGGCAAAGATAGATGAGTACAAGGAAAAGATCCTCAAAAAGGAGAGACGTTTTTGGTATAATAATAAAGAATAAACCGCACCTTTTCCGGTTGGGTTGCCCGTAAGGGTGATGGAAAAGGGTGGCAAAACCCAAGGAGGTGTAGCATGAGTGTAGCAACTATGAATGAACTTTTGGAGGCAGGTGTCCACTTTGGACACAGCAGGGGTAGATGGAACCCCAAGATGGCTCCCTTCTTGTATGGAGTAAGGCAGGGGATTCATATAATAGACCTAAACAAGACCCTCGTCTATCTCAGACAAGCTTATCACTTTGTGGCAGACAGTGTAGCCCAGGGAGCGGAGGTGCTCTTTGTGGGTACCAAAAAGCAAGCAAAGGACATAATAAAGGAAGAAGCAGAGAGATGTGGAGCCCACTATGTCAACGAAAGGTGGGTAGGTGGCCTGCTGACCAATTTTGCAACTGTCCGCAAAAGTATCCTTAAGTTGCAAACCCTTGAGAGAATGGAGGCTGAAGGCGTCTTTGATGTTCTACCCAAGAAAGAAGTTAAGGCTCTACGGAAGAAGATGGAAAGGCTACGCAAGTTGTACGGTGGCATAATTAACATGAAAAGGTTACCAGACATCATTTGGGTGGTAGATACGGTGAGGGAAAACATAGCGGTTCAGGAGGCAAAGAAGCTGGGTATAACTGTGGTAGCCATAGCGGACTCTAACTGCGACCCTGATGTTATAGATTACCCGATTCCCGGCAACGACGATGCCATAAAGTCTATCAAGCTTCTAACATCAAAGATAGCGGACGCAGTCCTTGAAGGGAAAACAAGAAGAGAGTCTCTGGGTGAAGAGACAATAGAAGTTGCCAAGAAGAGGATAATCACCATAGCGGAGGAGGAAAAAGCTCTCTTTGAAAAGGCTATGGAAATGTCCGAGAAGTATGAATACATAGACAAGGGTGCTGAGGAGCTTGAGTGATGCAGGAGGAAGAAAAGCTTCCTGAAGAAACACTAAGCGAGAAGCCCACTGAAGAGAAGGTTTTAGAGCGGTTGGAGGAAGAAGAAAAGAGGCTCAAGGAGTTAGAGGAAAAGCTAACCAAACTTGAAAACATAGCCAGGGTTGCAAACCAGAGACTTGTGGAGCTTCAGAGGGAGTATGAGCTCCTCAAGGAAAGATACAGAAGGGATATAGAGGAATTTAGAAAATACGGACATGACCGGTTTGCTTTGGATGTTTTGGAGGTCTTGGACAACCTGGAAAGGGCTCTCGAGAGTAAAGCGGAAAGCGTCCAGGCGTTAAGAGAGGGCATTGAGCTGATATACAGGCAGTTTTTAAGCGTGTTAGAAAAGCATGGCATAAGGGCTATAGAGTTAGAGGGCAAAGAATTTGATCCAAACTTGGCAGAAGCAGTGGATAGAGAGCTCTCCCTTGACTATCCTCCTAACACCGTTCTGAGGACATTAAGGAAGGGTTATTACCTTCACGATAGGGTCCTGAGACCTGCAAGAGTTGTAGTTTCTTACTCGGAGGAAGAAATAACTTAAAATAAATTTTGGAGGTGTTATCATGATACTACATCCGCTCTTTTCCTATCCTGCAATTCTGTTAGCTATTGCAGTGTTCTCTATGTACATTTTGAGCTTTCTTTTTGGGAGAGATGACCTTCGCAGGTATGCCCTATATGGACACGCCCTCCTTTCTGTCCTTTTGGTTTTTACAGTGATCTTTGGTTTTAAAGCGGCAAGCAATCCTTTGGTGGTTTCAAAAATGCCCATTCTGTGGGGCTTCCCTCATAAATTGAACGGTTTGTTTTTGACTGTTTTTTCTTTACTGAGCTTTATATACTTCTGGCTTAAGACTGAAAGTTCTAGAAAAGTGGGCATACTTTTAGCCCTTTTAGGACTACTTATCGTTCTCTTTCAGTTTATAACAGGTTGGATGCTAAGGTTGGTCTTTTTCTCCTAATATTTGGAATAGTTTTGATTTTGACGTCTCGCCCGCTACAAGTTTTATTTTGTCCTTCTTAATTCCAAAATATATTGAAAGTAGCTCTACGATTCTTGCGTTTGTTTTACCTTTTTCTGGAGCCTCTTTTACAGCTACTTCGTAAAAGTCCTCTCCGAGCTTTTTTACATACTCTTCTACTGACCTGGGTTTAGCTTTAACCTTTATTAACATTTTTTTTGTAAGCTTGAAGTGTGTTCAAAAGTAGGGCAGTTACAGTCATGGGTCCCACACCACCCGGTACAGGCGTTATGGCGGAAGCCCTTTCTTTCACCTCTTCAAAACATACATCTCCCAAAATTTTGTCTCCTACTTTAGTTATTCCCACATCTATAACTATTGCACCCTCTTTTACCATATCCCCCCTTATCAGATGGGGTACACCAGTAGCGGAGATTAGCACGTCCGCCTGGGTGGTGTATTTTTTTATGTCTTTAGTGTGAATGTGGCATACGCTAACAGTAGCATCCCTCCAAAGCATGAGGGCACTAAGAGGTCTTCCCACAATAAATCCTGCTCCCACTATAACCACATCCTTGCCCTTTAGGTCTATTTGATAGTGTTTGAGCAAAAGGTCTATGCCCAAGGGTGTGCATGGAATAAAACCACCCTCTAACCTGCCTAAGAGCCTTCCCATATTCTCCGGATGAAAGCCATCCACATCCTTCCTTGGAGAGATGGCTAATATCACCTCCTGCATGGGTATGTGGGGTGGAAGGGGTAGCTGGACAAGTATTCCATCCACGTCTTCCCTTGCGTTCAGTTCTGCGATAAGCTCCAAAAGCTCCTCCAGTTTGGTGTTGTATGGAAGATGGTAAAAGAGAGATTTTATACCCACCTTTTCGCAGGCTTTCCTCTTGTTTCCCACATAGACCAAACTGGGTGGGTCGTCCCCCACCAGTATAACCGCCAAGGAGGGTTCCCTGTAGCCCCTCTGAAGGTAATACTCTACTTCCTTTTTTATGTTCTCCCTGATTTTCTCAGAGACTTCTCTGCCGTCCAATATTATCGCTGAAGTTTCCATTTTGTGCCCGCCGGTGTATCCTCCAAAATAACTCCAAGCTTGCCCAACTCTTCCCTTATGTAATCGGATATATCGTAATGCTTTGCTTTTCTTGCCATATCCCTAACATTGACCAAGAGCTCCAACAACTTTTCATCTACCTTTAGTTCTTCAGAGCCTTTCTTCTCCCTCCTTTCCCTAACGCACTCATTTTGCTTTAGATCCTCCAGTATGCCAAAGATACTGGTTGTGTGCTTTAAAAGGGAGTTCACCGCATATTCATAGGCGGAGAGCTCATTAGACTTTATACTCTTTCTCTCAAAGGCGGTTTTCTTTATTTTGTTTAGCTCAGAAACTAGACCAAAGATATGGGAAAGGCTGGCGGGGGTGTTGAAGTCTTGGCTCAGCTCCTCAAAGAACTTCTCTTCCACTTCCTTTACCTTTTCAAAGAGGGGATGGGTTCCAGAACTCTCTTCTATGGGTAAGTTTTTCAGAAGCTCCAGGTCTGTTATAGCACTTTTTAGCCTTTCGTAAGCCTTCTTTGTCTCCTCCATTTTTTCCCAAGAGAAGTCCAAGGGACTTCTGTAGTGGGTAAATAAAACCAAGAGCCTTAGCACATCTGGATGGTATTTGGAATAGACCTCCTTTAGTGTAATGTAGTTTCCCAAAGATTTAGACATTTTTTGTCCACCCACCGTAACCAGTCCGTTGTGCATCCAATATCGGGCAAAGGGCTTTCCGGTGCAGGCTTCTGCCTGGGCTATTTCGTTTTCATGGTGGGGGAAGACCAAATCAAGTCCTCCTGCGTGGATATCAATGGTCTCTCCCAAGTGCTTGAAGATCATTGCCACACATTCGGTATGCCACCCTGGTCTTCCGGGACCCCACGGAGAATCCCAGGCGGGTTCTCCAGCCTTGGCGGACTTCCACAGGGCAAAATCTAATGGGTTTCTTTTCTTCTCGGAAGGCTCCACTCTTGCACCCGCTTCCAACTCCTCTGGGTTCCTTTTGGAAAGCTTACCATACTCTGGAAAAGCAGACACAGAAAAATACACATCTCCACCCGACTCGTAGGCATAACCCTTCTCAACGAGCTTGGATATAACCTCTATGATCTCTGGAATGTGTTCGCTGACGCGGGGCTCCACATCCGCTGGCCTTACACCTATAACTTCCATATCCTCGTAGTAGCTGGCTATATATCTGTTGGCTATGGTCATAAAGGGCACGCATTCAATCTTTGCCCTGTTTATGATCTTGTCATCCACATCGGTGAAGTTTCTAACAAACTTTACCTTATATCCCAAGTGTTCAAGGTATCTCCTAAAGACATCAAAAACGATGAGGCTCCTGCCATGTCCCACATGGGAGTCATCGTAGACCGTCACACCGCAAACGTATATTTTTACCTCCGGAGGGTTTATAGGTACAAACTCCTCAAGCTTTCCACTAAGGGTGTTGTATATCTTCAAACCCATCGGTAAAAATTTTATCAGAAGAGTACTACTTCTACCAATTCTCCCCCCTTGAGCTCTTTAACACCCTCCCTAACTACCATGTAGCAGTTGGCACCGACGTAGGATGTAAGCATATGAGATTGAAGCTTTGGGGAATAATCGCAAACAAGATCTTGTCCCTCAAGGCTCAGGACCGCCCTAACAAACTCTCTTCTTTCTGGATCCCTTCGGGAAAAGTCCCTTTTGAGCTTTGCCCAAAGAGTTTTTGGCATATAATCCTTGGCAGACTGCATCTTCAAGAGAGCGGGCTTTACTATGAGGTCAAAAGCCATAGCGCAGGAGACAGGATTTCCTGGAATACCAAAGAAGAGCCCTTTGCCCTCTTTGTAAGTGCCAAAAAGTATGGGCTTGGCGGGTTTTATTCGGACCTTATGAAAATGCACCTTTACACCCACCTCTTCCACGAGGGTTTTTATGTAGTCCCTTTCTCCCGCAGACACACCACCGGTGGTTATAAAAACGTCGTAGTCTTCAAGCTGAGAAAGGGCTTTTTTCAGTTTGTCTGGCTCATCGGGAACTATGCCAAGATAATGGGGTTCTCCCCCTGCAAGGGAGATGCCCGCCATAAGGGTGTAACCGTTGGACGTTCTTATCTGGGAGGGCTTTGTGATGGGTTCTCCCAAGTCCTTTATCTCATCTCCGGTGGACAGTACTGCAACCCTTGGCCTTCTTGATACCTCCACCTGAACCTTGTTTAAAGAAGCCAAAAGGCCTATCTCGTAATGCCGTAAGATAGTTCCCTTCTGTAAGACTACCTCTCCAGCCTTTAGTTCCTCGCCCTTTCTTCTTATGTTTGCTCCTTCTTTGAAGGCTTCCTTTATTAAAACCTTTCCATTTTTTGCCTCCGTGTATTCTACTGGCACCACCGCAGTGGCACCCTTTGGAATTGGTGCCCCTGTAAAAATCTTAACTGCACAACCCCTTGGAAGTTCAAAAGTCTCCCCTGCACCTGCGGGTATCTCTCCCACCACCGAAAGCTCCACCGGTGCATCTTTGATATCCTCCCAGTGAACTGCGTATCCATCCATGGCGGAGTTGTCAAAGGAGGGTCTGTCTTCCTCTGATATCACATCCTCTGCCAGAACTCTACCCAAAGCGTCCAAAAGATAGACCTTTTCAGTGGGAAGGGTGGGACAATGGGAGAGAACTATACTTAGTGCTTCTTCATAGGGCATCATACTAAGGCTTCCTCTACCTCCTTTAGACTTACAACCTCCTCGGGATGGGCGATCCTACCCAACACTGCGCTCGCTGCAACCACCGCAGGGTTTGCCAAGTAGGCTTCGCTCTTTGGATGTCCCATCCTTCCAGGAAAGTTTCTGTTGGAGGTGGATATGCACCTTTCCCCTTCTGCCAGAATGCCCATATGACCACCGAGGCATGGACCACAGGTGGAGACAGAAACCACGCACCCAGCCTCCAAGAATATGTCAATAAGACCTTCTTTCAGAGCTTGCATATAAACCTTCTTAGAAGCTGGGATCACTATACACCTAACATAAGGGTGTACCTTTCTTCCCTTCAATATTTTTGCAGCGATCCGAAGGTCCTCTATCCTTCCGTTGGTGCAGGAGCCTATGAAGGCTTGGTCTATGGTTATGTGGGTGGATTCACTTACCGGATGAACATTGGAGGGTAGATAGGGCCATGCTACCAAAGGCTCCAACTTGCCCGCATCCCACTCGTAAATTTCGGAATACTCTGCATCTGGGTCGCTATGATAGATCTTCCAAGGTTTTTTTGCCCTCTGGGATACATACTCTATGGTCTTTTCATCGGGTGCAATTATGCCATTCTTTGCACCCGCCTCCACTGCCATGTTGGTGATGGTAAAGCGCTGGTCCATGGAAAGGTGTCTTATGGCTTCTCCTTCAAACTCCATAGCTTTGTAGAGGGCTCCATCCACGCCTATCTGCCCTATGGTATGCAAAATCAGGTCTTTGCCCATCACCCATGGAGAAGGTTTTCCGTAGAAGATGAACTTCATAGAGTGGGGAACTCTTAGCCAGGTTTCTCCCGTTGCCATGGCGTAGGCTATGTCGGTAGAGCCCATACCGGTGGAGAAGGCTCCAAGGGCTCCGTAGGTGCATGTATGAGAGTCCGCACCCACCACCAGGTCTCCGGGAACCACAAGACCTTCCTCCGGTAGGATCGTATGCTCTATACCCTCTCCCTCCTGGAAGAACCACTTTATATTGTGCTTTTTGGCAAAGTCTCTGACCATCTTTGCTTGCTCGGCGGACTTTATATCTTTGGCGGGTACAAAGTGGGAAAGAACCAAGGCGATCTTTTCTGGATCAAAGACCTTGTCTATGTTGTATTTTTCAAGGATCTTTATAGCCAACGGTGCTGTTACATCGTTCGCCATTGCCAGATCTATCTTCACGGTTACTAAATCACCCGGCTTTACTTCCTTCTTGCCGGCATGGTCTGCAATGATCTTTTCGGTTATCGTCATTCCCATCTTTCTACCTCCTTTTTAATTTTAAACTTTAACCTCCTCCTTAGCAGGCTCCTTCTTAAATTCTTCTTTCTTGCATTCGTTCTTTACTTCAACGCCGTAGAGTTTAAGCACTTCCACAAACTCCTCGCAGGAGATAGTTTCTTTTTCAAGGAGCCTTTTGACCACAGCCTTCAAGGGCTCTTTATAAGTCTCTATGATAGCCTTGGCTGTCTCGTAAGCTTCCGTCAAGATCCTTTTGACCTCTTCGTCTATACCCCTTCTCATCTCCTCGCTTATATCTATGGAGGTGGTCATGCCACCCAAAAAGGGATTTACCACACGCCTTACCGCCACGGGACCCACCTTCTCGCTCATTCCCCACATGGAAACCATTCTGTAGGCAAGCTCCGTTGCCCTTTGCAGGTCGTTCTCCGCACCGGTGGTTATACCCTCTTTGCCATAAAAAACCTCTTCCGCTGCCCTTCCGCCAAAGAGGACGATAAGCCTTCCCATGAGATCCTGCCTGTCGTACATGTGCTTGTCGTCAATGGGTAGTTGTTGGGTAACACCCAAAGCCATACCCCTTGGTATGATGGAAACCTTATGGAGGGCATCTGAGCCCGGCACCATCAGACTCATTATGGCGTGCCCCGCCTCGTGGTAGGCTATCTTCTCCTTTTCCTTGGGAGATATGACCATACCCTTACGCTCCAAGCCCATGGTAACCCGGTCTATGGCCTCTTCTATGTCTTCCATCTCTATGTATTCTTTCCCTTTCCTTGCGGCTAGAAGTGCTGCCTCGTTGAGGATGTTCTCCAGGTCTGCGCCGGTAAAACCGGGCGTTGCCCTTGCCACAATCTCCAAATCTACGTTGGGTGCAAGCTTTTTGTTTCTAGCATGCACCTTGAGTATTTCATACCTTCCACGAACATCGGGTTTTGGAATAAAGATCTGCCTGTCAAACCTTCCGGGTCTGAGCAAGGCTGGGTCCAGTATATCCGGTCTGTTTGTGGCGGCGATGACTATTATGCCCTCGGAGGTGTCAAAGCCGTCCATTTCTACCAAAAGCTGGTTTAAGGTTTGCTCTCTTTCGTCGTGCCCTCCTCCCAAGTTGAAGGCACCCCTTGACCTTCCAACTGCGTCTATTTCGTCTATGAAGATGATGCATGGGGCGTGTTTTTTAGCGGTCTCAAAAAGATCCCGCACCCTTGCTGCACCAACACCCACAAACATTTCCACAAAGTCCGAGCCGGAGACCGATATAAAGGGCACGTGGGCTTCTCCGGCTATTGCTTTAGCCAGAAGGGTCTTTCCTACCCCCGGCTCACCGTAGAGCAGAACACCCTTTGGAGGTCTTCCACCCAGCCTTTGAAACCTTATGGGGTCCTTCAGATACTCTATTATCTCCTTTACCTCTTCCTTTACCTCGTCCATCCCTGCCACATCGTTAAGGGTTACCTTTGGCTTTTCGTCAATATAGACCTTTGCCCGGCTTTTGCCAAAGCTGAAGGCACCCCTTGCGCCACCTCCACCTCCACCGCTAACTTGCCTCATCATGTAGATCCATATGCCGATAAATAGCAGTATGGGTAGCCAAGAGACTAAAAAGGTTAGCCACCATCCGCCGTGCTCCTGAACTGCCACCTCTACCCTAACGCCCTTCTCTATGAGCTGGCTAACTATGTCTGTCCCCGGTGGCAAGCCCGTTTCTATCTTCTGTCCATCGGTGGTTATGCCCACAAGGATGTTATCCTTTATTTTGACCTCCTTTAGCTTGCCTTCCTTTGCCAGCTCAAGGACTGTGTTTATGGGCGTCCTTACGCCCGCGTCCCTCTCTGAACCGCTAAACACATTAAAGGCAAGGATCATAAAGCCAATGATAAGGATCCATATGAAAATATTTTTCATCCACTGCATAAAAGATTAAAATAGCCTTACCCTTATACTTTTCAAGCTACTTCGAGGCTGTTCTAAAAATACAAACCCATTGACACACAAGAGTTTTAAGGCTAAAATCTAACCCTGATGTTTGTTAGCCTTCAGTTCAAGCTTGAACTGAAAAAAGAAGACAAAGAAAAACTCATAAGGCTAATGCGTAGGCAATCCTCCGCCATCCGTGTGGCATACAATATGCTAAAAGAGTTGGAAAAAGAAAAAACAAAGAACCCGCACGCCCAAATATACCAAAGGCTGAGACAGCTATTCCCTGACCTACCCACCAAATACATAGACTCAGCCATATACAAAGCTAAACAATATCCTATCGATAAACCGGTGGTGTTTGGAGGCAAAAGACTTTTTGAAAAGCTTTGCAAAAATCACCTTTCAGGAAAGGCAAGAGAAAAACTTAAAAAACAATGGAGAGAATTAAGACAGGGAACATTGATCAGCATAGGTTCAAAACATAAAACCGCACAGGGTAATCTACTACTCAGGTTTATGGAACTGGATGGAAAACTACATCTAAGAATTACCACAGGAAACAGAGAATTTATCTATGCCAAAGTGTTAAGAGAACCCAGCAACAGTAAAGACAAGTGGATAACCCTTATAGCTATGCTTTTAGAAAGCTGGCAAACAAAAAATTACTTTGCCTACACAGTGGAGTTAAAACTGAGAGATGGAGAAGTTTATGGAAGTGTATCTTTTGAAATCCCAACGCCTGAAGTGAAATACACCAAAGAGAACGGAGTAATAGCCATAGACACAAACGCATCACCTATACACTTAGCCATAGCTGAGGTATCAAAAACTGGAGAACTACTAAGCTATCAAACCATAAGCCTACACCACCTTTTAGGACTTTCTCAAAACAGCAAAGACCACCAAGAGTGGATATTAGCCCATCAGATAGTGGATTTAGCCATTCAGAAAAACAAAGCCATAGCTATAGAGAACCTAAAGAAACTCAAAAAAGGAGTGCGTGGGGATGGAAAAGCTGAGTTAAGAAAAGACTTCATCATTGGAACGCCAAAAAGTTCTTGCAAAAGCTAAAAAGGGTGGCAAGATTAAAAGGGGTGGAAGTAGTAGAAGTCAATCCCGCCTACACCTCAGTTATTGGCATGCTAAAGTATGCACCGCAGTTAAGTATAGATAAGGATATTGCAGGTGCTTATGTAATAGGTAGAAGGGCATTAGGATTTAAGGAAGACACGCCTGAGAACTACGAGAAACTTTTGAAAGACAAAGCATATTTGGAGTTTGCCCTAAAGAGGTATGAGGAGAGGGAAAAGGAACTTAGAGAACTTGTAGAGAAGGAAAGCAATGAATACAAAAGGAATGCCTTAGAAAGCGAACTAAGGAGTGTAGAGAATTCAAAGAAACTTTTAGCTAATCTCATACAAAGCCTTCAGAGTGAGTCAAGCTCCTGCGAGGGAGCCAACGGAAGGAATCCCGAGCAGGGAAGGGTAGCAAAAACTACCCTTCAAAGTGCTTGGCAAGTTCTGAAGGTAGCCCTCCTCTTCCCTATCCTTGGAAGGGTCTTGCCAAGGG
>Ga0081473_131190_pt1 | contig 22996 bp, 13 predicted proteins | sample CisSprmetagenome_FD_70977 | JGI IMG/M metagenome (GOLD analysis project Ga0081473, IMG submission 70977) | Hypoxic/sulfidic aquatic microbial communities from Cistern Spring, Yellowstone National Park, USA v2 (version 2) | ecosystem: Environmental > Aquatic > Thermal springs > Hot (42-90C) >...
GCTACGATGGTAAGATTTATAAACCGGTTTTACGAATGTACTGCACGTGAGTCGTCCTCGGTGGGACGTTCGTGAAAATGGTTAAAAATCTTACGGTTCATAAAAGTAGGTTTTTAAAGGGTGGAAAAGTCAGCATTTGGGTGATGCAGGTGGTGCAGGGCATAACCAATCTCATCACGGATCTAGGAACCCTAGTCTCATCACAGGATGAAGATAAGCCAAAGTCGGTAATAAGTATTGCGCTGTTGCCGCTGACTTTGGTATTGGTGGGTCGTGTTGTTAAGAATGGGTCTAAGTGGATTCTGGTGCTGGTTAATACTCGTGTAAATCCTGAGTCGTACGACCTATTAGGTAAGTTCGTGCGTAGGTTTGTTACAGTGCACGTTGTGGATCTCGGTATTAGTTTTACAACAATGTTGGTGAAACGTAAGGATGGTAGGTACGTTTACGTCAACATACCATCAAGGCTCAAGCCATTCTTTGCCCCAGCGTGGCTTGAGGACAAGCCTCTCACCGTGCTCGTGACAATAGACCCGAGGCTGCTGCAAAACAATGCCCAGAGGTTGACTAACGTATCAGCATAATCGTGGTAGTAGGTTTTTGAGGTGGGGAGGGGGTGGGGGACGAGAAAGTTGACAGAGGCGATACTGCATGGGAGGTTAAAAATCTTACTGGAAATGGTCGTCTTCGTGTCAAGAGAATACTGAGGAGGATTAGGCGCCTAGCGACTCTGCGTAAACTAGGCAGGTGGGAGAAGCTCGTATTGGCCTGCGTGCAGGAGCTCGGTCTTGAGTATCAGTTCCGAATAGCGGATATCGTCATATGTATTGAGAGGAAGTACGGGATTCGAAACCATAACGGTTACCTTAATCGTAAAATCTTCGATGCAGTTAAGCGCCTGGTGGATCGCAAGGTCGTTGTTAAGAAGGGCCGTGGGGTTTACGCATTGAGGAATGAGTTAGCCAGGATTTCGGCGCTCGGATTCCCGCTCGTGGTAGAACCCGTGTTTTTCCCGTCACAAGACACGGAAAAGCGCCGCAAGGCGCTCAGGAAAGCCGTGAAAAACCACGTCACTTCTTCGTTACAAGACACAGAAAACCTATCTATTGCCGCGCGTCACGGTAGTTGTATTGGTAATGGTGGTAACAGTATTAACAGTATTACAAGTAATGGCATTACTAGTATTGGCAGTGATGGGATTGGTACTCCCAACCTCGTTGGGAGTGGTTTTGTAATTAGGGCTCATGTGATTAATCCACGTGGTGGTTGGGTTGGGTACTACATGAGTGTTTCTGTGGCTTTTCACGTGCTTGGCTTCGTGAGGGGTTTAGTGCGTGAGTACCTGGCTGAGTTATACGGCGAAACGTTTGTGGGTAATCTCGACAAATCTATTGAGACGGTTGCCAAAGCTTTACCAAATGCGGAGTTTGTGATTGGTTGCCACGGCCGTTACGGCACTTCACCCAGAAGCTTTAGCCCACTTACTCCCAAGTGTGAGGTTCATAGCTATGAATACGGCGTTGACGTTATTTTACCCGCCGCCTTAAGTGATGTATTACGTGATGTTTCGTTCATAAAGATATACGTTAAGGAGTTTCGCACCAATGGTTATCCACGCGAGGCACAGTACCGCACCAACGATATCAGGAAATTCCTTTAAGCCTGCGGTGCGTCCATTATGGCGTTCACACTCCTGGTATTGAGAGATAAAGTACCTAATCCACTCCTATGCGCATTGGTTTGTTTCTACCCTGGTATCTGCCGCTAAACACACCTGGGATTGCGCGAATTGGGCATTGGCGTTGATGATAATGTTGTGCGCTTGGTGAGCCGCGGGTTTATAACCACCTATTTTAGTGGTTAATTGATGGATGAGGAAAGCCTAGCCGTGCTTCAGCACTACCTATATAACACAACATTGAGTAATTTAATATTTGAGGGGCTTATTGGTGTTAAGCCGTTCGTGGCTGCAATGATTGTCGGCACCCAGGGCACTGGGAAGACCAGTTACGCTTACTATAGCCTCAAAGCGGCCATCATCAGGGCCGTTTGCCACAACAGCCACGTGGATAGGGATTTGAGTACATGCATCAAGCATCTGGAGAGGAACTACGGAGAACTATGTATGAGTAGGCATTGTGATAAGCCTGACGGCTTGGACATGGAGTATAGGTGGGCGTATTACACAGGGGTGGCTGACCTAAAGCGCTTCCTAAACGACGTGTGGGAATTAATTGAGCACGTGAATGAGCTGAAGAGGAAGCCAATACTCTTCCTAGATGACTTGGTGTCTAGGAAGGCGTATAGCCTCGGTGGAGAAATGCGCGAACTTTATCAGGGCTTTAAGGAGGTGTATAGGGTCCTCAGGGTTTCCTCGGGCGTCGTCCTCATGACCGCTATCCATAAGTCGTACTTTCCCGATGAGGTTGCCTCAACTGCCGAGTTCATACTCTCCAGGTGGGGTTACGAGGAAATAACCTACGAGAGGTGGGTATATGCGAAGTACATGAGGTATTGGTTCGGAGATAAATTCTGGTTCAAAGCCCTAAAACCCAAGTGGATTGACCGCATACCTAGACACTCTATCTTCGGCCTACCAATATGGTTGGAGAGGGAGGTTAATGAAAGGAAAATCTACACCCTAAAGAGCGTCTTAGACAAGGTGCTGAATAAAAAGGGGAGAAAAAAGAAGGCAAGGAAGGCTAGGGCGTGATTCCACTGTTAGATAGTTGGTGGTGTTAGGTGTTGTTTGTTTGTTGCTGGAGTTGTTGCCGGATTACGCGTTGAATGATGGTTAGTGGGTTTTGGGTTTGTTTTCTCCTTGTATGTGGTTTGTACTTGCGGAAGAGGCGATTGAGTAGGAGGGTGATTTCCTGGGTTTGGCTTTGTGGTTTTGCTTGCCCCAGGTTGTATTGTATGATTTGGGCGCCCAGTATCTTGAACATTGCCTTGGGTTCGTTTAGTGGGGTTACCTCTATTTCATAAATATCGTGCTTGATCACAAGCCTTGCGTTGTCAAAGTCCTTGAGCAACCAGTGTATAGGTCGCTTCCAGGGCTGGGTTGGTGAGAGGTCTAGCGTGAGGGTTATGCTTGCCGGGTCTACGTGCCTCCTCTTTAGGCGATGGATTATGGACTTCGTTACTGCATACAGGTCTGACTGGGTCCAAACTCGGCAATAAGTTGGCATGAGCTTACTAAACCTATGAGGTGCATCCTTCACTTCGCACTCCCCATCTGCCGGGCAGTTAATCTGCACCCAGCGACCGCCCAAGCCTATGGAACCACCCTCAAGCGTGAGTATATCGCCCAGGCACATCATATCCACAAAGGCATCAACCACATCCCACATAACGATCAACCTAACCTCTATTCCCCCTTTTTAAATATTACTCAAAGCACTTTACAACCGAAACCCCACCCTTCAAGGCAGGAAGAATGCCAGTTACACTCTCCAAGTGGGTACTTTCGTTTTGCGTTTATAAACCTCCTCTCTTACATATATAAACTCTAACTCCAGTTATTTTATCTCTACATCTGTTTCACTACACCCGTATTTACAGCAAATGGATTTTCACGTTCGTCCCATGGTTCAGATATGAACAATTAGCCAAAAATGTTCATTTCTAAATCGTACACACGTTCGTGAAAGACCATTTGATGTAAATACGGGTGTAGAGTTATTTTAACTGGTGATTCGTTAGGGGGTTTGGCAGTAACATTTATAAACCAGTTATGTATTAGGCTTCGGCGGTTAATATGGGGAGTAAGGTAAGGAATATGCAGGGAGAAACTCTCTTACTTAAAAAACTAGCCTGGTTGGAGGCAGTGAGGATGGGGAAGGTGGGGGGTGGTAGGCATGTCTAGGGAGGGTTCTCCATTGCGTGTTGAGGCTAGGAACCCTGCAAGCCTGAAGCCTCTGTATGAGTATGCAATACCTGAGGATCAGTTGTTTGACTTGATGAAGTCGCTGTTGGCTGTTAGGGAGATGTTCTCAAAACAATCACAAGGGGATGCTCAACCGCCCATGTTGCAACCTATTGTGGTTAGCCAGGATGACTACGTGATTGACGGTTTCAAGAGAATGCAAGCCGCGGTTAATGTGGGCTGGCAGAACGTACCTGCCATTATCGCCCCAATCAAGTGTAAGGAGAACGAGAGGACTTGGAACATGTGTATGGGGTTGAGGACTGCCTTGAATGATAACAGGTGGGCGCTTGCTGAAACCAGGGACAAGGCTAGGGCACTTAGGAGGAGGATTGTGTTGTTCTTTGCTAAGGAGTTCATACGTAACTTGGATGAGGAAAGGAGGGAGATATTGAGAAGGGGGCTTGATGTGCTTGCGGCTAATGAGAAGTTGGATAACGAGCCAGAGGCTAGGGAGCTCGTTAGTAAGTTGATTGCGCATGTCCTTGCCCACACTGGCATTGGACCCGTCACAATTAGGGACGACATACTGACCATATACAGAATTCCAGACACCAGGGACGAACTATTCGGCGAAAAGGAGGCACCCCCTGTGTTGCTTGCTGTGCCCGCTTCAACAGCTGAGGAGATGCATACGAAACTGCCTGAGGACAAAAAACAGGAGTTAGTTGACATGGTTAAGCAAGGCAAGATTGAGGTTAAGGACTTATCGGCAATTGTCTCCACCTACGCAAAGACAGTCCAACCACCCCCACAGCCTGTGGTGCCTCCCCAACCCCAGAAGCAACCTGTTGCTAAGCCAACAGTCGTTGTTGCACCAAAGACACAGGAGGTTGTCACGCCACAGCCACCCGCACAAGGAGCACCAAGACCCAGTACCCCACCCCCACCACAACCAGTTGCCCCACCAAAGCCCCAGCAACCCCCACTCCCAATGAGGGAGCCAACAATTGAGGAGGTCGTTGAACAAACTGTCGCCGAGAAGGTCAGTGATTCGGTGTCCAAGATGATGCTTAATGACGCCTGGAGAATCAATGAGGAGCTTTATGGCAGAATCAGGTCTGGAACTATCAATGTAAGGAGCGTCTTCATACTACAACCACTACGCCCAGTACCCGAGAACTACCTACTCCTCCTATGGAGGTTCCACCAGTTCTTAAGCGACATATCGAGCAATGAGAAGGTTGTGAATGCCTTGATTGACGCGTTCACAAACGTACCAATGCCCACAAGTACTGTGGACGCTGTACCAGCCCTTCTGAAGTACCTCTGTAACGCTGTCGGTAACTTGTCGAAGATTGACTCGGAAGTCAATAGGCTCTACGGCAATGAATTAAGAGTTATATGTGGGGACTCACCGAACTCCGTAATGTCTAAAGTACTTTCCATGTACAGCATCCAGAGAAAGGTGACCCCAGGTGGTGTCTAATGTGGAGCTTTTACGACAAAGACGGCAAACCCCTGCCGCCCAGGAAGTTGATGCTACTCGACGGTAGAGAGGTTGACCAAGCCTGGGTGGCAGAACAACTGGCAAACATGCTTGAGGAGGCAATAAAAGACGGCTTCCCCCTTATCATTTTCTACAGCGCCGCGGGCACAGGTAAAACACTTATGGCACTTGCGGCGTTGCTTGACCTCGTAACCAACCAGTTACCTGAAGGCAAGGTAATCATAATACTGGAGCCATTGAAGTCAACCGAGTCAGCCATTGAGGAAATGCTCATGAAAATAAAGGTCATAAACGAAGCGGGGGAACTCATCCCCAAAGCCTTCTACGGGATGGACGAGTTCCCCTGCCCCTACCTCCAGGAGATAAAGGGCAGATCTGCGGCTAAGGCTAGGGATTGTGTTAGGAACGAGTGCCCGCTTTATTTACCGCCTAAGCCAAAGCCTGAGGACCCGAACGTGACCACAATAAAGCTTGTTGCTAGGTGGAGTAATTTCCTGTATGGTGCGACGGACATAAGCCCGAAACTAGCCAGTAAGGCTGTGGAGATAAAGGGTGCCTACTTGTGCCCGTACTTCGCCCAGTACGCCTTCCTGGGCAAGGATGGGAAGCCCAAGGTACTCATCATGAACTATGCGAAGTTCGTCATGGACCTTTACCTGGGTAGGATTTCGCTTGATGATATTGCGGGCATAATCATTGATGAGTTCGACGAATTCCTAAGGAGGTTCGCAAGACCTTCCCAAATCGAGGTCGCTTATCTGGAGCAGTTGAGGAGGGAGTTGAGGAAAATGGAGGGTAGTTCAGACATTGGCAATATCGTAAAGAAGTTGCTTGGTTACTTGGATGACATCATAGAGAGGGTCAGGAGGCTTGATGACAATGGTACAGACCCCACACTGGCTGGTTACCTCATTGGTCTGTTGAGGACCGCAATGAGGTACAGCACGGAGTTGGGGGCTATTGCTGAGGATATACTTGAGATTTTGAATATGGACCCCTTCATGGACTCAACCCATGTGTCAATCACCTATAGGAAAAACAGTGACACCTTGCTGGTTATACCCTTCAGGATACCGATACTTGAGATGATCACCAAGGTCCCCACTATAGCAATAACGGCAACGCCTGATTACTTCGCCTTGAAGAGGCTTGGTCTTGAGCATGTTAACGCCAGGACATTCATGGGTCAATTAACCCCACCTGGCAAGATAATACTTGTCCCCTTCCCAGGAGCCAAGAAGCTGGATGGTTGGCATATTTCACAGAAGGTGGTCAAGAGGACGCAGTACGCCGAAATATGTAGGGAAGCATTGAAGCTTGCTTTGGACACGGCAAAGGAGGTTGGCGCCCAGAAGGTGGTTGGTTACTCAATAGGCAAGGTCTACCTACAGGTTTGCGGTGGGCACCCCAACATCTTCATTGATGACGCGACCAAGTCGATATCCTACCTGGAGTCAGCAATGAAGAACCCATCAATGCCAGCAGTGCTCAGTACCAGGACCTTCAGGGGCGTGAGCATAACCTTTAACCCAGTTGTTTCCTTCATTCTTAAGTACCCAAGGATATCCCTCGACTCCCCCGAAATCCAGGAGTTCGATATGTGGCGAAAGAGGGGGGAAGTAGTTATTGGGTTCTTCCAGCAATACATGGATGGTAAGGGCAGGGGTAACCTGGAGAGTGTTACTGACTTCATGAACGAGATGGCTAACGTCAACCTCTACCAAGCACTGACCAGGGGCAACAGAGGCGATGACTATGTTAATTACGTCGTCTCTGTGGACTTAACAGCATACGCTGTAATAGCGATGATGAGCGAGGCAAGGCTCTTGCCCAAGCTTTACGTCTACATTGAGGGTTCTGTGATTGAGGTCACCGAGGATGAACTGAAGAAAATGAGGGCTATATACTACGAGAGGGACTACTACGCAGAGAAGGAGTGGGCAGAACTCATTGAGAGGTGGAGGGCTAGGGTAACTAGCGAGGGCAAGGTCGCTGTTAAGCGCCCCGTTTCCCCTCATCCCAGCGACCCTAATCACCAGTCATCCCTCGTCGGGACTACGCCCCCACAATCGGGGCATCAACAATCAGAGCCCACGGGGCAGGGTCTTGAACCCCAGCCTTCACCGGATTCCCCTCAGGCAAGGGGTCGGCACCAAAATCAAGGCGAGGTATTAAAGCTTAATCAAGATAGGCAAGAACAAACTAATGCATTAGATTTGACCGCACAGTCTAGCCAAGTACCTACTCCAAGTGTTCCTCAAACCGCTAACTTAGTGAACAGTATACCTCAAGTGAACCAAGAGGTTAAGGTAAGCCAGACCAAGCAGGTGAACACAAGCGAGCTAGGTCCGCTTCGCCCAGTTATGAGGAAGTCTGGCTCTGGGAGCGGTGTGCAGAGCCAGAGTGAGGAGGCTTGGGTTAATGTCCTGAAGCCCGAGAAGAGGAGGGTGATTGACTGTAAGGAGCTTGGTGAGGAGTGCAGGTTCTACCAAGACTGGGAGGAATTGCGTGAGTGGCGTTCCTGGTCTGGGGAGCACATCTTCGAACCCCCAGACCCTGAGCTCAAGGGAGTAATAAGCCCACAGACCCATGAGAGACTCCACAAGCAACTCTACGAGCTAGTCATAAACGGCAAGCAACAAGAAGCCCTGAAGCTCTGGGAGGAGTTCTTCAACGACACGTTACTTCCCAAGCTAGTTAAGTTGGGGGAGGACGCAAGCAAGTAGCTGTGAATTAGGGCTGGGTGTGTAGTTCTCGTTTAAGGTTTATATTTACTCACGACGTATCGTAAACGACCAAGTATGGCAGAGACAGGTGCTGGATCTGGTCTAATGAGAGAGGTTCTCCCTGCAATAGTACTAGGTGTGCTAGGCACTGTGTTGCTAATCGTAGGTACGGTCGCTGGCTCGATAACTGCTGGTATCGGCTTCTACATACTCAGCACCTTCAATAAGTCAGGTATAAACATACCTGGAGGCACTGGTGGCTACAACTACCTGGAGGCTATCACAGGGCTTATACCGATAATCTTCACGCTAATCGGCATAGCCTTGCTGGTAGCCGCGGCAGTGGTAGCAATAGTCGTACTGCTCAGGTCAGTCGGTGCAATGAGGAGTGAGACGGGTCTAGGCGTCTAAGCGCACAAAGCCATTAACTACCTCAAACCCCTCAAAATCAAAACTTTTTCCTTTCCTTTCAGGTTTTGTTTTATTAATCCCAGACAAATCCTAGGTATGTATGGTTATCCAGGCACCCTATAGGTGGAGAGTCGTGATTACGAGGGTAATCGTTGCTCTCGCGCTCTTCATGCTAGGTGGGTTGCTGTACTTGCTTGTTTCAGTGGCTCATGGTAACATGGCACTAGCGGCAGTACTCGGCTTGTCAGTAATAATCCTGGTGTTCGCCTTCCTAGGCGCCGCTGTTTACTTCATAATGCATAGAAGGAGGAAAAGGAGAAGGCACGTGTAGCGAGGCGAACTTAAAGGGCGTTTCATACACCTGCAATTCACGAGATTAGACACAGCAGTGCTTTCGATAGCTTCACGAAGCTCTCAGGTTTAATAAGCCAATGAACTTCACAAAACGATCTTGATATTATTGGCTAGGTGGTTGTTTACGAATAATCGTTTTCAGTTTTCACCCTAACCGCACTTCACGCATGCTTAACTGCAACGAGAAGGCAAGTTGTAGTTGAGAATATAAAGCTATCGCTATTCGTATAAGGTTTTTAAGGGTTCTTTTGTGGATTTACCTGTGGACAGGAAAACCTTTAGGTTGGCGCTTGCTGTGGTTGTGTTTACGGTTGCCTTCATAGTGCTGGTTACCTTGGTTACTGTTTGGTCTGGGGCGACTTATTACACGAACAGTGTGGTTAACAACACCCTGTACCCGACAGCAAGCCCAGTGCCTCTAAGCAGTGTCTCCACCCTGGCGTTTACCTTATCGCTGACGTTGCTTATTGTGATATTCATACTGGGCGCACTCCTCATATACTACCTAGTCAAGTGGGCAACCGAGAAGTTGGGCAAGACACGGTATTGGTGACGAAACAAAGGATTAATAATGCTTAAAAATCCCTAACCATTACTCGCTTAATGCCTTGTGAGACTGAAGCTGGCAGGGTACTTAATTACATCCTTACCAACCCTAGCGACTACTTGTTGAACGTCAAGAGACCTGAGGCTGGCTTGAAGGTTACCTTCAGGAGTTTGAGGAAGGTGATGGATGACTTGGGGATTAAGTGTCCCTTCTCTACGTTTCTTGATGCGTTCATTAGTGAGGCTGTTAGGAGGGACTTCTCCGTTGAGGAGCACAACAAGGAGTCAAGTGGCTACTTGATTCTGAGGGATGGCACTGCTCGGTTCAGCAATATTGATTTCATGCAGTTGGTGGAGAACGTGGTGAGACAGTTGCTGGTTGAGGCTGGTACAGGCAGTGTGGTGTTGAGTAATGAGGACGTAAGGAACCTAATATGGAACCTGGGCTACCCGCTCCCCAGGGCTTCTGTGGGGCAGTTGGTGAGGAAGGTAGTTAAGAAGCTTGAGGGTGAGGGCGCATTGATTGTGTTGCAGGAGTACGAGGTGGGTAGGACAAAGCACTACGTAATAGCGCCGGCTAGCTACCAAGAGTACGAGAATGGTCACCACAGCATTGATGACTTGATTCAACTGCTCAGCTGATTTAACGCAGTACTTGTGGCGTCGGCATTGTTGTTAAACCGAGTTTTTCCATGAACCCTGGCAGTGCTGATATCATGACGTGGGCGCAGTACTCTGCACCACACCTCCTCTTCTCCTCTATACCTCTCTCCCTGTAGCAGGGGAACGTTTGGTCGCTATTGCTTAGTTTAAACGCAATGTCCTTACACTTGGCGTACGTGTTGAATATCCTGGTTAGCACTGTTACGTTAGCCTCACTGTCGCTGGCTGGCTTGGGTACACCGAGCATGTTGTTCATGTGGTCCTCAATCATTGAGATGAACATTGCCATAAACTGGTAGGGGGAGTTATCAATCACGGAGCTAATCATTGAGATAAGCCTAGCCATGCAACCCCACACTATGGAATCAATCTGCCTCTCCAGGGTGGACGGGGCACCCTGAGCATTCATTGCCTGGGTAAGCGCTTCCTCACACCACCTGTAGGACTCATCAATCTGGTTCCTGACATTAACTATTTTAGGTCTCCAAGTTAGCTCATGCACAAACAAGGACATTAAGAAGTGTATTGGAGCCTTGGTTTATAAAGCAATCCTTGTCCGCCAAAAGTAAAATTTATAAACAGGTATACAACTTGAACACGTGCCAAGGAAGAGGACTCAAGACCAGGAAGAGGGGCAAGGGCAAATCAAGTTGAACAGGGGCGTTGAGCAAGTTCTTCAGGAGTTGGTGGGTGAGAACGGCAATGTCGAGGAGTTCACCAATAACCTCAGGGTACTTTTGGAGGAGGTTGAAGAGCAACCCGAGTATAGGGATGCAATGCTTGCTGTTATTGGGGAGGCTGTGAGGCTTGGTTTGGTGCCTGAGGATGTTGAGTTGGTAGCTATAGAGAGGGTCATACAGCCAGTGAGTGAGTTGGTCAGTAAGTTGGTTAATGACTTTGTAAGGCTTAGGGATTCCACGGACGATGTTGAGAAGCTGAAGTCCATACACGCCCAGTACGCCATGTCCGTGGCACCCTTCACAGAGATGGACATATTCTTCAGGAAGTTGGAGCAAGCCTTCAAGCTGAAGTTCCAGGACAACACTGAAATGATAAAGAGCGTCCTGGCTTTCGTGGACAACCTAAGGGCAACCCACCTACAGTTGGTGACCGAGCCAGCCCTACAACCAATCTACTCCTGGACCTACGGCTTCAAGTACCTGAGCGGTGCATCCGCCCAGTTGATGTCAATTGTGATACTCCATAGGGGCGGTCCATGGGTGTTCAGGCACCCGAGCGCCTACGTTAGGTACGTAGGCATGATGCCCAAGGAAAAGTACTCAGGGTACCTATGCACGAAGGGTGACTCCAGGGTTTACGCATCCACCGAGGAGGAGAGAAGTAAGTTGGAGGACGAGGGTTACTCATGCAAGCCAAGGCGTTGGTGCGTGCCTTGCAAGGCATCCCTGTGGCAACAAGTACAGCTCTTCATGAAGAACGACACGTACATAAGCAACATAGCGGCTAACCTGAGGCAGAGGATAAAGAACAAGCACCCTGACTTCACTGACGCCAGGGTCTACATGTACTTGGTGAAGGATTTGGGTAATTTGATGGCTAACTGGGTGTACGTGATGTCCCTCTCAATGATGAAGAGGAGGATAAAGGGCAAGGAGGTTGAGTGGGTGGGCGTGAGGATAGAGCCGTACATAGAGATGCTCAAGAGGCTTTACGAAAACAAGACAGCCAGTTACAAACCAGGCTTCCCAATAGACCCAGAGGAGCTAACCAAACTACACATCTGGCACTTCGGAATACCAAGCAGGAAAACCTACGTAAACCCAGTAACAAAAGAAGTCGTGTTCTCATAAAGAGAAAGCCTTAAAAACTAGAGGGTAAAAGGTTTCTAGCGATTTGCAGTTAAGCATGCGTGAAGTAATTATGGTGGTTAGAGCCGCAACTCTCGTGAAATTCTTTTACACGAGATATTGTGGCTTTCGTGAAGCTATGAGCTATTAACCCCCATAGAGGGGGTAACAATCAAGACCCCGTAGTGAACCCACCCTCAGGGTGGGAAGGGGTCAAGAATGGTTCTCAGTATGGGTGGGCACTTACTCGTGAAGTTCCAATACGAGCATAATGTAGCTTTCCTCGTGAACTGTTAATAACAACGCAAACAAACCTCGTGAACTTCACCCACGGGTTTTGTTTCATTTCGCACCAAGAGACAAGGTTTGTTGAACCTTCTTGCCAAGCATAGTATATATTTACACCTAGTGATTGGGTTTGTAGCCTTATGGAGTGTAGGTATATTGGAGGTAGGCTGGTCTGTGGAGACGTTGCGCCTGCACCTAGTCCTGAGGCGACTCACCAAGAAACTACTACACAGCCTCAAGCTCACACTTCTTCGCTTTTGTCATCATCATCACTCGCTGGATTCAGCACGACTGGGCATGGGGGTATGGAGGGTACAGCAACCTATCCTGTGTCCTCAAGTATTCGACGAAGCACGCAACCATCAACAACCACTCCCACTATGAAGTCGGTGCTACAACCAACCAAGCCAAGTGCGCCAAAGCTTGAGGGCTTAACTCATAGTGTGGAAGATATGGGGAAAACCATGGGTACAAAAAGCTCTGGACCCACTGCAACAACCAGTGGAGGTGTTGCTTCCCAGCACATGCCGACAGTCGGTGTTGTTGAACACGGTGGTGTCCCTGCCTTTTCATCTTCAATAATATCTAAGGAAAGCAAGACATCGACAAGAAGCATCACAGTTACTACTGGGTCTCATCTTGCGTTTAATCCTACAACAACTAGAGAAACAGCCAACCCCCAAATAAAGGAGACGCCTTTAAGTACCAGAACCACTGCATCTAGCCCTCGTGAACAAGGACGGCTAACATTCTGGGATTTACTCAATCAACTCAAGAGTTACCAGCCACCCACTACGTTGCAAATACCAACACCGCCTGCTACACCAACAAGAGAGGAAAGTGTTTCAGGAACTAAGACACCCACCACAACTCAAGCATCTACTGGCAGTGTTTCAGCAAAAACCATTGCTCAACCGTCCATTGAGTCAAGTCAAGCAAGGTTGGAAGGTATTGCACCAACAGTTAAGGAACTCAAGGAGGTTACTACTGGCGGCGCGGCAATAACGCCAACCCACCAAACACAAACTGCTACTCAAGGCGCTCATGAAACTGCTGTCCCTCCCTATACACAACCCACACCGCCTACTACGTCACATGGTGGTGGCGAAGCCCCGGGAATTGGTTTGCCCACAAAACCAGGTACGCCGTTGCTAGAGAGTATTGCGCCGACTCCCGAAGCCGTTAAGCAAGCCGTTGCTTCGGTTCAACAACCTGTGGTTCAAGGAAGTACTGAGTTGCCCCCGTCGAGACCGGGCTTGTCATCGCTAGAGGGTATTGCGCCGGTGGCAAAGGCGGAAACTACTACCTCACTTGTAGCGACAATGCCGACAAAGACACCGCAGGTTGTGGAAGCACCAACGACTTCGGTTGCTAAGCCAACCGGGGCTTTGTTGGAAGGTATAGCTCCGACAGCAAGGTCGTTAGGGGAGGTTGTTAGTACTGGGGTGGTGTCGCAACCTATCCAGCAAGCACAGATCAAGGCGCAAACAGTTCCTATAACCAGTATAGAAACATACCCAGCCAAACCAAGTGTGCCATTACTTGAGGGTGTATCGCCAACAGCAGGTGTACCCCACTCACCAGAACCACAGTCAACAACAGCAACTGTCCAGCGTACTAGCGCAGAATCAAAGGAAACCATGGTTCAGCCACCGGTCAAGTCAAGCCAAGCTAGGCTTGAGGGCATAGCCCCAACAGCGAAGTCGCTAGGGGAAGTCGCCACCACCGAGGTAGAGACGCAACCCGCTCAACGGGTACAAACCAAGGCGCAAGGTGTTTCCATAAGTCACACAGAAGAGGCTATCACATCCCCAGTTAAGCCAGGTGCGCCGTTGCTTGAAGGTTTGGCGCCAACGGTGAAAACAGAAACTAAGGAAGTAGTACCAGTAGAAACTCCACCTGCAACCACAGCATTGGTAAGGACACCGCAAACTGCGGAGGTAACAAAAACACCAGCGATTAGTTCAGCCAGAGCTTTGCTGGAAGGTACTGCACCAACAACGAGAGAGTTGTTAGAGTCTGCTACCGCTACTTCGCATGCTCAACCAACGCCGCCCACTACACCATATAGCAGTGGTAAGGTCTCAGAGACTGGTTTTCAACCGCCCGCAAAACCAGGGCAAGCCAAGCTTGAGGGCATAGCCCCAACAGTGAAAGAATTAGTAAAGGAGGCAGTTAGCGAGGAAATTAAGGAAACACCGCGTACTACAACTAAAGTCCAAGGCATACCCTCAACTACTGCGGAGAAGCCACGCACTGAGGTACCTACCCTCCCAACTATAACAAGGAGGGAATTGTTGGAGGGCGTTGCACCAACAGTGGAGTCACTAAAGGAGGTAGTTACTGGTGAAACAACATCACAACCTATCCAACAAACGCAAACTGGTGCTCAAGGTGCTCATGTAGCTAGTGCGGAGGAACCAACTGTCCGTATTGCCAAGCCGGGCGAGCCACTGCTCGAAGGCAAAGCGCCCACGGTTAAGTCATTGGTTACGGAGGAAGTTAAAGCCACACCGCAATCATCCCCAGCGGCGACCCCGTCCAGTTCCAAGGAGATTACTGCACCGCCTGCGCGTCCTGGTAGAGCACTGCTGGAAGGTGTCGCTCCAACGGTAAAGGAGCTCCGAGAGGTAGCATCAACCGGCGTGCAGAGACAACCTACTCAAGGGCAAGTTCAAGAGGAGGTCGGTGGGTTTGAGGGTGTGTACCGTGGTGGTAGGCTCTATAGGTTGCCTAGCGGTGGTGTCGTTGGGCATGGTGTTACTCCTCCAACACCGACGCCACCTAGTGGTGGTACACCACAGGGGCAGGGAGGGACTACACCAACTACGCCGCCGACACCGCCTTCTACAGGTACTGGGGGTGGTAAGGAATCTGGCAGTGACTTGGTGAAGGATTGGGTTGTGAACCAAGTCAATGATTACTTGAGTAAGTGCACTGGCAAGGGTGCAATGACCCCTGACAAAATCATGGGTTGTGCGCAGTCTGCCTACAACATATACCAGGCAATGATGGATCTGAAGTCGGCAGACCCGAAACTGTATGAGGAAATAATGCAGAACCCAACCATAAAGAAGGCTTGGGGCTCAATAGTGAGCTCTGTGCAGTCATCATGGGGGTTCGAGTACAATGCTGACCCAATCGCGGATTTATTGAATAGGATAACAGGCACGCAGTTTGTCGCACCTAGTACAACAGGATTCAAACCTGTTGTTGCAGGTGCAAACAACAGCACCCAACTAGCCGATGCATTGAAGATCTACACGGACTTGGGCGGTAAATTAACGACCCCAACGGGTGCCAGCCTGCTCAACAGCCTGCTCAATACTGCCGTGAGTGAGGTCAACACAGCATCGGGGAAGGGTGACTACAAGAAGTTGCTTGATTCATCAAACAACCTGCTCTATGGTTTAACCCAGCTGAAGAATTACCTGGCAGAGACGGGTGCACCGCAGTCCCAGATCGAGGCTATTGAGCAACAGATAAACCAGGTTCAGAACATCAATAAGTACGCCGGTATAATGGTGAACATCCAGGACATAACAAACCAAATACAGACCGCCAGCAGTCAGGGCAACTGGGGCGCAGTAAACAACTACGCAAACCAGCTCACTCAATACTCCCAGGAACTTAAGCAAGTACTGACGGCGATGGGGGTTCCCCAAGACCAGGTTAATCAAGTTGTTAATAACATAACTCAGTACGCGTCCACCGTTGGGTGGTTGGCTACTATCAATAGTGACATAGCTTCAATACAAGGTGCAAAGCCACCTAGTACGCAACCGCCTGCTGGTGGTTTGATTGCCCACGAGCCTTGGGCTAGGCTTAATCCCGAGATTCAGTACGAGTACCAGGTGCAGTTAGGCACACAGCAATACACATCCCTCGCTGATTACCTAAGCACGCAGAAACAGAACTTGGAGAAGCTGATTAATGACTTGAGCACCCTCAAGACCAAGTACCCAAGTATATACAATGCCTTGAACACGAGCGGTGCCTTGGACAAGTTGTTGAACACCGCAAACACCCAGTTGACGCAGATAAACAATGCCCTACCAACAATCCAACTCCTAGCTCAGAACTACCCAGTGATCCAGCAAGTGCAGTCCTTGATCCAGGAATACAACAACCAAGTGCAATCCTTCAGTACCGAAGTATCACCACTAGTGCAAAAGGCGAATGTGCTGAATGGCGCGGTTGCCCTGCTCAACCTAGCCCAAAGTGGCGGTGACCCCACATTGTCAATACAAGGCATGCTGAGCCAGGCTGGTGTAAGTATAGACCCAAACACACTACAGGCAATAACTAAGGCATTAACCAGTGGGCAGGGCGGTTTCATGGGTAGTGTTGCCAGCAACATACTGAATCAATTAATGAGCATTAAGACCACGTACACAATAAACGGCGTCACCTTGACAGTGCCGCAGTGGATAGAGGCGTATTACTACTACCAGCTTGCCAAGAGCGATCCACAAGCGTTCGAGGACTTGGTGAACCAAACGAACCAGCAGATAATGAATGTTATGGGCAAGTACAATAATTCGATTGGTAACATCGTGAGCCAACTGCTCAGTTTGCAGTTACAGAACCCCAACATCGAGAAGGTACTCCCTGGCTTCAGCAATATAGTGAACAGTATGGTGCAAGCCACGCAACAGACGTTCCAGCCATACCTGGAGTATCAGGTCGGGCAGTCACTAGCCAGCAACAAGGAATTGCTGAAGCAATTATCCAAGTTGAACGAGTCACTGCAAGGCGTCAGTGCCCCTCATGTTTCGGTCGAGCAACAAACCGAGCAAGCACTGGCTGGTCTCCAGACCTACATCACGAACGCACTCAAGGGAGTAATTGGTAAGCCAGCGGCGTCCGGGGTTGCGGAAGCCCTAACAACAACACTGGCTGGCGCCGGCGCATTTGGTGGCTGGCTAATCTCCTTAATACCTCAACTTGGAAGCACAGGGTTGGATATTCTTGCGAATGTAACGGGTAACCCAGTCATTGAGAAGGCGGCTAAGGTCATGGATAATGTGAATAACTACGTACAGCAAGTAACCGCTGGGTTGGCAATGTACGGACCAAGCCTGAACCAAGCAATAAAGTCCATACCCTTCGTAGGCAAGTACCTAGAGACAGGTCTTGAGCTGTACCAGAAGTACCTAGGTCCAGGCACCACAAAGATCACGCCTGCATCACTAATCACGGACGCATTGACCGGCATATTCATTGGCGTGACAGCGGCAGACGCCGCTTCTCAAATAGGTACAAGACTTGCACTAAGGGGCGTCGGTCTTTCGGCAAAAGACCTGGAGTCCGTAGTGAGACTGACAGAGGACGCGGCTAGGGGCAACATAGACCTGGGTGAGTTAGTAAGCAGAATTAGAGCACAATACGGTGAGGACGCCGCCAAAGCGGTGTCCAGGGTTGTGAACCTCATTAAGTTCCGCCAGGCTCTGTACCCAGTGGTTAAGGCGCTCACTATTGCAGACCCATTCAGCGATTTGTTGATGGGTCTTACATACACAACGTCGCCGAGGCTAATTGGCGTAACAAGTGATGCTGTTGAAGGCGCCGTTCGCAGGGTCTTAACGACCGTGGGGGCAGACCCAACCACAGCTGAGACTGTGGGTAAGGCTCTTGCCAGGTTCGTCACGACACCAGCCTACCTACTGCAAGCCTATCAAAACGCAGTCGGCAAGCTAGCACTGAGACTGGAGGACTCACACCCAGGTGTTGCCACGTTATTAAGAGGCATGGCTCTTGTCCCAACAATGCCCGTTAAGGTCATTGAGAAGCTGGGCGCCGGCGTCCTCGACATAGTGAACCCAGAGGTCTCGGCAAAACTGTTAGGGGAGGTAGCCCCTGGGGTTGGGGAGTACGCTGTCCGTATCGAGGGCAAGACATCAATGCTTGTCCCAACTGGTTTCATGGATCCAAACACAGTCTATAGGAACGCTTTGAGTCTAGTTAGTATAGATGTGCGAAAACCAATAGGTGTAGTTTTGGGGCAGTACAACATAGCCTATGACGTAGCCACTAAGGTAGGCGAGATGCTAGGTCTCTCTGACAGCGATGTAGCTAAATTAGCCAAAGCCATTGGGACTGGCTCTTCGGACAACGCATTGATGACAATCATCAGGGATCCAACGCTGTCTAAGGCAGTTGGGTTCAAGGTGCCTAATGCCATTGGGTCTGTACTGACTCAACTAAACGATATCAAGAATTTAGCCAACCAACTGGGTGTTGAGTCCTACAAGCTATTTGATGATGCCGTGTGGGACTACATAGTAACTGGGGCGAGACCAGACCCCAACGAGCTTAGGTACACCCTAGGTTTGCTGGGTGCCAGGGATGTGCCTGACACCGTAGTGAACAAGCTGGTGGGCGTAATAGAGAACTTGCAAACTGACGTAAAGCCACTCCTGAACGCTGGCTATAACTTGGACGCCCTATTGAGGGCGCTTAGTAGGAGCTTGGGTGGTGATATTAACATCTTGATTACGGAGCTGTCTACAGTCGATAAGAAGGCATTCAGGAGCTTGGTGCTAACGGGGAACCCAAGGCTTGGTGAGGTTATGGACTTCATAGACAGGCAAATCTCGGGTGCGGGCAAACTGTTTATTGCCACACCAACAGAGACAATCACTGTCTCCAGGTTACCCCCCGTGAACCTTGGATACAGTGTGTGGCAAGCCAACTACATAGTTGCGGGTTCCCTACCTGTGGATAAGTTACCGAGTGCAATGGCTAAGATGATTGAACCCTTTGTTTCGGACAGTAAGGCAGTTACGAAAACATTGCTGGAGAACCTATCCTCAGCCGCCTCTGAGTACTACGCAAGGGCGATAACGGATAGGCTAGCGTCCGCAATAGAGGCAAGCCTCAAGTCGGGTGACTTGCCTTCTGAATTAACAAAGGAGCTACTTGATGCGGCTAACAACCTCTGGGACGTCATTACCCACAGGCTTGGGGTTGAGCTACCGAGCGAGGCGTATGCGGACTGGAGGTACGCGCTCACTTACAACCTGGGTGACCTGCCCACCAAGGTTAGGGAAGCTGTGATGGACGGTGTAGAGACCGCAATGGATAGGTTAATGAACGATTACGTGAAACCCACACTACAGAAGTTCCTAATTGACGTACTACAGAACCCAGGTTCTATAGATCCCAAGGCATTCGAGAAGGAGTGGGAGGCTTTCATCCTCAACCTACCCAACGTCGCAAGGGATTACCTGTATGCATCCATTGAGAAGAGCCTTGGGGACGTAATCTCAAACGTCCTTGACCAACCCATCGCCATACTCAAGGGCTACGTGAAGGATCAAAACGCCTTGGATAGGGCTTTGACCGACTTCAATGCCTTGAGAAGTGATGTCTTCAATAGGCTAAATAGGATGGAGAACGAACTAGTGAACCGCTTGCTTGCCAACGCCCCGAGCGTGGTTGAGGGGTTGCCGTCGGCGATAGACATCGTCAGAGCGATGCAGAGGTACGTTGGTATAGAGATGTATAACACATTATTGGAGAAGGGGGTTATACCAACTGATGATATTACGAACGCCATACTGAAGGCACTTAGGAACCAAGACATAGACCCCAAGGCTATACCTGACAGCCTCTTTACGAGGCTTAGGGCATTCATTGTCAGAGACGTGATAGGCAACGACAACCTCTTGCCCAAGGATCTAGCAAGGGCGTGGGAGGACTTCCTCAACTCACTGGGGGCAAACGCCGATAGGCTTAGGGACATAGACATACAGAGGCTTGTTGACGACACCTTCAGCAACTACCTAGGTGGCACCAAGATAAGTACCAGGAGCTTTAAGGACGCGCTTAAGTCATTCTCCAAGCTATGGAGCAGTGCACTTGACAAACTACGTGATGCGTACAAGGGCGTTTACACCTCAATCACCATAATGCCCACAGTGTACGTGGAGTCACCAAAGGCGAAACTGAGCTTAGCCCTTGCTGGCATGTTCATAGACTCTTTACAGAAGCAAGTACCATTCTATGAGAGACTACCTACCAAGATAGTGGAAGCCATGGCAAATCTAGTGGCGGCTGGAGAAAGCACGAAAGACGGTGTCGCCTTGTTCAACAAAGCGTACAAGCTCGTTGCGAACGAGATGTTGGGCACGGGGTTCCCCGACTTCCTAATAGAGCAGTATATGGCAACTAAGTCTAAATTCATCAAGTGGTTACTAACCCTGACAACAGAGGCTCACTCAGGCATAGGGGACTTCGAGTATGTTGCAAGGACGGAGGCAATCACTAAGAGGTTCACTGAGGATCTGTACACGCTTTTAGTGAATAGGTACACTGATTACCTAACCCCAGATGCAGCGAAGGTAGTGCTGGGCTGGGGTGGTCTCTCGGCATGGGAATACTCCGTAAAGAGAGTTCTCCAGACATTTTTCAACGGCTTGCTTTCGGATAGGGACAACTTGGTAAGGCTGGTCATGAAGGGAGATAGAGATGGTGTGACATCCCTTGTGAGAAACGTTTGGGCTACTGCAATCACTGCCAGTAATAACGAGACTTTAGAATCTGTCTTGGCTAGGGTGAACGATAAGTTCTTCGATGTTCTTACTGCGTATGCAACAAGGATAGGAAAAATACTAGCTACCGAAAACCTAGCAGAGGAACTCAACAAGCTGGCTGGCGTACCTGGCGGTAAGGACATAATTGGTGCCGTAAACATTGTAGCCAGGAGGTATCTAGAGGACTTGAGGACTAACAAGCTTGTCACCGAAATGGACATAGCCGACATGATTTTTGATTACCTTGGCAGGCTTGCCGATTTTAGAAGAGAATTAACCTTGCCAGTTAGCACGAAGACAACTGACTTACTACGCGCCATTTCTAACTTGTTCGGATCAGCGTCTCCAACGCTTCGCAAGCAAATTACCGAGGCACTCGACATGCTTGAGATTGAAAAAAGGTACATAACTGACTTTGATAGCTATATCGATTTATTGAACCAGTCGAACTCCATCAAGGCTAGACTTAGTGAGTTGCTCGGCGTTAGTGTGAGTTCTTACCAAGATGCCTTGAAGGCGGTTGATCCCAGGCTCGGCGAAATTGTAAATGTACTAGATAGTATTAAGACAATACGTTCCGTAATTAATACGCTTGATAAGCTCGGTATTACTTCAGATGAGTTAGTGGATGCCATCAAGAGTTCGGAAATATGGCAAGACATGCTCAATGTGAAATCTGCTGAACTAGCAAGAATGGACAAAGAACTAGCTCAATCAGTGAGTATACTCCTCGGCAAAGATGTTTCCTCAGCTGTCGGTGAATTACAAACCCTTACAAAAGCTAGTGATCTACTGGGCAAAGCCATGTCCCTTGTAATGACGTTTTCCTCAACGAAAGTAATTACTTCGGATGAATTAGATGTTTTATCGCGCATCCTAAGAGAGCTTAATGAAATTGCGCCTGGCGACGTTGGGGTTGTTTTACCTTCAGGTATTATGGCAGAGACAAATGCGAAGGATTTACTTAGGTCTGTAGAGACTATAAAGGGCTTGGCGGTATCTTTATCTCAAGCGAGGACTATAGACATTCCATCCATACTTAATGATCTCGACAGATTAGGCATAGATATTAGTAAGAATAAATCAGTGATTGATTTCATTGCGAGGGCGTTATCGGAGATGCAAGAGAGAAAAATTGATCTCGACACCTTCATTAATCTTGCCAAAACGTATGGGGTCTTCCTAGACGAGCACGAATATATGAATCTATATACTACAATAACGAATGCACTGCAAAGAGAAGTACCGGCTGATGCATCACTAACCCTAAGTACAAAGAATCCCTCGGTAGCTTACGCAATCAGATCATGGCTAAGGGTTACTAATCCAGAGGTAGATTCAATCTTAACCAGTTTCGAACAAGAGTACCAAGCCTTTATTGCCAGCCTAACTGCGTATGGAACAGTAGTTAATAGGTTGTTTGATAATGTAAAGGGACTCTATGATACAATAACGCTATTAAATAAAATCAAGAGTATTGACTTACCTGCACTCTTCCAAGGTATAAGAGAATTTGCAACAGCAAGGTTTCCAGACCTTGCCCCTGCTCTCAATAGTGATTCTCTAGCAACAATACTTGGTGGGCTTGAGGAATTAAGTAGCCAGATCAGAAGTGAGTACCCAGACCCAAGTGAGGTATTTGGCGCACTGGAATCATTGAGGGATGTTGAGGAAAGAATGACTAACTTACAACCAACGATTAATGAGGCGTTACTTAAAATAAGGAATTACATCTCCGTTACCGGAGATCCAGCCTCGGTATGGAGACAATTCGTGTCAGTGATTAATGAGAGGGTTAAGAACCTGTTGGGTGAGGCGTCTCCACTCGTTGATGAAAACATCGAGCTCCTCAAAAACTTTGATGAGTTATTAAGCATGGGTCGTGTTAATCCACTCGATTACTTGAAGGCGAGGTTTAATATCAGTAGCCTCAATGATTTGCTAAAGCCTGGTGTAATAGATAACATACTCTCCGACCCAGTGCTAAACAAGCTTAGTGAGTATGCACCAGATGCATGGAGTACTATTAATGAGATTGGTAATGAGTTGAAGAAACACGACTTACTGCTTGGTTTGTTGAACGACGTGCCCGAGCTGGATAGGGAGAAGGTCTGGAGAAGCGTTGTTGAGGACTGGAACAAGACACTGAAGTCTCTCTTCAATCTACAGGGGGATGCCTTGAACGTTGACACTGCCGTTTCATTGTTCAGGAAGATCAATGCTGACCTTGAGAAGTGGATTGCTGAGGGTGCCGAGTCAGGTATGGCTACGAAGAGGGACGGTAGGTT
>Ga0081473_123422_pt1 | contig 22993 bp, 21 predicted proteins | sample CisSprmetagenome_FD_70977 | JGI IMG/M metagenome (GOLD analysis project Ga0081473, IMG submission 70977) | Hypoxic/sulfidic aquatic microbial communities from Cistern Spring, Yellowstone National Park, USA v2 (version 2) | ecosystem: Environmental > Aquatic > Thermal springs > Hot (42-90C) >...
GTAGAAAGTTAGGGACTGTAGGATCATTTGGTATAAACTATAGAGGTGATTTTTCATTTTACTACCTCCTTGGTGGGGTTTGGGGGTATTATAAGCCCCCTCCTTGCCAAAGCTTTTTTCCTAAGAGATTTACAGCTTCTTTGAATTTCTCACCCGACGTATTATTGATACGTCTTATTTTAGTTAATGTGGTCGTTTGGGGTTCCTAATGTACCGTGTGGAGTTGAAAGCATAGCCCCCTCTTGATGAAAAACTCTTTTTCAAACTCGTTCCTAATGTACCGTGTGGAGTTGAAAGTATATATACATAGAGGACATAAAAGATTTTGCAAAATATAGTTCCTAATGTACCGTGTGGAGTTGAAAGAAGGGAAAAGCTGGTTCCACTGGCAGGCCATGAGAAACTAGTTCCTAATGTACCGTGTGGAGTTGAAAGGTGCTTGACCTTTCTCTTGATGGCCCTTAGTCTCTCTTTGTGTTCCTAATGTACCGTGTGGAGTTGAAAGAACTTTGAGGGTTAGGCCCTTGGGGGGCAAAGCCCCGTTCCTAATGTACCGTGTGGAGTTGAAAGACCATTGCATTTTAACCAACCAACTAATTAACCTTCTGGTTCCTAATGTACCGTGTGGAGTTGAAAGAAGTAAAGCCCAACTCCATGCTTTGCTAAAGATAGTTCCTAATGTACCGTGTGGAGTTGAAAGATGTAGATAAACTCCTCAGGGTTCAGCGGTATGAACGCGTTCCTAATGTACCGTGTGGAGTTGAAAGATGAGGGCAGTTGTAGACAGAAAAGATTTTGAGGAAGGTTCCTAATGTACCGTGTGGAGTTGAAAGCAAAGGAGGAGTGGGAGAGGGCAAAGGAGATTGCCAGTTCCTAATGTACCGTGTGGAGTTGAAAGTTTAAATGGGAGGCTAACCATGAAACACAACAGGAAAACAGTTCCTAATGTACCGTGTGGAGTTGAAAGTTGCTCAGTCTCAGTGTGAGTGTTTGGACTATGTGAAGTTCCTAATGTACCGTGTGGAGTTGAAAGGAGGAGATATTGGAATGGAGATAGCAGACAGCAGGGAGTTCCTAATGTACCGTGTGGAGTTGAAAGCAGGTAGTTCTACAGCATACTTTTCGTCAAACTTCCCACGTTCCTAATGTACCGTGTGGAGTTGAAAGTAAGTTTTATAATATTATACCATAAATTTAAAACTTTGTCAAGTTCCTAATGTACCGTGTGGAGTTGAAAGCTAAATCTTTTTGACTACCGACGAATATATAACCGCCGGTTCCTAATGTACCGTGTGGAGTTGAAAGGCATGTTAATGCTGAATGCGTTTGCTAGGAAAATCATTTCACGTTCCTAATGTACCGTGTGGAGTTGAAAGGCGTGGAAGCCAGATACTCCCTGCAAGCATGTCATCGGTTCCTAATGTACCGTGTGGAGTTGAAAGAAAAATTTTTCAATTTGTCAGTATGTTCCGGTGGCTGTTCTAAAAATCCCTCATTGGTATAAACTGCAGGCTAACAAACATCAAGCTTAGATTCTAGCTTTAAAACTTTTGCATATTAATGGGCTTGCATTTTCAGAACAGCCCTGCCAAAAAGTTAACGTCCTCATTTTGAAATGGAAGCTGTGTCATTTAAGTTTGCACATGGTGTTTCATTCGCATAAACAAAAAGGAGTTCGGAACTGTGTTTTTAAACTTCTGGGTGTTTGATATATTAATAATCATAATGAGAGATTTAGACTCTGTAACGGACGCATCAGACTACGTGAGCTTCAAACGACTTAAGAAAACTCACATAAAGGAGATGGTTGGGCAATGATCAAGAACATACTAAGGGCTATGGGAGCTGTTTTTGGGGACATAGGAACAAGCCCATTATACACTTTCAGTGTTATAGTATCATTAACAAAACCAAAGCCAGAAGAGATACTTGGTATAGTTTCTCTCATAGTTTGGACGCTTATTATCCTTGTTACTGTACAGTATGCGTGGTTTGCTATGAACCTTAGCATAAAGGGCGAAGGTGGCACAGTAGTGCTTGGAGAAATAGCAAAGTCATTAACAAAAAGTCAAAAGCTAAGAAAATTTTATAGGGTGCTTGTATTTTTAGGTCTTGGCTTCTTGTTAGGAGATGGTGTTATAACACCGGCAATAACTATACTCAGTTCTGCGGAAGGTATAAGACTAATTCCGGGATTTGAAAACACGCCACAGTTTGAAATAATACTCATAGCTCTTATAATCACCATAGGACTTTTCCTTATACAGCCAAAAGGCACCGGAAAGATAGGTGAGTACTTTGGACCTATTATGTTCCTTTGGTTCACTAGCATAGGGTTGATAGGTCTTTATCACATCATTCACTATCCCAGTGTTCTTTACGCTTTGAGCCCACATTACGCTGTTGAGTTTTTGATAAACAATCCTTTAAAGGGTTTTATAGCTCTTTCTGAAGTCTTGCTTGCTGCAACTGGTGGTGAGGCAATGTATGCAGACATGGGGCATTTGGGAAGCGTTGCTATAAGACAGGCATGGGTTTATGTCTTTCCCATGTTAGTGCTTAACTATATGGGTCAGGCTTCTTTTCTGTTAAGGGAAACAAGCTCCAAAGAGCAGGCAGTATTTTTTGAATCTGCACACGCGGTGCTTGGAGATACCTTTTACATTCCCTTCTTAATTTTGGTGATTGTTGCAGGTGTTATAGCATCTCAAGCTCTCATAAGCGGTGCCTTTTCCATAGTTTTTCAGGCTATAAATGTGAGGATAGTACCATTGCTAAACATAAAGCATACATCAACTGAGCTAAGGACTCAGATCTACATACCCGCAGTTAACTGGATTCTAATGGTGGGTGTAATTTTTATGTACTTTAACTTTAAAACTTCCGATAACATGGCTTCTGCCTATGGATTTGCAGTTAGCGCTGTTATGACAATAACGGGCTTGTTCTTAACTTTTATACATTTTATGAAAAGAAAAGTTTTTTACTTCGTGGGTTCTGTTTTCCTACTTTTTGTGGATATAGCCTTTTTCCTCTCCAACTTCTACAAAATACCACACGGTGCTTATTGGTCAGTTATCTTTGCTACTGTTCCCATATCTATAATGGTTCTATACACCGCTGGTCAATCCAAGCTCTACAGGAAGATGAAATTTACACCTTTCAAAGAATTTGTTCTCAAGTTTGAACAGCTCTATGCACAGAATCCAAAGATAAAGGGCACCGCTATATTTTTAATAAGAGACCTAAAAAGTATTCCTCCTTATGTTACTCAAACCTTCTTTGAGCACGGCATACTATACGAGGACAATGTTTTTCTATCTTTGGTAAAGAAAGAGGAACCTTTTGGTGTAAGTACTTTCTTAAAAGGAAGTATCACGCCGGGACTCAGGCTTGTGGAGATTAGATACGGATATATGGAAGTATTAGATATTGATAAAGAGTTAAAATCGGTAGGGATCCACGAAAGAGCCATATTCTACGGAGTTGAATACATATACACAGATAAGTTAATCTGGAAACTTTTCAGTTTTCTAAAGCGTGTTACACCAAACTTTGTGGAGTTTTACAGATTTCCTCATGGAAAGCTTCATGGTGTAGCAGTCAGGGTTGAGTTTTAGAATGAGGTTCAAAAGGTGTCCGGGTGTCTCTACATCTTGGTATAATAAAAAAAGTTGCAGTTATCAATAATAGGAAACCTAGAGGAGGAGTATAATGTCAAAGGAATTTGAGCTTGGCATAGGACTTTTGAAGAAAATATACACTGAACTGCAAGCTCTGAGCACAGCGGAAGATAAACGTCAAGTAAAAGAGTTGATGCAGGCTATTATGAACCCTCTAGTGGCAGGGGCTTATCAGATAAAGGTAGGAGATGGACCTCAGAAGGACAAGCTTTTGGAGTATCTCTTTCCTTTGATAAGAGAACTTAGGGATATGCAAAACCTTGAATCCATCAGGACTTTGGCTAGTGAGCTTGTCAATGTCTTGAATGCCATAGAAGAAGAGGTGGCTACACAAGAGGGTAGCAGTTAATGAAAACCACCATTCGGACCCTTTTCAATAAAAAGGAAAAGGGACAAAAGATCACTATGATTTCCACTTATGATTATCTATCTGCCAAACTGTGCGAACAGGTGGGTATAGATTGCATACTGGTAGGTGATTCTTTGGGTATGGTTTTTCAGGGGAAAGACTCCACCTTGGAGGTCACCGTAGAGGAAATGATCTATCACACAAAGGCAGTCAGAAGGGGAGCCAGAGAGAGCTTTGTTATAGCAGATATGCCCTTTATGAGCTACCAAGTTAGCGTGGAGAAAGCTGTTGAAAATTGCGGTAGGCTAATAAAGGAAGGTGGAGCCAACGCGGTTAAGTTAGAAGGAGGAGAAGAGATAGCAGATCTGGTTTATAAGCTTGTACGTATAGGCATTCCAGTGGTTGGGCATCTGGGTTTTACTCCTCAGAAGATAAACACAATAGGAGGCTACAGGGTGGTTGGTAGGGAGGAGGAGGCAGAAAGAGTTAAGAAGGATTTTAAAATATTAGAAGAAGCGGGTGCCTTTATGATAGTGCTCGAAGCAATGCCCACAGAGCTTGCTAAGGAGCTCACACAATCTGCTAGGTCTATAACAATAGGCATAGGGGCGGGACCCTACTGCCACGGGCAAGTTCTCGTTTTTTACGACCTTGTGGGGTTAGTGGAAGATATAAAGCCAAAGTTTGTCAGGAGGTACATGAACTCCGCAGAGCTCTTTAGAAAGGCTTTGGAAGAGTTCAAAAGGGATGTAGAAAGTGGAAGCTTCCCTTCTGAGGAAGAAAGCTATGGATGAGGCAAGGCTTTTAGAATTTCTTAGCAGGGTCGGATACATAACAAAAGACCAAGCCCAAAAAGCAATCTCTTCCAAGGAGAAGAACGAAGACATTATAACAACCCTTCTAAGACTTGGTTTTATGAATGACGAAAAACTTTTAGATTTTTACACAAAATATACACCACAAAAGTTATGGAAAGGTGACTTAAAAAGCATAAACATACCCGCCGAGATCCTCAACAAAATACCTCAAGATATCCTAAAAAAGCATTTAATTGCGCCAGTTTCTTACCAAGATGGCAAGCTAACTGTAGTCATGGTCAATCCTTTCAATCAATCTGCTATAAATGAGCTAAGATTTGCCAGCAAGATTGACAACATAGTATCCTACGCAGCACCTAAAAAAACAATAGAAGATATACTAAACAGGCTATATCCACAAACACAGGACATACTTGAGGAAATTGGCGAGGTTAACGAAATAGAGATAGAAGCATCAGAATCAGAAATATCTTTGGATGCTATAAGTAAAGAAGCTGGAGAAGCACCCATAGTTAGGCTTGCAAACTTTCTTGTTATGGAGGCAGTAAATTTAGGTGCATCCGATATACACATAGAGCCTCAGGAAAAAAAGCTAGTAGTCAGGTATAGGGTGGATGGTGTGCTAAGGATATTTCATGAGTTCCCCATAAATATCAAAGATGCACTTACTGCAAGGTTTAAGATAATGGCAAATCTGGATATTTCTGAGAGACGTAAGCCCCAGGATGGTAGGATAAGGGCAAAGATAGGTAATAAAAAGGTAGACCTAAGGGTTTCTACTGTTCCCGTAGTGTATGGTGAAAAGATAGTTATGAGAATACAAGAAGCAGAGAAATATTTAAGTGTGAGACTGGAAGACCTTGGTTTTGAACCCGATGACCTTGAAAAGTTTAGAAAGGCAATCTGGACACCTTGGGGTATGATTTTGGTAACTGGTCCGACGGGTTCGGGAAAAACGACTACTTTGTATGCTGCATTGATGGAACGCAACAAGCCCGATGTTAACATAATGACCGCAGAGGACCCGGTGGAAGTTTCTATCCCCGGATTAAATCAGGTACAGGTTAACGAAAGAATAGGACTTACCTTTGCTTCAGTTCTAAGAGCCTTCTTAAGACAGGACCCAGATATAATCCTCATAGGTGAGATAAGGGATACGGAAACAGCAGAGATAGGCATAAGGGCAGCCCTTACGGGTCATTTGGTTTTTTCTACCTTGCACACCAACGATGCCCCCTCTTCCATAACAAGGCTTGTTGATATGGGCATAGAGCCCTTCTTAGTGGGTTCATCTTTAATACTCGTGGTAGCACAAAGGTTAGTAAGAAAACTGTGCCCCAAGTGTAAGCTTGTAGATGATACCCCGAAGGAAGCTTTGGTTAGATTGGGAGTGTTAAAAAGCTTAGACGAGGATATAACCATATACAAGGCTAATCCAGAAGGGTGTGAAGAATGTAAGGGAACTGGCTACAAAGGAAGAACCGCAGTTCATGAGATTTTAGAGGTTGACGAGGAAATGAGAAAGCTTATCGTTAAAGGTGCCACCGCGGAAGACATAAGAGAGCTTGCTAAAAGGAAAGGTATGCGCACCCTCTATGAGGCGGGGATACTGAAGGTGCGTAGAGGAATAACAGATATAGCTGAGGTGCAGAGGGTTCTCGCAAAGTGATCTACAGAAGGAGGGTACAATTTTACGAAACGGATGCTCAGGGTGTTATGCATCATTCAAACTATTTCAGGCTCTTTGAAGAAGCAAGGGGCGAGCTACTCAGAAGTCTGGGAATGCCCTACTCCAAACTTAGGGAAGAGGGCTATGAGGTGGTCCTTTTGGAGGCAGAGTGTAGGTTTAAAAAGCCTATCCTTTACGATGAAGAGGTATGCGTGGAGATAAAATTGGATAGTATGGACAGGTATTTTTTTAGCTTTAGTTACCGGGTGTCTGTAGAAGACAGCCTTAGGGCGGAGGGAAGAACTAAGCACTGCTTTGTTAAAGGGGGCAGACTAACATCTATTCCCAAAAAGGTAAGGGAACTTTTTGATGTTTGAAAAGCTTCTCCTTTCCCTTTACACAGGTACGCTGTTTTCCATAGTCTTTTTGGTAGCACCCGTTCTCTTGCGGACCGAAAAGGACAAAAACCTTGCGGGTAGATTTTATGGAAGGATCCTCTGGAGGTTTTACAAACTTGCATTTTTTATGCTTTTGTTTTATCTTTTAATAGCTGATGAAAAAGTATATGCCCTCTTGCTTATGGTTGGTCTGGCGTTGAACGTAGGGCTGTCTTTCCATCTAAAAAATCTCAAAAGGGAGTTGGGGGATATAGACCAAATTGATTACAATCATCCAAAGAGAGTTAAGTTCAGAAGGCTTTCTTTGTTATCCACAGCCCTTTTCTTTATAAACTTTTTGCTTTCAACTTTCATTCTAATAAAAACTTTTGGAGGTGCAGATGGAGTATAGGGTAAACAGGCAAATAAGGGCAAAAGAGGTTAGGCTTGTTGACCAAGATGGAAAGCAGATAGGCATAGTACCGCTTCAAGAGGCTTTAAGAATTGCGGAGGAAAGAGGGTTGGACCTGGTGGAAGTAGCCCCAAATGCCAACCCTCCCGTTTGTAAGCTGTTAGATTACGGAAAGTTTTTGTATGAACTAAAAAAGAAAGAAAAGGAGGCAAGAAAGAAACAAAAGGAACATTCTATGGAAGTAAAGGATATTAATCTTTCTTTGCGTATTGATGAACACGACCTTAAGGTAAAACTAAAGCACATGAGAGAATTTTTGGAAGATGGGGACAAGGTGAGGGTTAGAATAAGGTTCAAGGGTAGGGAAAACGCTCATCCAGAACTGGGAGATAGATTGGTCAATAGGATCGTGGAGGAACTCTCAGACTGTGGACAACTTGAGGGACCACCCAAAAGGGAAGGAAACTTTTTGACCTTTGCCCTTTTGCCAAAAAAGAAGTAGTTTTTGGTGGAGCGGAGGGGATTTGAACCCCCGACCTCCTACACGCCAAGCAGGCGCTCTCCCACTGAGCTACCGCCCCTCTATACAGAAAAATAATTATATCAAAAGATTATCGCTGTCAAGAAGTAGTCGGATATCAGCACCAACATAGAAGATGTAACCACGCTGTTGGTGGTAGCCCTGCCAACACCTTCGGTACCACCTTTTGTGTAAAACCCAAAGTAGCAACTAATCGCAGTGATTATAAAACCAAAGAAGGTAGCCTTGTATAGTCCGCCTAAAAAGTCATGCAGTTCAGTAAGGTCCTTCATCTTTTCCCAGAATAGATATTCGTTAACTCCAAAGAGCTTTACCGCCACAAACCATCCACCAAAGATACCCGCCATGTTGGACAAGACGGTTAGCATTGGAACGCCAAGCGTTCCAGCCACTATTCGGGGTGTGATAAGATAGCTCCGAGGGTCCATACCCATTACCTCTAAAGCGTCTATCTGCTCCGTTATGCGCATGGTTCCTATCTGAGCGGTCATAGCAGAGCCAACACGGGCAACCACCATAAGGGCTGTAAGCACTGGAGCAAGCTCTCTACCCATAGAGAGGGCTACCACTGCCCCTATTAGAAATTCTGCGTTGAACCTGTGAAAGGTGCTGTAAGTTTGCAAAGCTATAACTCCGCCACTAAACAGGGAAGTTATCAACACCACTGGGGTGGTTTCTGCCCCCAAGTAGGTGAGCTGTTTTATAAAGTGTTTTAATCTTGGAGGATTCTTAAACAGAAAAAATATAGCCCAGAGGGTTAGAAGGGTAGCCTTGCCTATTTCTTCAAAAACTTTTAACATGTTCTAAGTAAATTCTATACCTTTCCTTTATCTCTTCCATAAAGTCTCCGCCCAACTTTTCAAGAAAGGCATCTGCTAAGACTATAGCTAAGGCGGATTCACCCACCACCGACGCAGCGGGCACTGCCACCACATCTGTTCTCTCCTTTCCTGCCCTCACCTCCTCTTTTGTTAAAACATCCACGCTCCTAAGAGGCTTGGTTAGGGTGGGTATGGGCTTCATGGCACATCGCACTATTATAGGCATACCGTTGGTTATACCTCCCTCCAAACCTCCCAAGTTGTTGGAATACCTAAAGTATCCTTCACCCTCTCTGTAGCCAATCTCATCATGGACCTCGGAGCCAAACCTTTTGGCTGCCTCAAAACCAAGCCCTATTTCCACTCCCTTTATAGCCTGAATGCTCATCATAGCCTGGGCGATCCTTCCGTCCAGCTTCCTGTCCCAATGCACATGACTGCCAAGCCCAGGGGGCACACCAACCGCAAAAACTTCAAAAACACCTCCTAGGCTTTCACCCATTTCCTTTGCCCTATCTATCAATTCCATAAACTCCTTATCTTTGCTTGGGTCTGGAAACCTAACCTCCGACTGTTCTGCCAATTGATGCCTCTTTATTAAGTCCTGCTCCTCTATAGGAGGACACAATGGACCTATGCTAACTACATAGCTTCCCACAAAGACGCCAAGCTCTTCCAAAAATCTCTTGCAGACCGCTCCCAAGGCAACCCTACAGGCAGTCTCTCGGGCAGAGGCCCTCTCAAGTATATTCCTAAGGTCCCGCTGGTTATACTTTATACCACCTGCAAGGTCTGCATGCCCAGGTCTTGGTCTTGTGAAGGGAACTGCGGTATCCGGTCTTTCCCCCTCCACCGCCATCTTCTCCTTCCAGTTCTCCCAATCTTTGTTTTCAATGAAAAGAGCTATTGGACCACCGAGGGTTTTGCCAAACCTTACACCCGAAAGGATCTGGACCTTGTCCTTTTCTATCTTCATTCTGCCCCCTCTGCCGTAGCCCCTCTGTCTTCTCTCTAATTCCCTGTTTATATACTCAGAGGAGAGCTCCAAGTTTGCGGGCAAACCCTCTATTATGCAGACTAAACCCCTGCCGTGAGACTCACCAGCAGTAAGAAATCTTATAGGCATCAGGCTAAGAGGACTTTACCGCCTTAACTACCTTACCCGCCTTTAGACACTTGGTGCAAACATATATCCTTCTTACGGTGCCATCCTCAAGCACCGCTTTAACCCTATGAAGGTTAGCCTTAAAAAGTCTCGGGTTTCTCTCTGCAGAAAAGGTCACACTTCTTCCTACCTTGGTAGTCTTTCCGCAAACATAACACTTCGCCATAGTTTTATAGATTATAACACTATACAACGGATGGTAAATTGCCTCCTTATACCCTTTTGTTCTTTGCTTTCGCGAACCTCAGTGGAGTTTGGTGGTAAGGTATTAATAATCTCTTTGTCTCCCGAGAAGGTTCAGGAGTTGATAACACTCTCTCTTGTGATTTTGGCTTTGGGAGCAGTATTTTGGCTTATACATAGAGTTGAATCAAAGCTTTGAAGTATAATTTTTCTATGAAAACCACACCTTTGCATCCTTTACATATCCAATTAAAGGCAAAATTTACAGAGTTTGCGGGATACCAAATGCCCTTGCAGTATTCCTCCATAGTAGAAGAGGTTATGGCTGTCAGGAGTTCTGCGGGACTTTTTGATATATCCCACATGGGAAGGCTTTGGATTAGGGGAAAAGATGCAAAACAAAAGCTGGACTTTTTGACTACCAACTCCTTGGACAAACTCAAATATGGCAAAGTGCAGTATAACTTATTGGTCAACGACAGGGGAGGCGTAAAGGACGATATAACTGTTTATATGATGGGGGAGGAGGAATACTTTTTGTGTGTAAACAGCATAAACAGGGAGAAGGTTTTAAACTGGCTTACCTCTTGGGGTCTAACTGTGGAAGATTGGACCTTTCAGAGTGTGCAAATAGCCCTTCAGGGCAAATTCGCAGAGGAAAAATTAAAGAAGTATTTTGACGTTAGCGGTTTGAAAAGATACAACTTTTTGACAGTTGGGAATGTAATAATTTCCCGTACAGGCTACACGGGAGAGGATGGCTTTGAAATTTACGCACCCATCAAAGAGGGCGTTGAAATTTTTGAGGCCCTTTCAAAGGAGGTGCAAACCTGTGGGCTTGGTGCGAGGGATGTTTTGAGGATAGAAGCTGGCATGCCTCTGTATGGACACGAACTTTCGGAGGATATCTCTCCTTTGATGGCAAGCTTAGACAGGTTTGTAAGCAGAGAAAAGGACTTTTTAGGGAAGGATGAGATGTTTTCAAAGGAGCCACAGAGAAAACTCTTTGGTCTTGAATTGCAAGAGAAAGGTGTACCCAGGGAAGGCTACCGGATAGAGATGAAAGGCAGAGAAATAGGTGTGGTCTCAAGCGGAACCTTTTCGCCCACTTTAAAAAAGGGCATAGCCCTTTGCTTTGTGGATAGGGAATATCTGCAAGAGGGCACAGAGGTTGAGCTTGTAATTAGGGAAAAGCCCGTAAGGGCAGTTCTAAGAAGGTATCCCTTCATAAGGTAATGGCATATCATAGCCTTCTGAGGAAGGTTATAACCCTACAAAGAAAGACAAAGCTGATCCCTCCCAACAGTGCTATTCTTGTGGCTTTCTCTGGGGGCATAGACTCTTCCTCTTTGGCGATAGCCCTGCAAAGGTTAAAAGAGCCCTTAAAGATCAAACGTTTAGCCCTTTTACACATAAACCATCTTTTGAGGGGAGAGGAATCTTACAGGGATGAGAACTTTGCAAAAAGTTTCGCCCAAAAATACTCCTTAGAGCTCTTTGTGGAGAGGGTGGATGTGCCGAGCTTAGCCAAAAAAAGGGGAGGCAACATAGAGGCTGTCGCAAGGGAGGAAAGATACAGACTCTTTGAGGAGGTGAGAAAAAGGGAAGGTTTTGACCTGGTGGCTACTGCCCATCACCTGGGGGACTTGGTGGAGACTATAATTCTTTGGCTCACACGGGGCACGGGGCTTGAGGGACTTTTGGGCTTTGAACCAGTGGAAGGCAACATTGTAAGACCTTTTTACCTTGCCACCCGGCAGGAGATAGAGGATTTTGCCAAAAAGCAAGCCCTTGAGTGGGTGGAGGATTCCACCAACTATGACCTTTCTTTGGCGAGGAACAGAATAAGGCACAGGGTGGTGCCCGAGCTAAAGGCTATAAACCCAAACCTGGAGGAAAGCGTGCTTAGGATGAGGGAGATTTTAAAGGAAGAGAACGAGCTTCTTGAGAAGTTAGTCCAGACTGCCCTTTTGAAGGTAAAAGAGGAGGGAAGGGAAGGCTTTTTAAAGTTGGAGCCAGCCCTCCAGAGGCGCGTAGTAATGAAGCTATACGGAGTGAAGAACTTCAAAGAGGTGAGCAGGATCATAAACAGGATAAAGAAGGGTGATAATATATAGCGCTTAAAGTATGTTAGACAGGGTCTTTAGGATCTTCAGAGAGAAGGGCGGAATACTTAAAGCGTTGGACCTTTGGGATTGGTATGAATCTCTGGAACCCAAGTGGCAAAAGAAGGTAAAGTATTACTTTTCTTTAAAAACCATAAAGAACTTGAACTTTCCTTACAAGGCTAAGCACTTTGACAGCGGAGATGTTCAAACTGCCTACACAAAGAGGACTTTTCTTGGGAGCTTAGCCCAGACCGCCCTTTTGGAGAGGGACTTTGAAACCGCCCACTGGCTCTACTGGGAAGCCCTAAAGCAAGAAGGCACACCCTACGAGGAACATCTGATCCTCAACGACCTTCTTTTGCTCTATCAAAAATTAAAAGACTTTGAGAAGATGGAGGAGGTTGCAAAAAGAGATGTGGAACTATTTCCAGAATATGCGGAAGAGCTAAAGGAAAGAAACGGTGGGAAGTTGCCGCAGATCAACTCCTTTGAGGTTTTGGTTTATCTTTACGAGCGAAAGGGTCTTTTTGAGGACGCCTTGGCACTGATAAAGAGAATAAAGGAGCTTGGCATTCCCTACCCACAGGAGGAAGAAGTTCTGAAAAGAATTTCTGATAAAATAAACTCCCTTTGACATGGGGTTCAGCTGTGGAATAGTAGGGCTTCCCAACGTGGGAAAATCAACCCTTTTTAATGCCCTTTTGCAGTCGGCAAAGGCTCAGTCTGCCAACTATCCCTTCTGCACTATTGAACCCAACGTGGGCGTGGTGGAGGTACCAGACCAAAGGCTCTATCACATAGCCCAAAAGGAGAGGTCAAAAAAGATCACACCCACCTTCATAGAGTTTTGGGACATTGCGGGCTTGGTAAGAAACGCCAGCAAAGGGGAGGGGCTGGGCAATCAATTCTTGGCAAACATCAGGGAGGTGGATGCCATAGTTCAGGTTCTGAGATGCTTTGAGGACCCGGATGTGGTGCACGTGGAAGGAGAGGTTGACCCAATAAGGGACGCCCAGATTATAGACTTGGAGCTTATAGCCAAAGACTTAGAGACGGTGGAAAGGAGATTAGAAAAGGTTCAAAAGATGGCAAGGCTCGGAGACAAAAAGGTAAAAGAGGAGCTTGAACATTTGGAGAAGATAAAGGCGGTCCTTGACAGAATGGAGCCTCTGAGGAGGCACAAAGAAGAACTTGGAGAGGAAACCATAGAGTATGCAAAGAAAACTCTATTTTTGCTTTCTATCAAGCCCACCATGTACGTTGCCAACGTGGGAGAGAAAGACTTACCAGAGGGCAATGAGTGGTCCGAAAAGGTAAAGGCTTACGCAGAGCAAGAGTCTGCGCCGGTGGTGGTTATGTGCGCCAAGCTTGAGGCGGATTTGATCGGATTAGAAGGTCAAGAAAAGCTTGAGCTTTTGAAGGCTTACGGGTTAGAAGAGCCCGGGCTTAATAAACTGATAAGAGAGGGCTACCGTCTGCTTGGACTTATAACCTTCTTTACTGCCGGCGAGAAGGAAACCAGGGCTTGGACCATCAAAAAGGGCACAAAGGCACCGCAAGCGGCGGGCAAGATCCACTCGGACATGGAAAGGGGTTTCATAGCGGCGGAGGTTATCAACTACGAAGAATACAAAAACCTCCCATCCCTCAGCAAGGCAAAGGAGCTTGGTTTGGTAAGGTTAGAAGGCAAGGACTACGTGGTTCAAGACGGAGACATAATGTACTTTAGGTTCAATGTGTGAAAATCTCAAGGATTCTGTTTATGGTCCTTTGGGCGGAAAACTTTTCCCAGTATAGCTTTTGGGAGTTTTGGGAGAAGGTTTCCCAGTTTTCCAGAGCTAAGGAGAGCTTTTCCTTAAGTGCCTCTGGGTTTCCTCTTTCAAAGATGTAGCCGTTGAAACCTTCTACTACCGCCTCCTTTTGCCCTCCCGAGTCAGAAACCACCAAGGCACAGCCACTTATCAGCGCCTCAAGGGCAACCCTTGGGAAGGCTTCCTCTCCCTTTGATGGAATAACACATACATGGGCTTGGGCGTAGTATTTTTCCACCTCTGGGGTATAGCCCACAAAGAGAAAGTTTTCCCGGTAGCCTTGGACCATAGCCTTCAAATCCGCCTCCGCCCTTCCGTTGCCCACAAAGATGCATTCAATGGGATAGCCCTTTTTTAAAAGCTCTAAACAAGCCTTTGCCAAGTCAAAGACACCCTTTCCTTCATCCAGCTTGCCCACAAAGAGAACCTTTAGCCTGCCATTCTTTGATTTTTGAGTGGCTTTGAACCTGTCCTCTTCTATGACGTTGTAAACCACCTCCACCTTTTGCGGTGGCACGCCTTCCCTTATTAAGTTCTGCCTAACATGTTCGCTTACCGCCAAAAATTTATCCACAAAGGGAAAGACAAACTTCCGGACTGTCCACTCTCTCATACGGGACATGTGCCTGAAGAAAAAAATCTTACTACCCGCCAACTTTCCGCAGTAAAGAACGTCTGGATACTCCTTTCCGTTGTTGGCTACCACAATATCCGGCTTTTCTGAGCTTATTGCCCTATACAGCTTTATCATGCTCGGCAGTGTTAGGCTGTGGGGAAAGGGTATGTAAAGCTTTCTTACAAAGTCCGTATTTTTATCCACAAAACTGCCCTTGGCACATATTAGGGTTATGTCAAAGAAATCCTTCAGGTGTTTTAACATGCTTACGGTGTGGAGTTCTGTGCCTCCAAAGTTTGGGTTTGGATTGCCGTTAACCCAAAAGACCCTCAATCTTCCTCGTAATCCAACTGGTTATAAACTGCAAAGATGTTGGCGTTGTGAAATTCATTATACATTTTGTAGTCCTTAAAGGGATTTTCCGCCAGTGCTTGCCTTATCTCGTCTATGCTTTTGCCCTCTTCCTTCATCTTTTTTATCCTTTCCCTGAGAAAGGTAAGGTAGTTCAGGGAGTCATCTATGGCATCCTTTTTGAGGGGCTCGTTGTGCCCAGCCAGGATAACCTCCACATCCATGCCTTTGAGCATCCTAAGAGCCTTTATCCATCCACCTACGCTGGCGTTTCTATCTCCCGCAAAAATGATCCTTTTGTAGCTAACCAGATCTCCCGCAAAGAGCACCCTCTCCTTTGGCATATAAACCACAAGGTCGTTGTTAGTATGGGCACTGTGTTTGAGGGGGATAAGCTTAAAGGTGTATTCTCCCACCTTTAGTTCTGTGTCTTCCTTTACCACTATATCTGGTGGTACCAAAACCACGTTGTCAAAGAGCCCCTTGAACCTCTGCTTGGCACCATCCAGAGCCATCTGGGCTTGACCGGATTTGTATTCCTCCATCAAAACATGGTGGGCTATTATCTTTGCTCCAAGCTCTTTGTAGGTTTTTGCACCATACCAATGGTCTGGATGGTAGTGGGTTATTATGGCATACTTTATGGGTGCCCTTTTTACCCTGTATAAGTTCTCCACAAACTCCTTTGAAAGCTCAGGAGTAGACAGCGCATCCACCACCACCCATCCTTCTTTTGTTAGCACCGCAAAGGCGTTGGACATGAACCCCCTGTTTTCCAAAGAGGGTAGTGCATCCACACCTCTAACCATGTAGATGTTCCCCGAGACCCTTTTTAGCTTCATCTCGGGGGCAAAGGCAAAGGCAAGCACCACAAAGAGCAGAATAAGTTTAAATAGCTTATACATTCTTTACTCCCTCATAAAGGTTGTTCTTTTCATAAAGCTTTGAAAGGTTCGCGCTCCTTCTCGTTAGCCAATTGCTCCTGTATAGATGCACCTCCACCAGACCTTCCTGAGGGAACAGTTCCTCAGAGAGCCTGCTTATACTTCCACCCTTTGGAAGGCTATCCAAGAGGCCCTTTAAAAATTCCTGAAGGCTACCCCCCTTGGGCAGGAAGCCTTTCGTTTTCCTCTTACCCATTAGGGTTGAGTAGGTTCCTTCCTCCTCTCCCATCAAAAACATGGGCACCTTAAAGTAGGACAGAGAAGATAGCCCATCTAAGAAGGGAGAGAAGACCACAAAGTGTTCTACCTTTTCCCTAAGCTTGGAAATCCTTTCCGAGCCATAAAGGTCAAAGAGGTCCTCTCCAAAGATCAGAAGGTTTCTTACCCTGCCCTCCTCCACATGCCTTATTAAGCTCTCTATGGGACTGAGCTCCTCCCAAGAAAAGTTCTCAAGCACACCCAAAAAGTTTGCCTCTTTGCAGACCAACATAACATCCCAGCCCTTTTCTTCTTTGAACTTTCTAACCTTTGCACCCCACTCCTTGGCGGACTCTCCAAAAATACCCTCCAGGTTAAAGATCAGCAAACCTTTGCCATCCAGTTTTTGAGCGTCCTCCCAGCTTATCATCTCTGGGTTTAGCTTTGCGTCCCTTTGCACATTACCCACCTTGAAGACCTTACCCTTTATGTAGTAAGAGAGCACCGGTGCTGTGGAGGTTAGGTCCTCTCCCACCAACAGAAACTGGGAATAATTCTTTAGCTCCTCAATGCCTATGGGCTTATACTCTCCGTAGGTTTGCAAGAAGGGATAGAGGTTGGCGGTTAATGTGGTGCCAACCAAGGCGGAGCTTCTTTGGGCAATCTCCTTAAGAAGGGCTAAGTTTTCGTTGCTGAGGTATCCAGATATAACTATGGCGGTAGTGCCTTCACCCTTTAGGTAGGTGGCAAGGATCTGGGCGGTGTTGCCAAAGGTCTCCTCTTTACCAAAAAGCTGGGGCTTTCTTAACCTGCTGTCGTTCAAAAGGTCGTAGCCAAAGAAGGCTTTGGCGCATATGTCCAAGCTATCGGTGGGCTTGGTTCTATACACCTTTTCTTTGGACCTCCAGTCTCCCACTCCGTACTCTATTTGTATCTCACAGCCCACTGGGCAAAGGTTGCAGGCGGTCAGGTCCCTTTTCAGTAACCAGCTTCTGGTCCAGTATTTGAAAGGTTTTGAGATTATGGCACCCACCGGGCATACATACACACAGATCCCACACATCTCACAGGTGGAGGTGTCCATGGGTCTTTGGGCGGGTGCAATGTTTGCCTGAAAGCCCCTCTCTTCCACATACAGAGCCCTTGCACCCACCACCTCATCGCATGCCCGGGTGCATCTATAGCACACTACGCATCGGTTGGAGTAATATTCCAAAAAGTCGCTCTCCCAGTCCAACTGATGCCTCTCCTTTTCAAGGGCAGAGACGGGAACTATCTGTTTTTGAGGTCCAAAGAGGGCACCATAATTCTGTAGGTCGCATTCTCCCGCCTTGTCGCATATAGGACAGTCTAAGGGATGCCTTGTCATGAAGGCTTGCAAGAGGTATTTTTGATTTTCCACCACCGCAGGATGCTTGGTGGATATAACCATCCCCTCTTCCACGGGTGTATTGCAAGAGGTTATAAGCCTTCCCGTCTTTTCGTTGTACACAATACACATCCTACAGGCACCTATAATTCTCAACCTGGGATGATAGCAAAAGTAAGGCACATCTATGCCTGCATCCAGCAAAGCCTGAAGCAGGGGCTTACCCTTTTCCACCTCAAGGGTCTTTCCATCTACGGTTATAGTAACTATAGATGTCATGCACTTTCCTCCTTAGTTAAGTATATATTAAGATAGGATAATCCATACGTTTTCAAAATTGCAACTTTATATGAAACTGTTCTAAAAATCCTTCACTGGGGCTTTCATCTGATGGATAAAGGAACTAACCGCTTCCCTTTCCTCTTCCACGCCATTCTAACCATTACAGGTTTCAGAGGGAAAGGGGACCCTCCAAAAGTGAACCTCACTATATAGTCCTTTGCTGCTTAGAGTTATAATTATGCCTATGAAGTTTGTTCTTGTCCTTTTCTTTGTAAGCCTTGCTTTTTCAGAGGAGATAAGTCTTTTTGATGCAATAAAACTACTAAGAGAAAGAAACTACGACTTTAAAATATCCCTTTACGAAATTAAAAAGAGCCAAGGGGCCTATCTACAGGCAGGACTATTCCAGAACCCTACTCTTTCTGTAAATTACACGGGTCTAAACTTTGGGGAACACATTCTTTACGATACGGGGAATACCATGTTCTCCGCAAGGATAGACCAACCCATAGAGCTCGGTGGAAAAAGGGAATACAGAAAGTTGTCCGCTATGTATCAGTTAAAATCCGTATCTTACCAAAGCGAGGACCTGCTCAGAACCCTGAGTCTTGGTTTAGTATCCGCTTACTTTCAGGCGCTTTCCGATAAGGCTTACCTTGAGTACATAAAGCAGGATATTAACGAGTTTGAAAAAATGTTGCAGATACAGGAACAAAAGCAGAAGCTAGGTTTTTTAAGCTTGATAGACCTAATAAAACTTCGGTTATACAAAACAGAGCTTGAAAATAGCTACGTACAAGCAGTAGGTAACTACGAAAAGGATATCAAAGAACTCAGCTTTTACATAGGCGGTGGTAGATACGAGCCATTGGATATAAAACAAGATCCAGATCAACTCAATTTAGAGGATCTCATAAAAAAAGCCTTGGAAGAACGGGAAAGTTTAAAAGCCCTAAAAGAGCAATTAAAGTCTGCAGATTACCAAATAAAGCTTTTAAGAGCTTACTCGATTCCAGACATTTCCGTAGGTGTGGAGTACGATGCCTTTGGTGTAAAGTACAAGCCGGGTTTAGGTTTTGGTTTCTCCGTAAACCTTCCACTGTTTGACAGAAGGCAGGGAGACCTTATAACAGCCGTAGCACAAAGAGAGCAGATTTTACTATCAATAAAACGTGAGGAAGAAAGGATAAAAAAAGAACTTGCCCAAGCCTACGATAACTACGTAGCTAACAAAAAGATATACACCAACTACAAAGAAAAGAAGCAGGTTATGGACGAGCTGTTAGAGAGAACAAAGAAGGCATACATACTTGGAGGTATATCTACCCTTGACTTTTTAGATACCCTGCGTACCTACAGAGCCTTTATGAATACCTTCTTTCAGGCTCGTTATCAATACCTACAAAGCTACTACACTTTGAAGATCTTGGGAGGTTGGAAATTATGAAAGTTAGGTTTTTAATGATTGCCTTTGTACTTCTATTTGCCTGCGGTAAAAAGGAAGAAAAGTTGACAGAAAAAGAAAAAACTCAAGAAACTCAAACTATTCAGGTGGTTTTTCAAAAAGTGCAAGATTTTGTAGAAGCTACTGGTAGCGTACAGCCCGATAGAGAAGGTGTGGTAAAAATAACATCACGGCTACCGGGTGTTGTACAAAGCATAAACGTACAAGTTGGAGATAAGGTAAAGAAAGGTCAGCTACTTGCTGTAATAAAAGCACCAGACACAACGGACCTATACTCCCAAAAGATCTCTCTGACGGCACAATTAGAACAGTCAAAAAGACTATACGAACTAAAGCAAAAACTATACGAGATAGGAGCTATACCAAAAAGCGAGCTTATGGATGCGGAAACCAACTATAAAGTAATAAAAGCCCAGTTGGAGGGCGTGGAGCAGAAGCTAAGGCTGTTGGGTGGTGGCATGGGCGTGAGCAATGTAAGGTCTCCTATAGACGGTGTGGTTTATCAGATAAGTGCGCATGTAGGTGATAGCGTGGATACATCTACGGAAATAATGAGCGTTGCAGACCCTAAAAGGGTCATGGTGGTTGCTCTACTTCCTGAGAAGGACGCCTTTAGGGTCAAAAGGGGAAACACCGTAGAGTTTAGCATAAGCACCTATCCTGATAGGAACTTTAAGGGTATAGTGAAGTACGTAAGCGACGTTGTAGACCCAGAAACCCATGCAGTGAAGGTTTACATAGAGCCCTTAGAAAAAGAGCCTTTTAAGATAAACATGTTTTTTAACATAAAGATCCTCACAGGAGAAAAAGAGTATGCGGTATTACCAAAAAAAGTTCTTTTATACCAAGATGGTAAGTTTTATGTTTACCTTCTGGAAAATGGAAAACTAGAGAAGAAAGAAGTAGTTTTCGTAAAGGAGTTGGAAGATGGTAATGTAGTGTTAGAAGGTTTACAGGAGGGGCAGAAGGTACTCCTAAATCCCATGAGGGAGGTATCACCTTGAGGTCTTGGGTGAGCTTTGTTGCGAACAATGCTTTACTCTTCATACTTATTACACTCGTATTTGCTGGTGCCTTTGCAATTTTTCTGAGAAATCTAAATGTAGAAGCCTTTCCCGACCCTTCACCACCCGTCATAGAGATAGTTACTATTTATCCCGGTAGGTCTGCAGAGGAAGTAGAAAGACAGATAACTGTGCCTTTGGAAATAGCCCTTGCGGGTATGCGTGGTCTTCATCGCATAAACTCTATCTCGTTATACGGTCTTTCGGACATCAAGTGTACCTTCTCTTACGACATACCCTACAGAGAAGCAAGACAGGAAGTTATAAATAGGCTATCTACAGTTAACCTTCCTGATGGAGTATCACCTCAAATAATACCCAATCCCATAGGAGAGGTAATGCGATACGCGGTAGTAGGCAACAGGGACCTTATGGAACTGAGGACTCTGCAGGATTGGGTTATATCCAGATACATAAAAACCGCAGAGGGCGTAGAGGACGTGGCAAGCTACGGTGGTTTTATAAAGGCTTACGTAGTGGAGGTAAAACCTGAAAATCTCATAAAGTATAAAATTTCTTTGTCTGACGTAATTCAAGCCATTTCAAACTCTAACATAAATGCGGGGGGTAGAGCAATAGATTTTGGTTCTCAGTACTTCCTTATAAGGGGAGTAGGTCTAATCAAGAGTATTAAAGACATAGAACAGATAGTAGTTGCTTATCACAACGGTGTGCCCGTTTTGATAAAGGACCTTGGGGAAGTTAAGCTTGGCAACATACCAAGAACGGGTATAGTGGGGCTAAATGAAAAAGACGACATAGTTATGGGTGTGGTTATACTACGCAGAGATGCCAAAAGCATTCCGTCTATAAGGTCTATACAGGAAAAGATTCAAGAACTAAACTCTTACATTCTTCCGAAGGATGTGAAGGTTGTGCCCTTTTACGAGAGGGGTAAACTCATAGACACTGTTATTCACAAAGTTTCGGAGATAGCCATTGTAGGTATAGTTTTGGTGTTTGCATCTGTCTTTATATTCTTAGGCGATCTTAGGATAGCATTACTGGTAGCACTTGCGGTTCCTATGTCTTTGATTGTAGCCCTAGGTGTTATGGCAATAAAAGGAGAATCCGCCAACTTTCTTTCCATAGCGGCTATAGACTTTGGAATAATAGCTGACATACCTTTGCTTTTCATAGAAAACTACCTCAGAAACACAAAGCAGTTTGGGGTCAAGCGTGGAATAGTCCAATCTTCTCAGGATGTAGGAAAGCTTCTTTTGTTCTCAATAATTTTAATCGGTATATCCTTCATTCCCATTTTCCTGATGGAAGGAGCCGAAAAGCGCATATTTGCACCCATGGTCAAAACTTACCTTTATGCAATAACTGCTGTAGTAATTTTGACTTTTACCTTTGTGGTGGCTTTTCTGGTTTTGGCGGTTAAGTCTGCCAAAGAAGAAACGCTTGTAGTTAGAATTACAGAGCATATCTATGACAAAGTTCTCAATAGGCTTCTAAATCTGAGGCTAAAACATATAATCTTAATAATTTCCTCCCTGGGACTGCTTAGCCTTCTTGTCATAAAAAGCTTAGGACTTGAGTTCATTCCCAAAATGGACGAAGGAAACGTCTATATGCGTATAATTTTTCCCTATTCCATATCCCTCTCCCAAACTTACGATAACGCTAAAAAAGTAAGAGACTTTTTGCTGAAATTTCCTGAGATAAAAACCGTAGAGTTTCAAGTGGGAAGACCAGAGGATGGAACAGACCCAACGGGACCTTTCAATTCTGAGTACTTCATAGACCTAAAACCTTACTCCCAATGGAAGAGGTTTAAGTCTAAAGAAGAGTTGGAAGAAGCTATAAGAGAGGGTGTGAAAAGTATGTTTCCTAACGCAGACATAAACATCTCTCAGTATATACAGGATAACCTTGAAGAAGTCATGACAGGAGTAAAAGGGGAGAATGCGGTAAAGATTTTCGGCGATGACCTTTATAAACTGGATGCAATAGCAAATCAAGTAAAAGAAAGGATATCTAAGGTAAATGGTGTTGAAGATGTAGGTATCTTTAGAGAAATAGGGCAACCCAACTTGGTGATAGAAGCAGACAGAGAAAAACTTGCTACCTATGGTCTTAGCGTGGAACAGCTTATGGATACGGTATCCGCAGCATTGGGTGGAAAAGAAGCTACACAGGTCATAGAGGGAGACAAACGCTTCTCTCTACTTGTGATACTTCCGGAGGAACTTAGACAGAATGTTTCAAAAATAAAGGATATTCCCATCTTACTGCCTAATGGTTCTTACGTAAAGCTATCTTCTGTTGCAGACATAAGGTTCAGCACAGGTGCGTCCTTTATATACAGAGAAAATTACAAAAGATACATACCTATAAAGTTTAGCGTGGTTTCCAAAGACCTTGCGGGAACTGTGCGCCAAGCTCAGGAATCTGTGAAGGATATTCAGCTACCGGAAGGATACTTCATGGAGTGGAGTGGGCAGTTCAAGAGTTTGGTAGAAGGTTTAAGGCGTTTTGCCTTTTCTAGCACTCTTGCACTTCTTTCCCTTAGCGTTTTTCTTTACATAATAAATCGTTCTGTGAGAAATACTCTTATCGCTATGTCAGGCATTCTATTTGCACTTTTTGGAGGTTCAGTAAGCCTTTTGATAGCTGGACATCCCATGAGTTTTTCAGCTATAGTAGGCTTCGTATCCATACTTGGAATATCCGTATTAAACATATCATTTATGCTGGAGGCTTATAAAAAACATATACTTGATGGACTATCTCCCACAGAATCCGCTAAAAGAAGTGCAAA
>Ga0081473_127811_pt1 | contig 22965 bp, 26 predicted proteins | sample CisSprmetagenome_FD_70977 | JGI IMG/M metagenome (GOLD analysis project Ga0081473, IMG submission 70977) | Hypoxic/sulfidic aquatic microbial communities from Cistern Spring, Yellowstone National Park, USA v2 (version 2) | ecosystem: Environmental > Aquatic > Thermal springs > Hot (42-90C) >...
GAAGTAATTCGCTCAACAATGATTTAACCTGCTCAATATCCTCAATACTCGCTAATGATGCTGGTGAGTGTATGTAACGGGCTGGTGTTGATAAGACCAATGTGGGCACGCCAGTGCTGTGTACATGCACAGCGCCAGCATCTGTACCACCATATGGATTAACCTGGACTTGGTACTTAATTCCCCTAGATTCCGCAAGCTCCAGGGCTGTGGTTAGTAGCCTTGGGTGGGTAATCATGGACCTATCAAAAGCCCTCAAGGCAACCCCACCCCCAACTCTTGTAATCCATAAATCCTCACTCGTTATAGGCACGTCGGCAGCCACCGTAGTCTCGATAATAAAGGCTAATTGGGGATTTACGTAATTGACAACGGCATTTATACCCCTCAACCCAACCTCCTCCTGCGTATTCCATGCGAAGTACAGCGATATGTCGCCACTAACCTTATTTCTGATGTTTCTTAATACGTCAACTAGGACCGAACAACCAACCCTATTGTCAAACGCCTTACCAATCACGATAGAGCCCCTCTGCCTAAAAATCCCAACAAAAGTACCTGGAGTACCTGGCGCAACACCGACCTTGATCGCTTCATCCTTAGATGTGAAACCTGCGTCTACGTACAACTCCTCAAACTTTGACGGCGGCTTCTCCCTACGCAGGTGCGGTGGGTCGATACCCACAACACCAACGACATCCTCCTTCCTACCCATGAAAACCAACTCCCTATCCAGCAAAGCCCAGGGATCAAGACCGCCAATTGGCACGATACGTAAGAAACCTCTCTGATCAACATGGGAAACCATCACGCCAACCTCATCCATATGCGCACTGACCAAAACCCTAAAGGGACCATTACCCAACCTGGTTATTAGATTACCTAGATTATCAACTCTAACCTCGTCAACATGATCGGCTACGAAACTCAATATGGATTTCCTCACACGATCCTCAAATCCTGAGGGACCGATCTCTGTCGATAGCCTACTCAATAATTCTATATCCATTAGTTGGGCTGATACCTTAGGAACTTAAAAACTTTGAATCTATTCATAATTAAGCTAAGGCGTAATTCTTATTTGTGGTGATGAGGCCTAGCACTTCATCGGTCTTCCTTATTGATGACCACTTATCTGTAAGGCCCATCATGGCCCTTACAGCATCTATGTTCTCGGGCACCACAATACTCTCCTGGTGAACACCTTGCATTAAGAATAACTCATTCTGGGACGCGGTTATTGAGTCCTCAATTACCGCATTCTCAAACACATCACCCCTAGGTCTTCCAATATCCCTGGCCCACTCAATAACCTGGGCTAACGATTCAAACTTCTTAGACGATGCATTGAAAAGCAGTATTCTGGGGGTCTCCTCGAGAACCTTGATCGCCTCGCCCCTACTTATTTGTCCGTCGAATTCCATATTTACCATATGCAGGTGCATCATTGTTGTCGGTACAGCGACGGCCATGGTTATAATATTTACTGACGGTATTACGGTCATAACGTCAGGCCCATGATGACTAGGCACAGTTGCTGGGTTGAAGACCACGTCGTTTATGGGACCCTTCTTAAACTCCCTCGGATCTGCGCCCCTTCTTACTATGTACGCCCTTACCCTCCTAATCCTATACCCATGTATCAAAAAGGCGCTTATTAATCTGGAGAGGGCTGTTGTGTTGCAGCTAACGACCCTAACGAACCTCTTGCCAACAGCCATGTCGTAGTTAGCCAGGGCATTGAAACTAACCTCAGCAACCTCAGCCTCCTCACCACCTTGGAATATTGCCCTAAGTTTCATTGGCTCGTAAAGTTTAGCCTTGTTTTCAGCGCCAACACCATCTGGTGTAGCGTCTATGACGACGTCAATACTTCTTAGAAGCTCATTTATCGTTCCTGACACTTTAATTCCGGCCTTCTCAAATTTACCAACCTTATCTTCGTACGTATACAACCTAATTCCCTTACTCACGGCAACCTCACTCTCGTAGTCAGGGTTCTGCTTAACGACACCGACTAATTCCATGTCATCCATCCTCCTAACCGCGTCAGCAACCCTCTTCCCTATAGTTCCATAACCCACAATGCCTACCTTAACTACCATGATCACACCCAGAATCTAGACCTCGAAATCTCGAGGGCCCTTATACCGGGTAGGTTTGGGTCTGCTAGGAATTGAATGAATGCCCTACCACCCGTTGAAACATGGCTAATCCTATCTATCAAGCCGAACTTCCTCGCTGACATTATCGTATGACCACCACCAATTATTGTGAACTGGGCATTATTCACCATGGATTTCATAACCTCCCTAGTACCCACCGCGTATTTCTCAACCTCAACTAAACCCAGTGGTCCCGTCATTATTGCAATGTCGGCTGAGGCTAGGTGCTTGTTGAACAGTTCTATTGTGGCTGGACCTATGTCAACATTTGATTGGGCTTTCATTGGATTGGCAATGTCGTCATCCGATTGAACAACATCTACGGGAAGTACTATCCTATCATCAAATAACTTCATTGTTTCTAATGCGTCGTTTACTGTATCCTGCCCAGCCTTAATGCCGTTCAATAACTTATTATTGCCATATTTTAAGGCTAGAAATAATTGACCAACTAAACCACCAACCAACACCCTACTAACCAACCCCTTATTGAGTAAGACTTTCATTGTTTTCACCGTCTCAGGGACTTTGGCACCACCTGCTATTAATACCGTGGAGACACCCCTCGTATCTAACACCTTACCTAATGCGCTAACCTCCCTCTCCATAACTAGACCCATACAGCTTGGTAGTACATACGGGAAACCAACAATGCTTGGTTGGGATCTGTGCGCCGTGGCAAAGGCATCAAGTATGAAGTAATTAAACAATGGTGCTAACCTCATTACTAGGTATGTGTTGGCCAATTTCTGAGACTCGCCCTCAATGAGCTCCTCGCTAACAAACCTTAGGTTATCGAGCATCAACACCTCACCAGGCCCCAACCTACCTATCTCTTCGCGTGCCTTTGGTCCCATTACATCATCCACGAACTTGACATCTACCCCAAGGTAATTACTTAATGTCTCGGCATGTTTTTCTAAGGATGTGAACTCGGGCTCCCCGGGCCTTCCTTGGTGAGTAATTACTACGACAGAAAGACCAGAGTTAATTAGGTACCTTATTGTTCTCGAGTGAGCCTCAATTCTATAATCATCAAGTATCTTACTGCCAGCCTTGTCTATTGGCACATTCATGTCAACCCTAACTAAGACCTTACCCTTTAGGCATAGGTTAATCGTTGGGAGTGAACTGGGTATACTGAGTAAACCCATACTACTCATTCATAACTAGGTGGTATATTTAAAATTTTCCTACCATTCTAATAATTATAATTATTAATAATTACCAAACCCACGAAAAAGCAAGCTTTTTAACTAAGGATTAGCCCTATGGCGAGAAATGATTAGTGACTATATGAAAGGCGGATTCAAAATAGTTATTGAGAAAAATAGGCTGAAGGAGTTAAAGGATGCCGCAAAGACTATTGAGGAGGAATTCGGTGTTAAACTCATGATTAATGATGAGACAGGCGAGGTTATGATAATACCCAGCGATAACACGAGCTTTGATCAATTGATGAAGGCTAAGAGCATAATTGAGGCCATATCGTATGGCTTTGATTACGAGGATGCTCAAAACCTGAGGAACGATGACTATGCACTCGAGGTTATCGATCTTAGGGATTACGTGAGTAAGGATAAGGCTAATCAAATTAGTAGGATTAAGGCCAGGATAATTGGTGAGGATGGCAGGGCGAAGAGGGTTCTTCAGGAGTTAACGGATACAAAGATAGTGATTGGGGATAAATACATAGCCATACTTGGTCCTTACGAGAATGTAAAGACAACGAGGGATGCCCTGGAGATGTTAATTAGGGGTAAGCAGCACGCAACTGTGTATAGGTGGGTACAAAATTGGAGGAGAGAGTTAAGGTATAGGGAGTTGATTGAGAAATTGAACAAGACCTATCAGGAAGGTGAGGATGAAGGTTGAGGAGTTGTCTCCATCACCTTTACCTCCTCCGTTGGTGGCTTAGCAACAGCGCCTGTTGGGTACCTCAAAACCTTTATCTTATAAACCTCAACCTTCCTGAGCGGATATATCCTCTTACCAACTGCGAATAATTCATTACTAACATCACCGTACACGGCAGCCTTAACAAAACCGTTAAAATCAACCTTGCTCGAAAACTCTGCTAAAGCGTTCATGAACGCCTTCCTGATAGCTCTCTTTTGGCTTGATTTGGCCCTGGTTGGCGTCATGGCTAGTATGGTGACCCTTAGGAGCGCGTTGTCTGTCGTTTGTATGTCCTGTATTAGCTGTATTAGACTTGAACCCCTCCTTATCAGGCTCTTTATGTAATCCCTGGTTAATTCCATGCCACCAAACCTTGTGTACGCCCTATCTCCCTCAACACGATCTATCTGAAACCTAAGCTTTATGTGTAGATGACTAAGATCCCTTGTTATATCAAATAAGGTTATTTCCACGGTTCTTCCAACCAATTTAGTTGGTTCATCTGAAGGCACCTCCCCAATCTCCACACTGTTGAATAGGGCTGGAGCGTAAACTGTGAACCACTTCTTTATCATCCATTTGCCCGTCTTAACCTGCTTTTGCTCTGACACCGCGATCTTATCGCTGGGCGCACAACCCTTTTTATTTTTTTACCTTCATAGTTTATCGAGAGAATTCATCACAATCCTCACATTCCTAAGTAAGTCATCGAGTGTGTTGTAAACACTTAGGAACTCATCACTATTGATGTCATAGGATAGCTCGTAGACCAATTTACCATTATCACATCGAATACTTGACGATAAACCTGGCGGTAAACCAGTTTCATCAGGCATCAACGATCTCATCACTACCTCGCAGTCCTCTGCGGATCCCATCGGTACCACAAGCGTCACCTTACCCCTGACCATTGTTGGATAGACCCTTTACAGCAATTCTCTTTATATCTTAATCTTTGATTGTATGCCTATCTCTCCACGTATTTTTATTCCTTCACTATGGGCACTATGTCCTTGCGTGCGGTGGGTTGATATCCACAACACCAACAACATCCTCCTTCCTACCCATGAAAATTAACTCTCTATCCAGCAAAGCCCAGGGATCAAGATCCCCGTGGGTGTGGGTTTGTGGAGCCGCTCGGACGAGGGCATCTAAGCCGCGGTTGCGTTTTACATCCGGTTCTCCGCGTTTGTACTTTGTTGGTTTGTAGAGCTCCTCGAACTCCTCAGGGCTTATCCTCCCGTCGTAAAGCGCCAAAATCAGCTCGGCCCTCAACCTCCTTAATGGGTGGTGGATGTATTTCGCTATACGCCTGAGGAGCTTAACGGCGTCCTCGCCGCCAAACACTAAGGCATAGGCTCCTCCAAGCGATCCATCGTTCCCAACGATGCCAAACCTCCTGGCGATCCCCTCCTTCAACACATCGAGGATGAGCCTCTTCGGGCAATTTTTACAAGCCGTAATTGACACAGCAACATAGCCATTCTCATAGTCATACCACACTACCCCATCCCCATCTACTTCGCCAGCCACGAACTCCGCGAGCTCCTCATTACCGAAGCCGTTGAGCATCCTCTCAAACTCATCGACGCCGAGCTCAATGGGCCACGGCCACTTATCGGTGCCCAGGTCTACGTAGTATGATAAACCGATTGATTTAGACACGTACTTCGCAGCCGGCATGCTCTTTTTCCACTTAATGGCTAAGCCCGGTGTCTTTATCGTGCCTAACAGCACCGGAAAGAATACGGCGTCAATACTATTTGTAGTGCCAATTTCCAACGTGATTTCATCATCGAGTTTCCCAGTCGCTAAGTCACTAGCCCTTAACCCGAGCCAATAGGGCCTCCTCAAGTCGCTCAACTTCTCCAAGCCATTGAGCCAACTACACGGTTCTATATCGTGTCTCCTGAACTCATCAACATCAACGCCGACGAATTGCCACAACTCCTCACACATCCTAACCTCGCTCCAACCAAACCTCTCCCTCAGAAAATCCTCGAGTTGCCTAACGATATCGTTCCTAGTTGCCCTACCCTCCCAATCAATACTGCACCTAGTGAGCCACTTGTCCAGATTTTTCATGTTCATGCCCAACGTACCTCTAACCCAATTCCTTGACACATCAAGACTCTTAAGCATCCTTAGCAACTCGCACCTATGCTCATTATCGCTCACCAACCACAACTCATGGACAACACCTCTAACTCCGTCAATAACTTCTTTACTAAACACATAGCCGTTGTGGCATTGGTTTCGAACCAACTCCTCGATGAGTCTCATCGTGCATTGTTTGTCGTTGTTTTCTAAGCACCTCATTGCCTTGCTTATCAGCTCGGTACATAGCTCTATCCTCCCCGCCTGGGTGGGTTTAGGCAGGGAGGCTTCGTTGCTTGACTTTTTGTCCTCCTCGCTCTCCATCGGGCCTTTGCCGTTTTTCGGCGGCCCGTTGATTTTAAACCCACCCATAGCCGAGGCGGCAAAACGCTTACTTAGGTGCATTGTTGAAACACCTGTGCTTGTTCAACTTACTCATGAGCATCTTGGCTAACTCACTGCATAGTTTTGATTCCACGCACTTACTGTGAACGAAGCTCCACAGTTGGCAATCAACTCCTCCATAGGTCATGAGCCAAGCTATTACGTAGTCTCCCCAACCCACACCAACAATTATTTTATCAACTAGGCTTATAAGGAACCACGAACGTGGTTAATGACAAGTTGAGCCGTGAACGAGGCTCCACAGGAACGAAGGGCACCAATATGCACACCATACTGGCTAGGAGCAACCACAACACAGACAAAAACATAATACAAAGACACGTAACGCCAGAAACAATGAAGAAACTACCGAGGGTCGTGCTGACGTGAGAGAGCGAACATCTCTCGTGTTTTTAAACACAACCCGATTGAGGTTTGTGAACCTTAGTTTAATGACGATAGATAATTCACTAGGCATTCTATTGAATTCCGACCTGCACCTCGGCAATCGTCCGTGTACCACGGCTTTAGGCATCGAGTCATGGCACAACCTATCTATTAGAGATAATGACAGCAATTGAATAGCTGTGGCGTTTAAATAATAAGTCGGCATCCTTCACATCCTCATCAAATACACATAATACTTGGTATGGAGCACCTTGGGGTAGAAAGCTTTTGCTTTGTTTTTCGTAGTGAAAGCTCATCATTGAGCACAACCTATCTATTAGAGATAGTGGTTGACCATAATCAATACTAACATTATTGCCACCCTTAAGCACTTGGTTGATATAACTTCCTAGCGTTAACACATACTTTGTTACTAGGTTATCCGTATCCTTAACGCTCTCTGGATTGAGTATGGGACTCATGATGCCATTAACATACTCCCAGAGCACGAGCTGAGCCTCTATCGCCAGTATCGAGTCTAGCACATCAACGTCAATACCACCCCATTTCCTGTTTACAAACATAAGCTTATCCAAGTAATCTCCCCTAAAGTCTGCCTTAAGCACGAAGTCACCTAGGTACTTAAATAAGCTAAGCACCTGTTCTTCATTAAGATCCTTATACATCGCATCAGTCCTCTTGGCAATAGCCCTAACCAGATTCTTAGCCTCATTCTCATTACCCGTTATACCAGGTATTATTGGGGAGAACGCTCTCGAGAGGGATACGCTTAAGGGTAATCTAAGGATTCCAGGCAATGCTGGGTAATTGTAAGACTCTGTGGTTAACCAACCATTAAATACGGATATATCGTAATTTGGGACTATTGTTGATTCATAAATTACTGAGGCTTCCAGGAATCTCATGGAGTCCTTACTTAATTCGTTATTTAATGATTGCCATATTAATTGTGGTAATGAATCTGTGTACTCAATGAAAATGTCTGCATTAACCCAATCAACATCGTGACCGCTCACCACAATGACCGCCTTATTATTTAGGTGCTTCTCGATCTTACTCATGCTCGCTATGGTGGGTGGATCTATGAACAACACCGAGTTGTACTTCTCTATGGTATCCCCCAATTCATTAAGTGAATTCAACGTGAGTAATGTTAGGTGCGTTATTAAGCCATTTTTGAATCGCTCATTTAATAATACTATCGATGCCAATAATGAGTTAATGAATGGAGGAACTATAATTAGTAAATTATCATTTGAACCTATAATCGAATCCAGCATTAATCTGTTCCTAGATCTCACATGTTTTTATTGAGTGAAGTACTTATTAAATAATTACCTTAAGTCTATAGGATAAATACGGTACCTTTTAACCCGGCAGATTTGTAGAGTTTTAGGGAAGGGTTAGATATAGACCGAGGTGTTCTTGGCAAGCTTTATCTTCAGCCAATCCTTAACATCCATCTTAAAGCTGTGCTCCACCTTATCCCTATGGAAGTTATTCATCGTGCAGAATGGTATTATCCTACCATCAGGTACTGCGTAGTGTATGTCACACCTCTGCACCCTCTGTACATCGAAGTTGAATACATCCATGAAGTGCATTATTCCAAGCCCAACAACATTAAACATTACCTTGCCCAATGATTCGTAATCCTTCTTGATCAGGAAGTCCGCTAGAATATTCCTAAAGCCCTTGTGCTTAACGTACCTCAGTAACTTAAGGGTTTCGATAGCGGCAACACCTCTCCATACACCACCCTTAACCGCCTTACTGTGTAAGTCCCAGATCGTCTTCTCGAATCCGTCAACATCGACAACCTTTGTTATTGGTAGGATCTCCCTGGAGTCCTCATCGTAATATATGAATGTTGATGCGCCACATACAGGGTTGTTGGTAAAGAGTGGTTTGGGATCGCCCGTAATCGCCTCGACAAGCTTACCAATAGCCACGGGCCAATTGACGGGTCTCCAATCCCACTTACTAATCTTGCCCTCAGTCTGGGTTGCTATTTCATTGATTACATCAGGTATCGTTATCCTAAACTGCCTAATTTCCTCGGGGGTGTACTCCCTAGCCCTACCTGCGAAGGCGACTGGTTGTATGTTAACCCACCTAACTACGTCCCTATTCTCTATGGCGAAATCTATTATTTTGCCTATATCCTTATCGTTGTAGTTCTTGGCCATCGTTACGACAAGCACGATCGATCTATGACCTATCTTCCTGGCATTCTCTATAACTCTCCTCTTGACAGCCGCATAGGCTTTCGGATCATAAAGCCTATGCCTCCACACACCCTGGTTATTTGGGTCTATTGTGTCGAACTGGAGATAAATCGTTGACATGCCAGCATCCAGCAACGCCTTGTAGTAGTCTATGTCATTGGCTATCCTAATACCGTTGGTATTGACCTCAATGTGGTCGAAGCCCAAGGCCTTCGCCATCCTAATTATTTCTGGTAAATCATTCCTTAACGTAGGCTCCCCACCACTGAATTGTATTGCATTTGGTGCCCAGGGCTTCTGAGCCCTCAGTGTCCTCAGCATCTGCTCGATCTGCTCTAGCGTTGGTTCATAGACGTAACCAGCGGCATAAGCGTTGGCGAAGCACACTGGGCATTTCATGTTGCACCTGTTAGTGACATCTATTATTGCTAAAACAGTATTTGTCTTATGTACAGGGCATAGGCCACAACCCTGTGGACAGCTGCCGGCAGTTAGGTAGTAGTTTAGATCCGTGTTTGGGTTAGCGGTACCCTTACCTATGTACTCGGGGGCATCCCACTGTAGGAAGTAGTAGTAAAGCTCAGCGTCTCCCCAGTATAGGTCTCTAAACGTACCGTGCTCTGGGCAGGTCTTCTTGAGCCATATTGCGCCGTCCTCCTCATAAACAACCATGGGTATCTGCCTACTACAGACCGGGCATACCGAGACCGAGACCTTCACAACCCTAGTGTGGTCAGGAAGCCCAAACTGCCTCTTCCACATCTGCTGTAACCTCTCATTTTCTAACGCGTTTTTGTAGTGTTTTGGAAGCCTGAATCTGCTCAGATCCACAAGCGGTCTTCTGGGTCTTTGTGCCTCAATCACCAATTCCGTCTTAGCGGACACTACCTGAACCATTACGGCAATTGGAAGGTAATTCCTTAAAAACTTTGTCACTAACTGATACTCTCAGAAGTGTGAATTATGAGCCTTGAGAAGAGACTTAAGGAATTCGCAGGCTTCGTTGGGTTAACAAGCTACGATATTAAGGCATACATGGCTCTTGTTGAAAACGGGCCCCTAACTGCAAGGGATTTAGCTGTAAGGGCGGGTATACCAACATCCAAGGTGTATTCCGTACTACATAGATTGTTTAGGCTTGGGTTTGTTGAAATTGATGATAAGAAAAGACCGGAGCTTTTTTACGCGGTATCGCCTATGGATGTGTACAGCAAAATAATGCAGAGGTTCAGCGACTACATAAACTCAATAAGACCCCTAATAGACTCACTACAACTAATGTATGAGTCAGCCTATAGGGGTAAGGTGGCGGCACAGAGTGAAGTGCTTTATGTGGTTAGGGGTCTTGACAGTACTAAGGAGTTCATTATTAAATCCATGGGTTACGGCAATGTCGACATTGCAACACCATACGTAGAATTACTAGACCATAGAATACTTTCCGTGATTGAGAACATCTCAAGAAGCAATGAGGTTAGGTTATTAATAACCCAGGACCTTATTGACCACGTTAAAGACCTCCCACCAAGGATACACATAAGAATGAGAGATAAATTATTCGGTGGTGGTTCAATAGGTACTGATGGAGTTGTCCTAGTTATAAAACATGGCACCGATTACATAAGCCTATACTCTAGGCAGGACTACATAATCGACATAGCCAAGACATACTTCAATTACCTATGGAACAGCTCTAGCGCCCCTCCGCGGTAGGAGTTATAATAATAACTTAAACTTAATTTATCATAAATAAATTGATTAAGTTAAGGAACGTTAACTCAACCCTTTAGGTAATCCCTTCTCGTCCCTTTCAATCTTTCTCCTGGGATATATCGCATCTACAGGGCCCTTGCTGAAGATATCCAGGTATTTTCTCAAAACCTTTGGTATAATCACTGTGCCATCCGGCTCTTGGTTATTCTCGAGTATTGCCGTTATGGCCCTTGTGCTCGCTATAGCCGTCGAGTTCAGTGTATGCACGAATTCCCTCCTCATATCCTTCCTAAGAACCCTAATACCAAGCTTTGCCGATTGCCAGTCTGTGCAGTTACTGCAGGACACCATCTCCCTATACTTGCCCTGGGCCGGCATCCAAACCTCGAGATCATACTGCTTGGCGGCGCACCTGCCCATATCATGGGCGCACAGGAGGACTACCCTATATGGTAAGCCAAGTCCTTGCCAAAGTTCCTCCGCGTTCTTTATCAATTCCTCATGCCATTTCCAACTATCTTCGGGCAGGGAGAACACGAATTGCTCAACCTTGTGGAACTGGTGAACCCTGAAGATACCCTTCATATCCCTATTGCCGGCGCTAGCTTCCCTTCTGAAGCTTGGAGAGACGCCTACAAAAAGTTGTGGTAGTTGATCCTCAAGGAGCTCTGCATGCCTTAGGTAGGCGGCTATTGGGTGCTCGGCAGTGCCTATTAGGTATAGGTCCTCATTCTCGACCTTGTAGACCATGTCCTTAAAAGTATCCATGTCAAGGATCTCGGATAACACATCGTACTTGAGCATGTATGGTGGTAAGACCAACCTAAAGCCCTTCTTCGTCATGTGGTCTATAGCATATGCGATCAATGCCAGATCAAGCATTACTAAATCATCAAATAGGTAATAAAATCTTGAGCCGGCAACCTCCCCCGCCTTCAGTGTGTCGCCCATGCCTAGCACATACTCGAGCATGTCGGCGTGGCCTACGGGCTTCCATTCAATTGTTTCATAGGGCACGTTAAAGCCAAAGCGTTCTGTTTGCTCCTTAAAGTCATTTATGTAACCAACCCACACCCTGGGTGTTCCGTAGAATCTAATGGGTATTGCATCAACACCCTCTGGGCAGTTGTAGGGTACGTCGTTATGGACAAGGTTTGGGATTGATTTAAGTACCCTATCCCTCTCCCGCTCAATTGCGTTTAACTCCTCCTCCTTACTCTGGATTTCATTGAGTAACTCCTTAGCCTCCCTAATCTTAGCTTCCCTCTCCGCACCGCTCAATTTACTAATCTCCCTACTAATCACGTTATGCCTATGCCTCAATTCATCGATCTCAGCCTTAACACTCCTCCACTTACTATCCAACTCTATGAACCTATCAACAACACTAACATCCATCCTCCTCTTCCTGAGCGAGTCCCTAACAATGTCGGGGTTTCTCCTCAATGCATCTAATAGGCTCCAACTCATTATCTATGACCGGGACTATACATTATAAAAACTTTATTATGATGAAATTTAATCACTTATATATCTCGGCGAGCTTAAGGATTAGATCCCACTGCCTATCAATCTTCTCCTCCATTAACTTAATATCCTCAGGCTTAAGGTGAGCAAACCTGCCCTGAATCTTTAGATACTCCTCCAAGGGCTTCCTCCTAGCCCTATCCTTAAATGGTATGCTGGGTGGACTTATGGTTAGCTTGCCCTGGTTATACTCCCACAGTATCCAGGCGCCAGTCTCAACAGCCAGCCTGGCAGCCCTTATTGTATAGGCGTCATCCATCTTCCAACCCGGTGGGCAGGGCGCATGTAGGTGTATGAATCTAAAGCCCTTAACTTGCATGGCCCTTCTGACCTTGTCTATGAAGTCCATTGGGTAGGCTATGCTTGCCGTGGCTACGTAAGGTACCTTGTGCATTAGCATTATCAACGCAACATCCTTCTTATCCTCAGTCTTCCCCCTTGGCGATGTCGTTGTCCAAGCCATCCAGGGCGTAGTACCACTAGCCTGTATGCCCGTATTCATGTAGGCCTCATTATCAGCCATTATGTATAGTATATCCTCATTCCTATAAGCCGCACCACTCAGTGTGGCGAAGCCTATATCCGCCGTTGCACCATCACCAGCCCAAACAACGACTGGGCCCTCATTACCCCTCTGCCTAACGGCCCTAACAATACCGGAAGCCACCGCTGGGCTTGATGCAAAGGGCACGTGGAGCACAGGCACTGTGTATGCGGTGTATGGAGCCGTACCAGGTATTATGCTTGAACACCCAGCTGGTATCACCATCACGAATTTTCCATCCAGCGCCATCGCTAATTGTCTCATGCCAACCTGAAGTGGGCATCCTGGGCATGCTGCCGTTCCAGGCATTATGAATTTCCTCGTTCCATATTTATGGAGTTCTGTCATCGTGACCATGCCCATCACCCCTCAACCTTCGGAATGTACCAATACTTCCTAATTTTAATGGGACCCTCACGTTCGGTTTTATCTATGAATTCCTTAATTATGCCTCTGAATTCATCTGGGGATACATCGAATCCACCAAGACCGGCTAGGACTCCCTCAAATGACACGTTACTTGGTATGAAGCCGCTTATTTCACTTGCCAATACACCACCTAAGCCCGCTGAGTAGTCCCTATCAAATACTATAACTCCCTTTGCACCGTTTATCCATGCGGTGATGTCCTCCTCAGGGAACGGCCTTAGGTACCTGATCCTCAATAGACCTACTGGGTAACCCTCATCCCTAAGCCTCTCTATGGCGCCCATTATGTCGCCACTCCAGGCACCCATCGATACGGCAATATACCTGGCATCACTACACCTATAGCACTCCGTTAATGGTCCATAGTTCCTACCCGTTAATTTACCATACTCATCATAGACCTCAGCAATGACCTTCTTGGCATTCTCCATGGATTCATCCATATACTTCTTAAGCAATGCGTGATAAACATCGTTCTTTGGTAGGTTACCCATTGTTATGGGTTCACCACCTGGCTCTATGGTGTATGGAATCCTCGGATTTCTAGGCGGTAGCCAGGAATCCACATCCTCCTGTGATGGTATATCCAGAGGCTCTGCTGTGTGACTTAGTATGAAACCATCAAGGCCGATGGCCACGGGTAATAGCACTTTTTCGTCCTCACTTATCTTGAATGCTGTTAGTGTCATGTCGAATGCCTCCTGCACATTCTGCGCCATACCAATGATCCAACCACTATCCCTAATTGCGAGTAGGTCCGTGTGCTCATCATGTATGTTCCATGGCGGACCCAAAACTCTCGTCACTACAGCCATCACAAGGGGAACCCTGGATGCAGCTGCCCACCAGAGCATCTCATACATGTAGAATAGGCCATGGCTTGAGGTTGCCGTGAACGCCCTAGCACCACCAGCCGCTGCTCCATAAACCGTAGCCAACGCCGCAAACTCACTCTCAACCCTTATATAATCAGCCTTAAGCTCACCCCTTTCTATCATCTCGCTTATCCTCTCAACAATGAGCGTTTGTGGTGTTATTGGGTATGCAGAAATAACGTTGACCCTAGCCAACTTAACTGCCTCTGCAACAGCGTGGTCGCCAACCAGGACCTTCTTAACCTGCTTTGCCAGTGATATCTGCCCTGTCATTTCACACCACCCCCTCCTTAACCATATCTATTGCCTTTACGGGGCATACGTCTGCGCATATTCCGCATCCCTTACAATAATCGTAATTAATCCTGACATTCTTATCCTCAAGCCAATCAATAACATTCTCTGGGCAATACAGCCAGCATAAACCGCACTTCGTACACTTGGAGTAATTGACCACAGGCCTGTACACACGCCAGGTACCAGTTCTACCACCAGCACCCGCCGCAGGTGTTGATAGTAGGAGACCCTTCAGCTTCTCGGCAACGCTCATGTCACTCACCCCTAACTAACTCATAACCCATCTTAACAGCCTCTGCATTTAATTTAACAAGGTTCTCCCTACCGACGAACTCAGGCAATGACTTAATTATTGAATCAAGACTAACAACACCAGTAACCTTAGCCACGGCACCAAGTAATGGTGTACTTACTATATGCCAACCGGCAATGATGAGACCAAGCTTCTCGCTAATTGATGTTGCATCAACATAGTAAGTCCTATACCCAGTCCTAATTGGTGCGGACGAATTAACAATAATTATCGAATCCCTACTCTTCATGAGATCATCAATATTCACAAGATCGAGGATGTTGGATACGAGAACCACCAACACATCAGCCCTCCTAATATTACTATGGAGGCTAACGGGCTCATCAGCAATTCTCGCATAGGACTTAACCACAGCACCCCTACGCTCAGCACCGAACTCGGGAATAGCCTGGCCCCACTTACCATCCTTAAGAGCAGCGGACACTAGGATCCTAGCCGCAGTAACGCCGCCCTGACCACCTCTGCCAAGTATTATGAATTCTGTTACCTTAGCCATACCGATCATGAACCGTAGGCACTAGGGTATTTATAAATGCTTCTGGTAGGTTATTTATTTCTAAATGATGAAAATAGTTAAATATAAACCAATGATTTAACTGGATCATCTTAATAAACAACCCACGAATAACGTAAACTGAAACTATCGATATAATCGCTATATAATCAATTGTTTATTAAAAGCTTTCTCAGGAAATTACCACTAATCTTGAGGAATTATTTTTGCTCTAAGTAAAATGATCACTTACGATAGCCAAGCCTAAGCCTAACCCAATCCCTTGTCTGTAAGGACCTCCTTACAAAAATCGGTAGATAGTTACCTAACCTCCTAATTTCATCCTTAGCAACCGTATTCCACGCAGGGCATTCCTTATCGATATATGCACCATCAACGTCATCATAGACAAGCGGGTATAATCTACAGCCTATGGGCCTATTATCATATATAGTGCACCTCATGGACTTGGAGTCCAGGAACACGCAATGCCCATCCACATTTTTCAGTCGCCAAACCTCACCATCAAACACCGCGAAATCCTTAAGCTGGAAGCCCAGGGCTGTTATCCTCTCGATATCCTCGGGGAGAAGCTCCATCTGAGTGTTTAGGCAGCATTTACCGCACATTGTACAGTGCATCTTAACCTCGAAGAACTCTGGATCATCAAAGATAGAACCTAGCCTTACCCTAACCTTAACCATGCCCACATTAACTGACTCTCTTAACCTTATATTCCATTGTTATAGCCTTATCTCTACGATCATCAATCCTCACGGTAGTCACTATACGCTTCACACCAGCCTTATAAAGCTCGCCATGAATCTCCTGCAATAACCGACCCAACGCCTCAACACTCGGTAATTCCACCGAGGTACCCATTGGACCAACCTCGTATTAGAGACCGGATTTCTTGATCACGTCTACGGCAACCCTGATTAAATCGCCCACGCTGGTGTTGCAGGTCCCGATTACATCCACCGCTATCTCCACAATCACCGACATAACAACTTCCAATGCCAAGCCCAGTTTTTATTTATTGCATACCGGCTAGGCCCTCCTGAGCCTGATGCCGCTATTGGTATTAGGATTGCGTTGTATAGTGCCCCGTTTCCCCTCATGCCTGCGTTCTTAATCATCCTTCATCTTTCGTCGGGCCTTGCCCCCATTCTCGGGGTGTCATCGCTCACGGCCCACGGGGCTGGGTCTTGGACCGCCTGCCCGAGGGGAATCCGGTGAAGGAGGCGGTCAGTATCAAGACCGGGCTGGGGTATTTTAAGCTTTTTGGGAAATTTTAGGTTTTATTCTCAAAAGATTTATTAAGTAGTTTTCTAATGGGCTTGTGTATGGTGAGGGTGGTTTTCTTTAGGGGTTCGATTGAGGTTTTGAGGAGGGGTGGTAAGGAGTATGTGAGGATTTACGTGTACTCTGACGCGGGTGGTAGGAGGCTTGTGCGGTATGCGAATAAGGAGGTGGAGGGAATGGTGGTGGTTGAGGATGAAGGCCCATAGAACGCTACTGATTAGGTTGCCTAGGGATAAGTGTGATGTTGATTACATGAGGAGGTTGATGGCTTTAGCTAATCTAGCCTACCGTGGCTTTGAGGTTTGGGTGCCGGATGTTCCTAGAACCATTCAGCATCAGCTTTATGGTTTCAGGGACTTCAAGGATAGTCTAGTTTTTGGAACCACACCGAAGAGGTGGTTTACAAAGACGTGGGTTCCATTAAAGACACTAAGGATTTACGCCGATGGCACCAGAAGGGGTGCAACAGATGCCTTAGTAATTCTGGACCTTAGGAGCAATGTCATTAAACTACGCCAGGTCTGTAAGAGTGAGCCTAAGTATATTGTTGAGATTCCAATGCCGGGGTGGGTTGTTGAGAGGGTAAGGGAGGGTGGTGATGTTAGGTACGCAATGATTGGTTTAAGAGGTGAGGAGCCCTACCTAGCCCTAGTGGCTGAGAGGACTATTGAGCCTTATCAACCAAGTGGTTATAGGCTTGTTGTTGATGTTAATTCCTGGAAGTATGGTATTGCATGGGGTCTTGTAAAGAACGGTAAGTTAATAACGTGGAGAACTGAGGGACCAGGCACGTTCTTAATAAATACCCTCTACCACCAAGCCGTGGATAGGGAGAGGAAGACTGGCAAACTAAGGAGACTGGGTTATGGAGGCACTGCTGTGGTGAATAGAGTTAGGAAACAAGCCAAGGCTAGGAGGGGCAAAATTTACAGGATTACGAGGGATAAGGCTTACTTCCTGGCAAGTAAGCTGGTCAGGAAGGCATTGAAGTATAAGGCATTGTTAGTCATTGACGACATGAGTGAGGAGTCGAGGAGGGAGTTGCTTGAGGAGGGGTTGCCGAGGGATGTGATTAAGCTATTAATGAGCAACCTAAAGAGATTTATGCACCAACTGGAAACACTAGCACAATGGTACGGTGTACCATACAAATTCAAGAGGTTGCCAAGCACAATATGTCCAGTTTGTGAACACAAGTTAAATCAGGAAGATGGTAGAGTGATGTTTTGCACGAACTGTGGGTTCAAGGCACCCAGGGATATGGTACCAATGTATTGGGCAATGAAGAAAGAGAGTACATGAACAAAGGTTTATTTCTCTGGGCTATCCTGTCTCAAAAGGTGAGCTTCCAGTGCTTTGCTTGGTGCTTGAATTAAGGTTATGAAGCCAAGAAGTTTTTGAAGGAGAATTTATAAAGCTTTAACTAATATAACGCATATGCCGAAAAAGCCAAAGGAGCTAAAACTAATATTCGAGGAGGGTGTGCTGAAGACGCCAGATGGCGTGCCATACGACGAGCTTGCGAAGACCTATGACTTGCCGGACCCAGACATGTACAACCTGCTGGACTTCCTGGACGAACTTAAAGACAAGGGAATTGAAAAGATAGAGATAATTATATCGGAGCTGTAACTATGGTTGACATAACGCCGTTGTTCAATGAGTACAACTGGATGAAGTGGAGGGCGGGGAGCAGGTGGAGCAGGGTAGTCACGATGTGGAGGCCCGCAATTCCGAACCTCAAGTACAGGGATGCCGTGAAGGCGATGTCCATTGGGGCGATATGCCCAATATGCAGGAGGGAGGTGGTGAAGTACAAGAAAATAGTTTGGCAGAGCAGGGACGAGATACACGTGAAGCTAGTCGTGATGCACAAGACGGGCAGTTGCACCCTGGGCGAGCTCGTGTACAAGGCAACGGTTGGCACAGCAAGGCTCAAATAAAAATCCCTTAAAAAGGGATCTTCATTTCTCTAGTTGATATTTATGTCGAGCAACGTCTGCCAATCAAGCGATTGCGGATACATGACGTGCTACCAGACGACTATAGGGAACCAGACCACATACGCATGTGAAGGGAGCGGGATATACGGGCCGGACCCATTTATGTTGGGCAGGCAGAGGTGGTACATACCAGCCCAGTACGTTATATCAAAGGGCGGTTACATAGAGCTTTCGGTCAACCAAGGAGGTTCAAACTGGACGGTAATCAGCAACTTCGTGATAGATTTGCCAACTGTCGGTATCCAGTGGTCCCCTGGTCCTCAATCCTTCTACCAAGGGTGCAATTGGTATCAATCAATAACTGATTATGGGCCAATCTTCTGGACAAGCTGTGGTACAACGGCATGTATTTCATTTACTTCCTCACCCAAGCCGTTCACCTTCCAGCCAGGCATGGATAACGAAATAGCTGTGGGGTTCCAAAACGCCGTTGGGAACATACACTACACGCTGAAGGTCGTCTTCTGCCCCCAGGGATATAGTTCGTCCATACAGAAGTCCAGCAACTGCATTGACATGACCAACGACCAAAACGCGAACCTTGGATGCTACTGCTGTGTTCCATCCACAACCTCAACCGTTACGCCAGGGAGTACGTGTCCAAATGCATCCCCGCCAAGCAACATCTGCATTACAAATGTTAGCACAGGACAACAAGTCTGCGGGCAACAGAACGCCTTGACAATAAACACCACGGTTAACTCCACCGTAGAGGTTCACGTCTCAATACAAGGCTCCCTACCAAGCGGTTGTTGCTGGGCTGAGGTCTTCCACTTCCCGCCGGGGCTCACCGGCAATGACAATAGGGCAAACGTTAGTATACCATCCAATGGAGGCTATGCTGTAGCGATGCTTGGGTCTGGCATAACTACTGACACGTGGTTCATAACGCCAACAGCCCCCGGCACGTATCAAATAATAACAATGGTGTGCGCTGGGGACTGCCAGCAGACATACAACTCAAACATATGCGCGTATGGACCAACAATAGTGCTCAACGTCTCAACACCAACAACGACTACATCTAGTATAACAACTACAAGTACAACATCATCTACAACGACTACGTATTCATCACCTGCGCCAGGCACATGCACAGTGATTGTCAGCGCGACGAGCAACCCAGCTGGCATACCGGTCTCAGCATCCCCATCAACTCTTACTCTGAGCCAGGGGCAACAAGCGAGCATACAGCTCAGCGCGCCGCAGACGTACCAGCTCGGCAACATAACGTACGTCTTCAACTACTGGTGGGTGAACGGGCAGACGTATAACACACCAACAGTGTCATATCCAGTCTCATGCACGACGCCGGGCACAATCACCGTGGAGGCGATAGCCAACTACTACGCCCAAGCAAGCCCGCCAAGCTCTCCATCAGTCCCAACAGCCATTTCACAAATACCCTGGAACTACGTGATAATAGGCGCGCTAGCAATAGCGGGCATAGCAGTGCTCGGGTGGGTAATAGGTCAAGCGAGGAAGAAGAGTGAGTAGCTTTTAATTAAAACAACCCATCATTAAATATTACCCATCCTGTACTTCCCATCAGCCGTTAGGTAGAACCTTGAGTCCAGTATGTGCCTGGCGGTGACGTTGGGCAGGACAATTGGTCTCAGCCCAAGCACTTCCCTCACCTTGAGGAAGAAGTAGAAGTCCTCGCCCATGCCGTGCTCCATGGAGAACCAAGGCTTCGGCAACTTCCTGAATACGTCGGCATCAATCATGGCGAGCCCCAGCCCGCATACGTCCACTGGGAAGAAGAAGCTCCTCTTAGCAAGCCTATCAACGTCCTTCGGCTTCAGGTTGATGAACTTATCCCCCCTCTTCAGGTAGAGGCTCAATCCCCTCAGCGTCTTCTCGTAGTAAATCCCGCACGCCATTGGCGCCCTGGCGAAGACGAACGCCGTTATTGGATTTATATCGGGCACAATGTCGTCATCCCAGAACAACACCTTGGTTGCACCCAGGTTCAGCGCATCCTCAACGCCCCTCTCTCTAGCCTCCGCAACGCCGTAGTGCTTGGTGTGGACCCAGACCACGCTTATCCCCCTGTCCCTAGCCTCCACCGTGTAGGTGTGCATAGCCATTCCAACGGCATACGTCAACGGAGACCTGGACACGGGAGTGACTATTGCCACGATCTCGCTCATAACCCCTTCCCATCCTAGTGGGTGGGCCCTAGAGAGTTCACCAAGGGAGGGCACAAACATCCAGAAAAGCAAGGATTAATAAGCTTAGCTCACGTAGTGAGACAATCTTACTCATCGTTTAAAACCAGGAATAGATTTTCCGCCCCGTTTCCCCCACATTTGGCTTCGGAATTCCTCGTCACCGATTGGCTCCCTACGCCGTCGGGCAAATGCCCCCACCTTCGGGGCATCACTACTCAGTGCCCCGGGGCTGGGCGCCCGCACCTTCACAGCGTTCCGCTCCGAGCGCGGGCTTAACAATGCTTATTTTATCTGAAATATAAACCTTTTGTTAGCAAAAGACTTATTAATAGTTTGGTAATTAGCTTCTCAATGGAGGTGCTGACCTTCAAGGGTAGAATACAAGCCGAGAGGAGGAAAGGAAAAACCTACGTCAGGATTTACATATATATGGCATATGGAGGGGATAAGCTGGTTAATTACATTGGTAAGGAGGTCGAGGGCATGTTGGTGGTGAGGAATGAAAGCCTACAGAGCACTACTCATTAGTCTATCTAAGGATGAATGCAATATCGATTATATTAAACGGTTAATATCTCTCACAAATCTTGCCTACAGAGATTATGAAGCTTGGATCCCGGATCTGCCTAAAACCATGCAACATCAACTCCAAAATTTCAAGAGTTATACAAAGAGCTTGGTCTTTGGGCATACGCCAAAGAGGTGGTTCACGAGGACATGGGTTCCATTGACAACACTGAGGATTTACGGTGATGACTTCATGAAGGGTGATAGGAGCGCACTTGTGGTTCTTGAGTTTAGGAACAATGTCATTAAACTACGCCAAGTCTGTAGGAACGAGCCTAGGTATGTTGACGAACTTCCAATGCCTAGGTGGGTCGTTGATAGGGTTAAGGAAGGCGGTGATGTTAAGTTTGCCATGATTGGGCTAAAGGATGATAAGCCCTACCTAGCCTTAGTGGCTGAGCGCGAGGTGGAACCTTATCAACCCAGTGGGTATATCCTAGCCATTGATGTTAATTCCTGGGGTCATGGTATTGCATGGGGTTTGATTAGGGATGGAAGGATTGTGTCGTATAAGCAAGAGGGACTAAACCTAGGCAGGTACTATGGGTTGTATGATGAGGTGGTTAGGCTTGGGAGGGAGTACGGTGAGCTGATGAGGTCGGGGCTTCAGAGAACCACTGAGGGGCGTAGGTTATGGAGGAGGATTAAGGCAATGCACGCTAGATTATACGCCATAACTAGGGATAAGGCTTATTTCCTGGCGAGTAAGCTCGTTAGAAAGGCGTTGAAGTATAGGGCTTTGTTGGTTATTGATGACATGTCCGAGGAATCAAGGAAAGAACTACTCGAAGAAAAGCTACCGCCAGGCGTGATTAAGTTACTAATGAGTAGCCTAAGGAGGTTTATTCACCAACTGGAAACACTAGCGCAGTGGTACGGCGTTCCGTACGAGTTCAAAAGACTACCAAGCAAGGTATGTCCAATATGCTATCACGAACTAACCCAATTGCCAGGCAGAATCATGGCTTGCGAAAACTGTGGGTTCAAGGCGCCCAGGGATATGGTACCAATGTATTGGGCAATGAAGAAAGAGAGTACATGAACATAAGGTTTATTTCTGTGAGCTATGATCCCTTTGTGGCGGACTTCATCGGGGTCTTGGAGGTTACCTCGCTTTGTCGGGGCTACTGAGATATCTAAAAAGCGGGCTAAAAATCTTTTGCCGTGGAACTTCACGTAGTGGGGCGGCCCCGCCATGAATGGCGAGGTTTGCTCACTTTTTTCAAAACGTTAGGTTTTTAAGCTCATTCTCAACTTTCTTGGTGAGGAGTCGGGAATGAACCCTGGGCGACCAGTGGATACTGCTCCCTCAACTGGGGATAACTCATGGAGAAGCCGTCGGGAAAGAGATGGTGGGAAATCACTGTTTTCGAAGAGACAGTACTATAGATCCTTGGACGGCAATGAGGAGCTGAGCTCGTACGAGCTCACCCTCATGCTCAAGGCTCTCTATTACTTCCTCAGGTCCTTCAAGTCCACGGAGACCTGGCTCTCCATACAGAAGCTCTACAGGGGCGCGCAGAGGTATGGGAAACTCACATCTA
>Ga0081473_128710_pt1 | contig 22862 bp, 24 predicted proteins | sample CisSprmetagenome_FD_70977 | JGI IMG/M metagenome (GOLD analysis project Ga0081473, IMG submission 70977) | Hypoxic/sulfidic aquatic microbial communities from Cistern Spring, Yellowstone National Park, USA v2 (version 2) | ecosystem: Environmental > Aquatic > Thermal springs > Hot (42-90C) >...
TCAAGGGCACGCTCGAGTTTATTTAAGATCTCCACTTCGGGCACCTTTGTGAAACCACTACCTGTTTAGGCCCAATGAAAAAGAGGGATCCACCTCTAAAAGTCTGCCTAGGTTCAATACACGATATAAGTAAACATCTTTTCCAGCAATTTTTGTAAAAAACCTACTTCGCCGTAAAAACTGCTGAGGACTCCTTTCCCATGCATCTATATCAAGAACTGTATAGATCGACGCTGTCCCTAATTCTCGGTGAATGTCAAGAAAGATACTATCAACCACATTATCGCTGTCTATAGCTACAGTTTCTTGATTATATTCCCAACCATCTCGTAAAATATTCAACCATGTATTGTTTCTGTTACGCCAATTTCCTACTATAAATTCCACATCACCGAAACTCTCTCTAAACTTTTCAAGTAACTTCTTCTGCATATTATTATAGATATTATCTATATACACAATTGCTGACTTTGGCTCTAATATTTCAACATTCTTTTTGAAATAAAGTTCGATTTCATGAACACGGTAAAACGGTAGATACGTCACGAGCCTCACAACATCCGTAAAAAGCAGGGCATATAAATCTTCATGAAGCTTATCCTTCCCTTTTGAAATACCACATCGAAATGAGGGAATTAACATCTGATACATGTCTGGCAAGAAAGCCGCACTTCTCCATTTTTCTCACAAGAAGCGGCACAGGTCCGTGAATCTCAATTGCAAACTCTTCAACTGTCTGAAGTGTCCAACACGGGACGGCCAGAAGGGACCACTCACAACCTTCACAGTCCATCTTAACAACCTCTACCGACGCTAGCACCGATGTAATATTCTTAGTTTGTATTTCCGTTCTGCCTAATCTCAGCCCAGCACACGCATAGCACTCAGTATCCTGTGCAATATATAACACATCATCCTCTAGGGAGACTCCATACGGGTAGACCGTAGCGTTATATACTCCATTCAACTCAAGGTTCCTTCGAATAACGTGATAATAAATGGGCTCATAGACATCTATATGTTCTGCACCGGACCTAGCAAAAAGCACAGCAGTTTCACCAAGGAACCCCCCACGTCGGCCACTCTCTTCCCCTTGACGTTTAGGTATCCGTAGAGAGTTGTAAAATCTTCAGCGACGAGATCATGGAGAGCGTTAATCAAATCTATAGGTACCGCAAATTTCCCCAGCTTGTTCATAAACACGACTTCATTACCTATTACTTCCCATTTACCATTCAATGAAAGTTTTTTCAATGTTCTAAAAGTTCTCGCATTTTTTACAACTATACCTCTATATGTATATTGAATTCCAGCGATTCTTCTCAAAGTCTCTCTTAGCGTAGGTCCGACTCCCCATGCTCTTAACGTCTGAATTGCTCCTCTTAGTTTTCCCAACATAGAGACATGTTGTTACTAACTTAAATATTTTACATGCGTGTAATCTTATCCGTATACCATTTTATTGTTTGTCTTAGGCCTGTGTATAGGTCTATTTGTGGAGTTAGGCCTGTGGCTTTGGTTATTTTGGTTATGTCTGGGCATCTGCGTCTTCTGTCGTGGGGGCGTGGGGGGAGAAACACCGGCTTGAAAGGTCTCCCCACAATTTCATGTATTATCCTCGCCAGGTCTAGTATGGCCACCTCTTGGCTTGACCCCACGTTGTAGACGTCGTTGTAGGGGCCAGTCTCCACAAGTTTCTTGACTATTCTCACGTGGTCGTCTACGTGCATAAACGCCCTACTCTGCGTGCCGTCGCCGATAATGGTGAACTCCTCCTCCCTCAGCACCTTCCTAATGAACTCAGGAATTACTTGGCCGTATTCGCTTGTGTCCATGCGCGGGCCGTATGTATTGAAGATACGGAGGATTAAGTAGTTTGAGCGGCGCCCAGCCACATATCTGGTGTAAAACTCGCCGAAGGCCTTAGAGGCGGCGTAGCTATCCCGCTCGGCGTAGAATTCGAGAATTATGGGGTGATCCTCCGGAGTAGGTATCTTAAGCGGCTCGCCGTAAACCTCCGAAGAGGAGGCATACACGAAGAGACGCGGCGGGAATCTAGCCGCGGCGTTGACCACGTTTATAGTCATCTCCATGTTGTCTTGAAACACTTTGTACGGTATGTCGTAGAAGTATTTAGTGCCGTTAATCGCGGCGTAGTGAAACACGAGATGAGGCTGATGCCTCTCGAAGATCTTCTCCACGGCGGCGGGCTCTCTCGCCAAGTCCACGTTGTAAAAGACGGCGCCCCTAGGCACGTACTCCTCCCTCCCCCTGAAGAGGCTGTCCACTACCACAACTTCGTGGCCGTCCCGCAGGTAGCCCTCCGCTATGTGGCTGCCCAGAAAACCAGCGCCTCCTGTCACCAAAACCCTCATCCCGACCCAAACACTTTAACCTTCGGAGACCTCACGCCGACCTCCCTCGTGAGGCCGTAGAGGTCGTACACCAGCCGGACGCTCTCTATAATGCGGTTTATGTTCTTTTTGTAAACCGTATGCGGCGTGAAGATCACCGCCAAGGCGCCGTTGCCGGCCGTGTTCAAGGCCTCCTCGAGATCCGCCGTGTGGAAAACCGCAGGCCCCAGCCCGCGGAGGAATTTCGCATCTGTGTATCTATTCAGCCCGAGGTAGGGGTCGTGCACCACCACCCGGCCTGCTCGCGGCGCGACGTGCCTCAGAATCTCTATGGCGTGGGACATCCTGTAGTCGTCCACGTCGGCCTTGTAGGAGAGGCCGAGGGCGAGTATCGGCGCGTCTCCCGCCAACTTCAAGATGGCGCGCGCCAGATGGCTGTAGAGATCGTCGTTAAACATCCGCGCAGCCACCACCTGCGGCGGGTTGTGGAGCGTCTTAAATCCGCAGAGGGCGTAGGGGTCCTTCCCAAGGCAGTACCCGCTGACCGGGCCCGGCTTGGGCAGATCCGCGTTTCTGGGGTAGTCCAGCTTAGCCAGCTCGATGACCTCATGGGCGTCCAGCTCCAGCTGCTCTGCGATCAACGCGACCTCGTTGGCGAAGGCGATACGGTAGTTACGCCAGCTGTTGTCGATAAGCTTCACCAGCTCAGCCTTCTCGGGCGGGATCGCCGTAGCTACCTTCGAGGGGAACTTCTTGAAGAGCCTAGCCGCCTCCTCGCAGCTCCTCTCCTCTAGGCACCCCACCACCTTTGGAAGAGTCTCCTCCTCGAAGACGCCGCGGCCCTCCACAAGCCTCTCCGGGACGTAGGCGAGGTGGTAGTCCACGCCGGGTCTTAAGCCCCACCGCTCCTCGATATACTTCGCCACGGCGCGCGTGGTGCCTATCGGCACAGTCGGCCTAAGGATGAGGGCGCCGCCCCTCCACCCGCCCTCCACAGCCGTCTCCACCACTTTATACAGAGGTGTTAAATAGTCTGGAGGCGCCCCCCCGCAGAAGCCTCTGTTGATATCTACCCCAATAGCAACCACCACATGAGCCACTCGGGAAAAATCGACCTCACTAAGGGTCTCGAACCGGATCTTGTCCCGATAGGCGCTTAAGTACTCAAAAAGCCCCTCCTCTACCATCTTTACACGTCCATTCCTCAACGCCTCAACCCACTCCGCATCTATATCAGCGCCGAGAACCTCGCCATCGAAATACTTAGCAAACACAGCAACCATAGGCAAACCCACACGCCCCAAACCCACAACAGCCAGAGACACAGAGGCGTAATAATTAAGATTTATAAAGATTCGCCTTCGCGACGGTATGAAAGGTATGAAGATAGTTGTATTCAACTGGAGAAAGGAAGAAAATATAGGAGAGTTCACAGGTCTTAACGCAGGTCTTATGTATCTTTTGGAACTTCTTAGGACACATTGGAAAATAGACGATGTAGCAATGATAACTAGCGACAAAATGGAAAGCATTGAATCCAAAGGTATTGCAGGTTTCAGAAGATTATCAAGTAGAATCTTGGGTCCTAACAATAAAATTACCAATACTCTGCGAGAACTTAGATTTAGTAAAATGAAATGTAGAGACGATATCCTTGATGGAGAAATTCTAATAATAGATCATATACGTGCCTTATTAATGGGAAGCCATTGTTTAAGTAACTTTAGAAACAAGCTTATTATACTTCATGTTTTAGATTATTTTGAAGAATATCCATTGGCAAAATCCTATATGATCGAATACTTCAGAAAACTATTAATTAAAAATATTAAAAAACTTATTAATAAATATATAGATATTATAATATTAAATTCACGAAGAGACTTATATATATATAGAGAGATTTTTCCTAAAAAAACTATTATATATTTACCAACAATTTATCTACCAAATGACTATGTTCCATGCGCCTATGAAAAGCCTAAGGATAAACTAATTATTAATATCGTTCACCGGTCAAATGTTTCCAATAATTTTATAAATATTATAATAAATCACATGCAAAAACAATTTGGTACCGTCTTAGTCAGATCTATTGGAAAACCTATTTCCGGTGCACAGTATATACCTTGGTTACCTACTCGTAAAGATTTCTTAGATTATCTTTCGCAGGGACACGCTGGAATAAATTTTTCAATACAGCATAATTATCAATCAGGTACTAATGTAAAAAGATATGATTATGCGTTAGCATGTAATGTTGTTTTTACCCAAAGCTTATCTGCAACCGGTGAACAACTTCCTTTCGAAATTGTGTTTATCGATGAATATGATTTACTTGCTAAACTTTACGATAAAGATATTGAATATTTTATCAATGGTGGTAAACAAAATCTTAAATACGTCTTGGAACTAAGGGAAAAATCAATTAAAAATTTTGTTAATATTTTTTCTAAATATATATAATAAATAATTAAATATTTTCTTGAAAATTCTTTTTGTATACTCGTTTGTACTCGTTCAAACTTCTACAGACGCTGGCGTTATGAAAATAAAAAGGCTGTAGAAAAGCTGACCACATGCGTTTGATAGGGGCTAGACTCTTGTCAATATTGGGGAGCATTTATGGGTTGATTGTTTCCCTTGTATATACCTTGGTTGTGACGAGACATCTGTCTGCAAGCGAGCTAGCTACATTGGTGGCTTTTAATGCTGGCAACAGCCTAGCACTTGGTATACTCGGATATGTGACGGTGTGGTATCCCCGGGTACTTGCAAAACAGCCTGAGCGTTACGCTGAACTTGCTGGTACCGGTCTTGTTGTCTCTTTTTTTGCGTGGTGCTCCTTAGTAGTCTATATGGCGCTATATGGGAGACTTGATGTTATAATACTTGCAATAGGTTTTATTATTATTGTACTTTATTCTTGGCCAGCAACAGCATATTTATCTGTATATAAGCAGAGAACATTATCTATATTAGGTAATATAAGTCAGACGATAAAGCTTGCTGGGGCCTTTGTTGTTAGACTTAACCCTTCTGTGTCTGCTGTCTTGTTGGTAAACATAGCCATGACTCTACCCACGACTGTAGCAAGGTTAGTCAAGCCAAAGATTTTCGGATCAGTTTCTCTCTTAAGGGAATTGTCCCGCGGTGCTCCTTATCAGACGCTTTCCTTGTCTTTTCCACTAGTCGGAGCAGCAACCGCCTACGCACTATACCTAGCCGGTGGTGACCTTTTGCTTTCTTATAACTATATGTTGTTTCAGATCTACAAGTCTGTATATCCTGCGTTAGCTATTGTACCACTTATGTATGGCTCGCTTCTTGCCGAGGGCAACAAGCTCCGGCGGGCACTTCTAGACGGGGCTGTCTTGCTATATCTTTATCTAGTCGCGGTGGCCGTGATGGCGAAGAGCCCCGAGTGGTACATAGCGGTTCTGCGGCCATCTGAGTTGGGTAACGTGCAACTGGCAAGGGCGGTGTGGCTCAACGGCTTTGCGCTCCTCGCCTCCGGCATCTGGCTTCACGTAGACACAACGCTGAGAGGCGTTGAGGAGAAGGTCATCTTCACGCTTAGGGACAGACCGGCGAAGGCCCTTATGTTCGACATCGCCGTGGCGCCGGCGACGATTATGCTTACATACCTACTTGCGAAGACATACAGCGCGCTAGGCATGGTTATTGCGTCTGCCATCACGAGCATCCTTACGGCATCGTACCGGCTTAAGTTGCTGGGGCGAAGCTATCTGCCCCTGCTGACGAGACTTTACCTGCCCGCTCTCTCGACGCTTGTCATATTATATATTTTACCCATCCCGCTTCTTCCCTATGCGAAGGGAGGGGTCGTGGAGACCATAGCAACATACGTCCCCAACGCCGTGATACTCGCCGCGGCGGCATTGGGGCTTTTTGTAGCCCTGCCTCCACCTGCAAGGGAGGCTCTCTCAATACTGTTGAGGAGGCTGAGGGCGACTCCGCGTAGCTAAGATCACCACAATGCCAGCCCTTGTTCAACCTATGCATAATTCAGCCCAAACCCAAGCTGGTATTCCGCCTCGTTGACGATAGAAATCTCTTTAATTGCGTGAGGTTGTGGAATCGGTCCGAGAAAGAACAAAAATAAGCATTATCATAAAGACCGCCACAATTAATTCGTAACCGAACATGTGAGGCCCTACGAACTATTTGGTATCGTCGTGCCGAGACCGTGGCGGCCGGCGCGGTGCCCATAGTCCATAGGTCGGGCGGCCCCTGGATCGATATAGTACAGATGGGGAGGTACGGCGTCGGGTTTGTCGACGAGGAGGAGGCCGCTCTCGGCATATGCAGGTCCGTGGAGCTGGCCCGGGAGCTCGGCGGCAGGGTCGTGGAGAGGGCGCGCGAATTCTCGTACGAGGCCTTTAGGGAGAGGGCGCGCAACATCGTCGAGGGGCTTAACGCCTAGCCGTCCCCCGTCGATCGAGACTTCATGGCGAGTATAGGCAGTGGGCCTACTAAAGATAACAAATATATTTTCTCGGTTTCCTTAAATGGCTATGATTTTGGCCACATATTTGCCTTTCTTTAGAGTCCATGAAATAGAGCTATTTTTCTTAAAAAATATATCTATTATAAAACCAAAATTTTCAATAATTTATATAGATCAAGTTTTTAATAATAAACAGATCGAGCTTCTTAGGAGGGTGTTGCCAGAAGGCGTTGAGGTTAGGTTCGGCAACTGGCGCAATAGAAACGACACATGGATAGCCATGTTGACAGAGTTTTTACAAACAGGCGTCACGCCAGTGGTCGTTGTCGACAGTGATAATGTTGTTGATGAGATTTTCTTAACATTACATGAAAAGTTGGCACATAACCCTATCTACACAGTCCTGGATAAAGAGAGTTGGCAAAATGGCGCTCGTGCAGTGCTGTCGAGAAGTAGATTGATTGGCGATATTAACGGCAAGCCTGTTTATGCCTACAAGGTATTTGATGGCAGGCTCAAAAACATCTTGAGGGGCGGATCTCCGTTTTTTATAGGTCCAAAACAGGTTGTTGTTATATCAAGGCTTCCACCACCTGACCTACTTAATAGTTTACAAAGGGCATTGAGCAGGGTCGATGCACAACTTCGCAATCTCATAAGCGACGAGACGTTGCTTGGGATAATGGCATATGCTATGGGCATAAGAGAAGTGCCATGGGTTGTCGCTAGTCATCACCACCACCACGGGTCAGCTCCCTCCAGGGGCAAGGTTTCAGAGCTCCTCACGGCGATAGCCCACTACCAATTTGCGAAAAGCGTTGCTAGAGAGCTACGACTACGCGAAATCAGATTGTATCGTCTAAAGTACATGATCTCAATTTTACACAATTTGAAGTCAATACCCTAGAGCAATTCCTTTACTTTTTCACAAAACTGTCAAACATCAAATCGGCCACGCGGAACTTGATGCCGCTCGAGTAGTTCCTCCATATAGTTGAGCTAGTTAGAAGTCTAGCTAAGCCTCCGCGGCCTCCTCCGCTGTCTCGTAGCCGAGGCCGTACCGTCCCTCCTCCGCCAAGTCAGTCCAAGCGCCGCCGGATCTGTGCACCGCCACGGGCAGTCCCCGCGCCATGGCTTCCGCAACGGCGATGCCCCAGTGCTCGTTGATAGTGGCGTGGAGGAAGGCCCTTGCCCTGTCCATGGTCTCGTTTATCAGCCTGCGGGGGGCATTGGCGATGAGGTACACGTCGGCCTTCGCGTCTAGGCTGTCGGCCACCTTGAGCCCCGCCTCCTCCGCTAGCTTCCACACCCGGCGGTAGTACGCCTGGAGCGTCGGCGTCGCCGCCCCGCCGAATATCACCAGGCGGGCCCGAGCCACCTCCCCCACCGCCCAGTGGTACCGCTTCTCCTGCGAGAAGCGGCCCAGCATGACGACGACCGGCTCCCTCTCCTCGAAGGGCCTCGGCCTCTCCACCAACTCCACGTTGGGCGGAAGCGGCGGGTTGAGCACCCTCGGCTCCTCGCCATACACCACCTTAGCCACCGAGGCGGTCCACCGCGAATTCACCAAGACCACGTCCGCCGCCCGGAACGGGTTGTCCCGCATGTACCTAGGCAGAAGCCAGGTATACACCTTCCAGTACAGATTCAGCGGAAACCTGCCGTACCGCTCCATGATGTACGGATCCTCGCCATACGCAAGCCCGGTGCCCCTAAACCTCGGGTCTATGGCGACCTCGTAGGGGAAGTGGATGTACTCCACAAGGCGGAACGTCTTGCGCCTCAGAAGCGGCTTATACGCCACCTCGTCGATAAACACCAGGTCGGGCCTAAACCTCTTCACCGCCTTCAACGCGGGATACCACACAAAGAGCCTACTCCACAGCCCAAACGCCCTAGCGCCAAACGGCAGAGTCACAACCTCATACCTCCGCAGATCTATGCCGTACCACTCCAAGTAGCGCGAGGCGTCGAACTTGAAAGTGCCGGCGAGCACAGGCCTGTAGCCCAACTCGTCAAGCGCCAACGCCGCAGAGGCGCAGACCAGCTGGCCGCCGCCCGGCGAACCCCAGTAGTGATGGGCTATGATGGGCCTCATGACTGCGCTAGAGTGGTTAATATATTCCACTCAGCTTGTGCGACACGATCCCATGTAAACCTTGAAGCAAAGTTCAGCGCTTCATTCTCTAGACTTTCCCACAGCCCTTCCTTTAATATTTGCATAGTAGCCAGCACAAGTCCTCTTATATTTAACGGTTCAACTTTTAGCACTGCAGGAGTATCAAAGTTGAACCTTATTGCTGGGATCCCATAAGCCACAACCGGCGTTCCACAGCTCAAGGCTTCCAAAACTACGGTAGGAAACGCATCTGCACGCGTAGGATACAACAAGACTTTGGTAGAAGCCAGTAGTCTAAATTTCTCTTCACGCGTCACATTAAATCGAAGCTCAACATTTAAATTAAGTGCTCTTATGGTATGAATTATTTTTTTCATGTTTTTACTATCAATAGAACCTGATATAAAAACCTTCAAATTTGGTATAATTTCTTTTAAAATTTTTATAGCTTTTATAAAATCAAAAATTCCCTTTTCAGGAACAACTCTAGCAAAAAATCCAACATCATATTCTCTATTTAAATTCCTAAATGGACATTTATCAGAGGCATTGCCAGGCTCTACAACTATAACATTAGCATTAACACCAAGTCTGCTAAGTTCGTACGGAATAGATCGCGAAACAGCAAGAATCGGCCTATGATCGATAGCATATTTAAATGCGGTTAAACGTAAATAGCCTTTTATTTGTTTTAACCTAGAATATCCATATAAACTAAGGTTCTCGGCCAATAAATTAAATCCACTATTATCTTCCTTTGATAGTGAACCTACTACTGGAGTTTGTTGGAGAAGTTCTGTCCACATAACTTTATATTTCATAGACCCTAGTCTTAACCCAATTGGTAGGTATGTATGTTCATGGGGAAAATACACCAGCTTACATCCAAGTTTTTTCGCTACTTCAACAGCATAAAAACCATATTTAATGTAATTCATCCTATTTCCTTCTCCAATCTCTTTTAACTCATATGCGTTATTAATTATATGGTAAATATCTTCATCTATTTCATATTTTTTTATAACTTTTAGCATATATTTTTTTCTATCTTTTGGCATAGCAAAAATATATTTTTCTTTTGGAAAATGTTCCAACACACGCAAAAGTCTATAATTTCCACCGGTTAGATCATTTGCAAGCGAGAAGACCATTATTCGCGACATACTCCAATCGATGCAGGAGAATTATTAAAACTATTGCCGATGCGGTGATATACCTCTTTCCCATAGTGTTTCTTCCCTATGTAGAGGGAGGGGTTGTAGAGACCATAGTGTCGTATATTCCAAACGCCGTACTCCTCGCCGCGGCGGCGCTGGGGCTTTTTGCGGCTCTGCCTCTCCTTGCAGGTAGGACTGAGCCTGCCCGAGATGGCGGGATATCTGGAGAGGTCTATGCCGAACCACTCCCTATACCTGGACCCGTCGAAGCGCGTGAGGGATGTCAAGACAGGGGTAAGCCCCATCTTCTCCGCCGCCGCGGCGATGCCCGCCATAACCAGCTCCCCACCTCCCGGCCTGTCCCAGAAGTGGTGGGCAACCACGGCGCTCACGGGACGAGATAGCAACAGCTAAATATCTGTTGCATCTGCTCGCCGTGAGGGTTGCCGTTCTGGGCTTCGGCTGGGCTGGGGTGTTGGCGGCCGGGTTTCTGCTGGAGAGGTTCCCCGGCGCCGAGGTGGTCGCCTTCGACAAGTCGCGGCGGCTGGGCGGCCTTCTATTCTCGGCCGAGGTGAACGGCTTCACCTTCGACGTAGGCGGAAGCCACGTGATCTTCTCCAACGACGAGGCCGTGCTGGCCGAGATATTGGCGCTCCTCGGCGGCGAGGCGCTGGAGCATCGACGCAGGGCGTACGTGAGTACTGGAACACAGACTGGATCTACAAAGACGTGAGGGAGGTAATCGCCGCGCTATGAAGCTCACCGTGGCTGTTATCGCCTATGGCCGCTACAGATACTTGGACGAGGCTGTTGCCTCTGTGGCTAGGCAGACCAAGCCTCCAGACGAGGTGCTGGTCTTCACGGACAACAGAGAGGCCGTGAGGCCCATCTTCCAGAAACACGGCGTCGAGGCGGAGATCCTCCAGGAGCCGGATCTGACCTACTGCGCCACCTACGCCAGAATCGGCGAGGTCGCCTCCGGCGACTACGTCCTGCCGCTGGATGACGACGACGTCTTCAAGCCGGAGAAGCTTGAGCGTCTAGAGCCGGTTTTGAGGGAGGGCAGGTGGACCCTCGTCAAACACGCCGCAGACTTCATAGACGCCGAGTCGAAGCCCACCACATGGTGGCAACAACCGGAGGAGCCTGCCGTCATAACGCGGGAAAATGCCTGGCAACTCTACCGCAGGTTCCCCTACCATGTTTGGTCCTCTACCTTAGCCGTAAAGACAGACCTCTTGAGGAGGCACGGCGAAATCCTCAAACGAATGCTCCTCCTCGCAGACTTCGCCATATTTACCCTAGCGCTAAAAGACGGCGAAGTGTTCTATCTTCCAGCAAGACTGACCTACTATAGAATAGGCGCGGGACATTCACAAGCTACAACTTGCAACGAGTTATCTAAAGTGGTCTGTACATGGAATAAATATGCATATGATGATGATCTTTTGCTAAGGTATGCAAGTGTTAAAGAGATAAATAAAATTGTAAGTTACTCATATATTTCTCATCTTGTTAAAGTATATATACTTAATACTAAGTTTAACTGTGCTTTTAAATATAAAGTTTCCTATCTTTCGTTCGTTAAAAAATCATTTGCAACAATTACTAAACGCGCATATCCGCTAAGAAAGGCTTTGCTACTTGCTTGGCTGTCTCCTCTGCTGGGTAGTAAGAGGGTTGCTGAAATTTACTATAGACGCTTGTGCCGAAGCCTCCAAAACCCGCAAGATAATAATATAGAGAGACACGCCAACGGTGAAATCCCTCGCAACGGCAACCCAGCTTAACTCCGAGACAGCGGCAAAGTATTCAAAGCACTTAATCAGCGAAACTACCGACATGTAGGAACATAGCTACAAACGCAGAAAAAGGTCGACACTACGCCCAGTTTGGCTGGGAAGAGGCGTCAGGACGGATGGAGGATCTCTTTACCGCCACGAGGATAAAGTCGACACAAAAGCTGAAGAGGAGACCTACAACTCGCTCTGCGGCTTGGCTTTATGGAGAAGTGCTGGGAGCCCCTCTCTAGGTCCTGTTGTGATTGAGTTAAAAGACGGCGCGGGGCGTGAGGATTTTTGCGTGAGGTTAGCTACTGGGGCTTTCAGCATGGGGGCGTCGGCACCCATATCTAACCCTTGTGATGGGCTCTGCTTTAGGTGTCTGCTAATTTCCTCCTTTGTCACGCCTACACTGGTGTCGGCGATGGTTATAATTTTTGCGTTACTCCTCAGAGGGTACTCGATTAGTTTCAAGAGACTCTTCACGTATAGGCCGGCCTTATCCAGCCCCACCGCCTGAAACACTTCGTCCACAAGTACCGCCACCTTCCTCCTGCCCCACCGCCCGATCAGCTCCTTCGCCAGGTCTACGGCCAGATAGGCCAGCTTCAGCTGGGCCATGCCGGAGACGTCGGAGGCGGCGTCGAGAAGCCTCCTGGCGACCTCCGCCACGTCGGTAGACAGAGGTGAATAATATCCAATCTACCTGCCGTTATAACAATCATGACACCACAAGCTTAAACATGGCGAGAGTTCGTTAATAGAATTCCACAGCTCAAAACGCCTTGGCAGCAAAAAAGAGCTCAACATCTCTACACAGGTCTGCGCAGTTCTAAGTAGTGCGAAACCTTCAACTTAAGTGCTAGCAAGCATAGGCTCGCTACACAATTTGTCAACGCCGTCTGGCGAACCCCAGCTATGGCCGAGCTTATTTCTTGGCTAGAGTAGTTAACATGCTCCACTCTGCCTGTGCCACACGATCCCATGTAAACCTTGAAGCAAAGTTCAACGCTTCATTCTCGAGACCTTCCCACAACCCTCCCTTTAATACCTGCATAGTAGCCAGCACAAGCCCTCTTATATTTAATGGCTCGACTTTTAACACTGCGGGGGTATCGAAGTTGAACCTTATTGCTGGGATCCCATAAGCCACAACCGGCGTTCCACAGCTCAAGGCTTCCAAAACTACGGTAGGAAACGCGTCTGCACGCGTGGGATACAACAAGACTTTGGTAGAAGCTAATAGCTTGAACTTTTCTTCGCGCGTTACGTTAAATTGCAACTCGACACTTAAATTGAGCGCTCTTAAAGTGTTAGACACTTTTTCTAGGTTTTTATTATCTATAGAGCCAGATATAAAAACCTTTAAATTTGGCATAACTTCCTTTAAAATTTTTATAGATTTTATAAAATCAAAAATACCCTTTTCGGGGACAACTCTGGCGAAGAAGCCAACGTCGTAATCTCTACTTAAGCCTTTAAATAGACATTTATCAGAGGCATTGCCAGGCTCTACTATTTTAATATTTGCATCAACACCAAGTTTGCTAAGTTCGTACGGAATAGATCGCGAAACAGCAAGAACGGGCGTATCATCTACGGCATATTTGAATACCTTTAAACGTAAATAACCTCTTATTATTTTTAAGCTTGAATGGCCATGTATCTTGAGGTTTTCGGCCAACAACTTAAATCCACTGCCACCCTCCTTTAACAGTGAACCTACCACTGGAGTTTGTTGAAGAAGTTCTGTCCACATGACCTTATGTTTCATAGACCCCAGCCTAAACCCAATGGGTATGTATGTATGTTCATGGGGAAAATATACCATCTCACATCCAAGTTTTTTCGCTACTTCAACAACATAAAAACCATATTCAATGTAATCCACCCTGTTTCCTTCTCCGAACTCTTTTAACTCATAAGCGTTGTTAACTATATGGTAAATATCTTCACCTATTTCATATTTTTTTATAATTTTTAACATATCTTTTTTTCTATCTTTTGGCATAGCAAAAATATATTCTTCTTTTGGAAAATGTTCCAACACACGCAAAAGCCTATAATTTCCACCAGTTAGATCACTTGCAAGCGAGAAGACCATTATTCGTGACATACACCAGTCAACGCTGAGAATTATTAAAGCTATAGCATATACATAGACTGCGGCCACCTAGGCACAGCACCCTTCAGCAGGCCAACTAATATTGTTGCTTCGCCCGTGTTACACACACGACGTTTCAATAGCTTCAAGTATGTTCGGCTCCACAACCGTACACATCGGACATATTTGCCAACAGCCGAAGCGCTACGCCGAGCTGGCCGGGGTTGGCATAGTGTTATCTTTGCTGGGTGGTTCTCTTTTGTGACATATGTGGCTATGTATGGTAAGCTGGATGCCGCGGTTCTCGCAATAGGGCTTGTGCTTCTAGTGCTCTCTGCCTGGCCGGCTGGCGCATACCTCTCTGTGTGCCAGCAGAGGACGTTGTCTGTGCTTGGCTACTTGGCTCAGACTATAAAGCTCGTGAGTGCTTTTGGCGTTAGGCTTAACCCCTCAGTCATCTTGTTGATAGATGCAATCATGTCTCTGCCCGCTGCCATCGCAAAATTAACTGAGCCGCGGATCTCCAGCGCCGTTTCCGCGTTGAGGGAGTTGATCCGCGGCGCCCCTTACCAGACGTTTTCCTTAATCTCCGCGACTGCGGGAGGTCTCGGCACATATGCCGTGTTTATGGCTGGCGGCGACCTCCTCCTTTACTACAACTTCATCTTGTCTCAGATTTCTAAGTCAGTCTATGCCGCCTTGGCGATAGTGCCCTTGATGTACGGCTCGCTTCTCATGTAGAGCGATAAGCTCCGGCGGGCGCCTAGGACGGAGCTGTTTTGCTCTACCTCTATCTAGTCGCGGCGGCTATGATAGAGAAGACTCCCCGAGTGGAATATAGCGTGTCTACGTGGGGGCGGCTTTTACATGCGTGAGGCATGGCCGCAGAGCGCGCAGATATGGCTCCCTCAAGTGCCTTCTGACCCCGTCGGCGTTAGGCAGAATTAATCCCCGGCTGTTTTATCGGCCTAACGACGTGCCGATAGTAGCTGTAGAGCCCGGCGGGGCCTGTCGCCGCGTCCCGCCGCTATTAACTCTCTCAGCGACGACCGAAGCAAGGCGTGTTGCGGCAGGCTTCCAACGGCCTCCCTACCCGCGAGAACTCCAGACATGCGGCATCTGCCTCAGCCGTCTTGTATCGTTTCTCCGTTTGGGCTCCCCTTTTGATGTCGTTACGACGTCCAGCGCGCCAATACCCTCCCCGCCTCCTCCAGCGCCTTCTCAAGCTCCTCCGTCTGCCTGGCGCGTCCTTCGAGCGCCTCCACGCGGCGTAGAAGCTCCTGCGTGAGCAGCAGGACGTCTGCGGTTGCCTCCCCCCGCGTGACGTATTTAGACAAAACGGCGTCCGGATCCGGCCCGTGGTATTGGTAGTCGTGTAGGTCAAGCGCCTTATCCGTCCAGGCTGAGACGCCGTAGTGACCCGCCCCCTCCAGAAGCCTAGCCAGGGACTTCATCCTGGTCGTGGGGACCCGCGGCACGGCCTTCGACTCAAGCCACCTCCTCTCCTCCTCGGTCTTGGCGAGGGCCTTCAGCCTCTCCAGCTCCAGCCGTAGCAGAGCCGCCAGGAGAGCCCTCCAGGCGTGGAAAGCCATACCGGCGGCGCCGCGGGTGAGGCCCCTCTCCAGAAACTCCAGCGCAAGCCGGGCCTCGCCCAGCGCCTCAAGGAGACGGGCCTCCACGTAGGCCTCGTCGGAGGGCTTGGGAAGCGGCCTCTCCACAGGCTCAACAGCCATGGGAGGCGCTACTTATCAGCTTAAAAAATCTACAGCTGGCGGGGCGTTGTTTCGGCCTTCAGATGTCTCTGATCCGAGGGATTGCGGTTTTGATCGGCATCGTGGGGCCGCCGGCGTATGACGCGTCGGGAGCGTGTGCGGGTGCGCTGGCTCTCGCCTTCGGGCCTGTCGGCTACGCCTGTCTGAAGGGACCCGCCGCGGCGCCGTCGCCTCGTGGTTCTCTTCGGTGGGGGCTCCGTCGGAGGCGGGTTGCTTTGGGGTACGGCGTCTTCGCCTCTATCGCCTTCGCCCTTCCCTCGCGCCTTCAGCCCCTTATCTAGGGGGCTTCGCTTGGGCTTGCGGTTATCGGGAGGGGGTGGAGGCGGGGATTGGATTGGGCGGTTCGGACTTAGTCGGCCTCGGGGTTGCCCGAAGGGCGTCGTGGGCCTATGCGTGACCTCTGGCGGAGGCGGTAAATCTGTTCGGTAAACTATGCCGCGTAGCGGCCGGTACGGAGTGCGGCGATGCGCCTCTTCGCGATCCGCCTCGCGGCGAGGGGGCGCCGACCGCCTCAGGCGGAGCTTTGCGGCCTCCGCCCCGACTGGGGGCCATGCGGCGCGGGCGACGCAGATGGGCCCGCTCCTGGCTCAACGCCGCCGGCAGGGATATCCACAGCAATCGAGAAACACCGCTGGCGGGGAAACGACCTGCAGGTGTGGGGGCGCCTCGTGCGGTTCGGCCGGCATGCCGCCGGGGCGCTCGACGCCGCCGTCTTCCGCCTCGAGCGGGCCGGGATGCGGCTTCGGCTGTGGGCGGCTGAGCGCGGGGCCCGCCTCGACCGCTTCGGGGCGCCGCCCGCGGCGGGGGCCGGAGGCGTCCGCCGCGATACTTAAGGTTTTTTAAAATGGCCCAGATCATACCGTGGATGTCGAGGTCCTGAAGAGGGCTCTGCGGGAGCTGGTGGAGAGGGAGCCGTCCTTCCTCAGGGACCTAGTGCTGGAGGCGCTGAGGTCCGACGGCGGGGCCGCCGAGGCGCTGCTGGACCTCTTCACGAAGCACCCGGAGGCCAAGCTAAAGCTGGCGCAGGCGGTGGCCGGATCCATCGCCATACCCCTCAACGTGGCCACGAAAGAAGACTTGAAACAGTTAGCGACAAAGCAGGACATAAAACGGCTGGAAGACCAAATGGCCACCAAGGAGGATCTGAAGCAATACGCCACAAAGCAAGACCTAGAGACGGCCATAGGAGATCTCAAGAAGTGGGCCGAGGCCGAATTCCGCGAGATCAGGGACGTAATGGCCACCAAGGAGGACATCAAAGGCATCGAGAGCGTCATGGCCACCAAGGAGGACTTGAAGCGCGTTGAGAGCAACTTGAGACGTATCGAGGACAAGATGGCGACTAAGGAGCAGATCGAGGCCTTGGCCATCAGCGTGGAGGATAGCGGGCGTGAGATGGTTCAGTATCTGCTTGAGCGGAGGGGCTACAAATGCACGGCGGAGAGGCTGCGCCTAGACGCCGACTACGAGCTGGACATCTACTGCAACGCCGGCGCCGTCACAGCAGTCGGCGAGGCGAAGGTCAGGGCCGGGAGGCGCGACGTGGAGAGGACCGTCGAAAGGATACGGGAGCTCCAGAGGAGGGTGCCGGAAAGAATTTCCGGCAGGCTTGTGGCAGTCCTCTATTCCCTTGTCGCTGAGCCCTCGGCCGTCCAGAGGGCCAGGGAGCTCAAGGTGTGGCTCATAGAAAGCAAGAGGGAGGCCGTGGCGCTGGAGGAGGTCCTCGGGGCAGGCGGCCCCAACGCGTAAAGCCCCGCCCCGTGGATCTCTGCGCCTCGCGGAGATGCCCCTTGGAAGGCCCTGGGACGGCCCTTCCCCCTCTGCCGCCGCCTCGGGGAGCGGCACCCGTAGTTGCATTAGCGGGACCCTGTAGGCCGCGCAGGACGCGAGCGAAAGGAGGCGTAGGGAGGGCCGCGTTGAGCAGGCCGCACCGGACTCGGGCTGGGCGTCCGCGTCGAAAACACGGCCAGGGGGGATCTCTGGCGTTGCCCGCTTTATGCAATACTAAGAGGCCGAACCCCGAAGGAGGTAGTGGGATCTTCACGGTGTTGTAGCTACCTGCCTTCCCGAGCCCCCCAAGGCTTCCTTCGAGCGTTGAGAGATCGCCGAGCGGCTGGCCCGTGCCCGGCGCCCTCCTCTTGGCCTTGCTGTCCGCGTCTTGAGATCGGAGTGGACGGACCTGCCGCGACGAGCCGAGCGCCTTACCTGTTGCGCCGCCTCTTCGGCCGCTGCGCCTATCCTAGGGCCGCGGAGACCTCCGGCGCCCCACGGAGGCCCGGCACGCGGACGGCCGCCTCCGCGCAGCCGGCGCGGGTTCCGAAACTTTTATCTCACCACCTTTTGAGGGGTGTGAAGCTCGTCATCGTCTCCAACCGCCTGCCCGTCGCCGTTGTTCTGAGGGAGGGCGGGGCGGAGCTGAGGGAGGCCGTCGGGGGGCTGGCCACGGCGGTTAGGTCGTTTCTGAGGGCCACCGAGGGAGGCCGGGCCCTCGGGTTCTCCGAGGTTCTGTGGGTCGGCTGGTCTGGGGTGAGGGCCGAGGCGGAGACGGCGGAGGTGAGGTCCATGCTGAGGGACCGGGGGCTGGTGCCCGTGCCCTTGAGCGGGGACGAGGTGAATCTGTTCTACGAGGGCTTCTGCAACTCCACTCTGTGGCCGTTGCTCCACGGCTTTACCGTCTATACCCAGTTCGAGAGGAAGTTCTGGGATGCCTACGTGGGGGTGAACCAGAAGTTCGCCGACGCGGTCGCCTCACTAGCGGAGCCGGGGGATTTCGTCTGGGTGCACGACTACCACCTCATGCTGGTGCCGGCCATCCTGCGGGATACGGCGCCGGAGCTCGCCGTGGGCTTCTTCCTCCACATACCGTTTCCGCCCGCCGAGGTGTTCCAGCTCCTCCCGCCGCCCTGGAGGTCCGCGATTCTGGAGGGGGTCCTCGGCGCCGATCTAGTGGGCTTCCACATACATGAATACGTCAACAACTTCCTGAGGGCCGTCGCGAGGTTTTTGGGGTACGGGGCTGAGGGCGGCGTCGTGCACGTCGGCCGCAGGAAGGTGCGCGTGGGCTTCTTCCCCATAGGTATAGACTTCGACTTCTTCCACGCCGCCGCCGAGAGGCCGGAGGTCAAGGCGGAGATCGACGAGCTGAGGCAGAGGCTGAGGGGGCTGAAGGTCGTGTTCTCCATAGATAGGCTCGACTACACGAAGGGCCTGCTCAATAGGCTCCGCGCGTGGGAGCGGTTTCTGGGGGAGCACCCGGAGTGGCGGGGGAGGGCCACCTTCGTCTTGGTGGTGGTCCCGTCGCGCACCGGGGTGCCTCAGTACGAGGCCATGAAGAGGGAGATCGAGAGGGAGGTCGGCAGGATAAACGGCGAGCTGGGCGAGGTGGACTGGGTCCCCGTGGTCTACATCTCCCGCTTCATCCCCACGGAGGTCTTGCTGGCGCTGTACAACGTCGCAGATGTGGCCCTCATCACTCCGCTCAAGGACGGCATGAACCTGGTGAGCAAGGAGTACGTCGCCTCGCGTAGGGACTGCCGCGGGGTCTTGATACTCAGCGAGACCGCGGGCGCGGCGCACGAGCTGTTGGACGCGTTGATGGTGAATCCCAACGACGAGAGCGGAGTCGCCGACGCCGTATACAAGGCGTTGACGATGGACGACGAGGAGCAGTGCAGAAGGATGAGCCGCATGCAGGCCGAGCTGAGGCAGCACGACGTGGTTAAGTGGGCCGTGGACTTCATCCAAGCGACGGCGGTTGCATACGCCGACAACAAGGCGTCGATCTCCGCGGAGCCCGCGCGGAGGCTGGACGGCGAGACGCTGAGGGATCTGCTCAACAGGTTCACGCGATCGAGGAGGAGGCTTCTGCTCCTCGACTACGACGGCACGTTGATGCCGCACTACCCCTACGCCTACCAGGCCGTGCCGGACCCGGAGCTCAAACAGCTGCTGCACACGCTCGCAAGCCTTCCCGACACCTACGTGGCGGTCGTGAGCGGCCGGGACCGCGATTTCCTCGAGAGCTGGCTCGGCGATCTGCGGATATTCATAGCGGCCGAACACGGCGCCTACATCAAGGACCCGGGAGGCGGCTGGGCGCCCCTCTTCCCCTTCGACGTGCAGTGGAAAGACGCCGTGAGGAAGGTGATGGAGGAGTTCGCGGCGCTGGTCCCCGGCTCCTACGTGGAGGAGAAGACGTCGTCCGTGGCTTGGCACTTCAGAAACGTCGAGCCGGAAATAGGGGAGGCCATGGCGAATAAGCTCGTCGACGCCTTAGGCGGGATGCTCGACAAGTCTAGAGCCGCCGTTCTCCGCGGCAAGAAGGTGGTCGAGGTCAGACCCGCCGGGGTGAACAAGGGCGCCGCCGCCAGGCTGCTCGTGGAGAGGCTCTCCCCCGACTTCGTGTTGATCGCCGGCGACGACGAAACCGACGAGGATATGTTCAAGGCGATTCCGGACGCGGCCAGCGTGAAGGTGGGGCGAGGGGAGACCGCAGCTAGATACACGGTGGCTTCCTACAAGGCGTTGAGGGAAGTGCTGCGGCTTCTGGCGGCCCTAAAGCCGCCGGACGCTGTCGACGATAAGCCCGGCTAGCTTATCCGCGGTCAGCCCCTCCGCCTTTTTCTGCGCCCTCCTCCCCATTTCCTCCCTCACCTCAGGCCTCTGGACCAACGCCGCGATCCACCTCACAAACCCGTCGACATCGTCCGCGCTGCCCAGATGGATGCCGTCTACGCCGTCCGCCACGTACCAAGCGGCCCTCGAAGTGGGCGGGGCGGCGAAGGGGACGCCTGCGTACATGTACTCCAGGGCTCTGATCCCCATGGGCTCATAAAGAGAGAGATCCACCCCGGCCACGGAGGACTTGACCACAGAGGCGAGGAGCCTAACGTCGTGGCTCTCGACCGTCAGGACGTTTCTCCTGTTTTTGGCCTCCCTCTTGAATTTGGCCGCGGCCTCGCCGGATCCCGCCGCAACTACGGCGATCCTCCCCAAGGCCTGCAGCTTGTCGGCGATCTTCACCAGCCCGGATATGTTCCTGTCCTCCCTCAGGGGTCCCACGTACGATACGACGTAGTCGAAGCCGTCCGGGACGTCTGCAGGCGCGGCGTTCAGAGCCTCCGCAAACTCTGGGTCAACCCAGCTTCTCGACTCCACAATCTTCTCGGAGCCCGCCTTGAACTGCCTGAGCTCGCCCGCCTCCTGCTGGCAACACGCAACGACGAGGTCCGCCTGCTGGAGGATGAACGGCAGATTCAAGGTGGACCACATGACCCTGGACGCGTACTCCACGGGCCTCGCGACGTGGAATCTGGTGAAGTAGACGGGTATGTAGACGAAGAGGGAACGCCTCACCGCCTCCCCCGCCGCGGCCAAAGACCTTCTGACGGAGGCCCATTTAGCCGCCTCCTCGGGGCCGTTCCAGAAGCTGGAGAACACGACGACTACGTCCAGGCCGTAGAGATCTACGAGTTCGCCGAGTATTCTCGAAAAATTTCTCAAAACCACGCCGCCGGAGGGGAGGAGCGGCTTGGCGCTGAGGACGCGGAGGGCGGGGACCCCGGCCACGTCGTTTTCGAGCTCCACGAAGCCCCTCTCGCTCTTCTCCACGAGCTCGGGCTCCACCGCCGGGGCGCCGTCGTGGAAAACGCTCGTGATCAGCCAGGCTCTGTGGCCCAGCCTCCGAAGGGCCTTGGCCAGTATGGAGGCCGCTCTGTGCGAGTCGTCCCAGTGGGAGCTCTGCGGCGCGACCACTCCGACATTCATTTCTTTCGTACCGCCTCCAGGACGAGCACAGCCACCACGGCCGCAGTCAGGCCCCAGGTTATGGGGGTCAACATGGCGGTGAGCGTGGAGACGTTGATGCCGCCTTGCTCCAAGGCGAAGGTCACCACCACTAGATACAGGATGATTCTGATGTACTCAGCCACGGGCCCCACCACCGCCTCGTTCTTCGAAAGCGCCCCCTTGTAGATATACTCCACAAACCCGTCGACCAAAATAAATCCGATGATGGAGATTATGAAGAACTTGACGAACCCGAAGAGGTACACCTCCACGGCCGACATGACCCACTGGTATACCTCCACGTTTCCGAAGTTCGACGCGAGGTAGGCAACGGCCAGGAGGATGAAGAGGAGGTATATGAGCCAGGCCGCCACGGAGCCGAAAAACTCGCTGGGGGTGTAGCCGGAGCGGAGAAGCGCCTTGCCTATGTTGAAGCTCCGAAACCAGTCGTTAAACCCAAGCCGGAAGAGGACGCGGTCGACCAGCCGCCTGACGAGGCGGCCCAGCGCCAGTCCAAACAAGCCGATGAGTATCGCCACGGCCACGTAGTAGAGCAAGGTCACTATCCCCACATCCCCCTCACCCTTCGGCCTAATAAAGGTTGTCCATATGTGCTGAGTCGCTATATATATGAAAAACCATGCCTCTGCGGCGTTGCCGCCGGCAAGTCGTCTCCGGCCTCCTCCAGCCGCGCGCCGAGATGGAGACGGCCGCCGCGCGTCTGCGCCCCGCGCCGCGGAGCACCTCCATAGCCATATAGGGCTACCCCTGCTACAGCTCCGTCCCCAAAGGGCGCAGGTGGACCTACCTCGCCAGGAGACATAAGATCTGAGCTCGATCTTTATCTAGATGTATACGGGGCCGAGGCCGACAAGGGAGATGCCGTGCGCCTCCTCAAGGCGCTTCTCGGCGTTGGGCATGTGGCCTACATGGGCGACGGCGAAAACGACCTCCCGGCGTGGCGGGAGGCCGACGTCAAGATACTCGCACGCCACGGCTTGAACTGCGGCCTCCACGTCCCGGAGGCGATGCCGATGAGGTACGAAGATCTGCCCCACTACCTGGAGGAGATGATGAAGAACATAAGTAGATCAATCCATAGTCTTGTCTATATAGGCGGCGCGGTTGAACACGGAGATGGACGCGTCGCGGCCAGGCTTCTGGTGGACTCCGGCGTCCGCGGTCTTGACGCGGAGCGTCTGGGAGGGCTTGGGGCTGAAGCCTATGGGCGAGATGGAGTTCGTGTCGGCCGACGGCACAGCGAAAAGGAGGGCGATCTCCGAGGCTGTGCTGGAGCTGCCGGGCTACGGCGAGAGG
>Ga0081473_134776_pt1 | contig 22839 bp, 38 predicted proteins | sample CisSprmetagenome_FD_70977 | JGI IMG/M metagenome (GOLD analysis project Ga0081473, IMG submission 70977) | Hypoxic/sulfidic aquatic microbial communities from Cistern Spring, Yellowstone National Park, USA v2 (version 2) | ecosystem: Environmental > Aquatic > Thermal springs > Hot (42-90C) >...
TATTTGCCCCATAATAAAACATACTCATAAATAATCCATAAGTAGCAGCTATTACTATAAATAATAAAACTATAAATCCAGTTACAATTAATCTATTAAATGCCCTTACCATCTTAATCTACTTAATACATATTGTATATCATACATAGATCTTACGCCTCTACCAAATTCGGGTACTAAACCTCTAATTGGTTGTCCCATTATTGTAATTTCTGGCCATCCAAATGGAATTGGCTCTCTTGGTGGTGTTGTTGGTGGGGGTGTTGGTGGAGTTGTAGGTTCACGTTTTGTTGGTGGTGGTAATATTGGCCTTGGTTTTACTTTTGTTGTTGTTCCTATTCCTATATCTAATAATAAACCAATAGCTAAACCTTCCTCTATTAATGTTTGTGGTACTATTACTTTTTCAATATTTATGAATTTTTGTCTTTCCATTTCTTTTTGTCTATCCCTTAATCTTTCAACTTGTTTTTCTCTTCCTCTTATTGATTGACCTTGTATATTTTGTAATCCTATTATATTCTTTAAACCATATAAATTATCCCTTGAAAATTGATTTTGTAAAGAATTCATAGTCATTGTTGATGATAAATAATCTTGTCTTAAGTTTTCTAATGCTTTATTTCTATAAACATTTAATTCATTTTGAATATTAAATTCATTTAATTGAGGATGTTCTATATATTGATATTGTATTATATTTGTTTCTAATTGGTTTCTATTTGTATTAAGTACCCTACTCATACCTATATTATAATTGTTGTTCACATTTATAATATTTTGATTTGTACCGATAATTGAAAAGCCATAATTAGTATAAGGTCTAATAATATTGTAGGGTGGAGCAATTACTTTTGATTGTCCTAAATATTTTCCTATTATTTGTATTTCTTCTGGACTTAATGGTTGTCCTTGTATTTCTTTACCAAATGATTGTAACATTTGTGTAATTGGATCAACACTCTCTTGATAACTAAATGTTAAGAATTCTTTTCTAGAGATTGGTATAGTAGTAGATTGTTGTACGGAGAACCATGTCTTTCCTTCATTATTTCTCATTACTTGAAATATAGTTCCCATACCAAAATTATCTGAATTTGCTATAAGTCCTTCACCCATTGTTCTATATGTTTCTCCCAAACTTGTTTTTGCTTTACTTACATCGCTAACAATATAAACTTTATTGAAAGGATTATATAGATCAAGATTATTTGAATATAAATTTAAATTATATGGTTTAGCTCCATATAAATATTGCCATACTGAATCTTCGGGTTTTATATTTGATGGAATCTTTTGGTTTAAACTTTTTATATAATTAAGTGTATTATAATATTGCTTTGCTTCATTTTCTAATAATACCTGAGCCTCATTTGGACTTATAGCACCACTTCTCATTAAGTTTAAAATATTAGATATAGATCTTACAAAATCAGCATTATTTAATTTTGTTAATATTAGTAAATCTCTATTTGTAATAGGTTGAATACCCGAATTTCTATATATAGGAGATGAAAATCCAAAACTTTCTATTCCATATGGATTTTGAACATTTGATATAGTAACATATTGAATATTTGGTAAAGCTTTTCCATTTTCAGCATTTATATAATAAATAACTCTATTTACTCTATTTATGAAATTTGGATTTGGTAACTTACCCATATTCATTTTAAGATCTTCAGGCATTATTACATTATCAATACCTTTTAGATTAACAGCTCTAATAGTTTCAGGACTTATTACATTATTTGATATTTCATTATATGCTTCCTGTTTTATATTTTCTAATTCTGAAATTATATCATTATATTGCCTTGATGTTGTTCCTAATAATTGATCTATTTCATTAAGTGATATATATCCTTGATTTACTAAATAATTAGATGATGTTACTAAACTTACAAATCTTGAACCAGCTATATCTTCTGCAGTATTAATGCTCGCAGCTAAAACATCTTGACCCGCATTAACATTTTGTACAAATGGTATAAGTCTATTATCTAAAAAGTTTCTAGAAAGTATATATCCTTTTTTAGGTACATTTCTTAATTCTTTAAATTGTGGATAAATTTTTTCTAATTCTTCTTGTTCAGTATTTACTAAATTCATATAATCTTCAATATTTTCTACATTAGTTGTTCTTTGTGCTTTGAAAGCACCTTCAATATTGCTTAATAAAGAACCTTTTTCAGTACTAGTAGTTATTATACCTTTATAACCATAATATGTTTGTCCCGGTTCATTTAAATTTATTCTTAATTTTTCATATTTGTTTATTGGAATTTCAACATAACCATTTGCTTTTTGAACTTTTAATCTACCACTTATATCAAATTCATATGAAATTGGTTTTACATTTGCAAAATCTTTTTCTGTATAAACTCTATTACCTATTATTGGACGCGCTTCGGGAACTATACCTCTACCAGTAATTTCAATTTCATAATCCCCTTTTCTAATTACTCTTATAGTATTAGCATCTATAACTGCCTCTCTTATTGGATAATAACCTAAACTTTTTACAAATTCACCTGGATTTTTAAAAGCTCTAAATCCTTCAAATCCAAATGTTAAACCACCAGCAAATAAAGCGGAAGTAGCGGCTTCTTCTAAATTAATTCCTTGTTGTGCACCTATTATATTACCCACACCTTGTGCTGTTAAACTTGAACCAAACATTGCTAAAGCATTAGCACCCGTATCATAAAGAACTCTTGCTGTAATTGGCCAATATTTATTAGAATTAGGACTTGTAACTAATTTTAAAAATCTATTAGCTATATTTGGACTTTCTAATATTCCAACTACAGTACTATATGTTAATGTTGCAGGTCCTGCCTCTTCAATTGAATATATATCCTGTTGCAAAGATGGTAATTGGCCTGATGTAATATAACTATATACATTTGAACTTATTAAACTACCACCTATGTTAAGACCCAAATTTTTAGCAAAATTCAAAGGTTTAAATTGGGTACCAAATGATGCTAATATAGGATTAGCCGATTCAGAAAATAAAGAAAATGTTCCAGCAATACCGCCGGTTATAGCACCTATTCCTGCCAATTCCAAAGCCTGTTGTGTTGATAATGATTTACCGGTTGTTGCATATGACATTGCTTCACCTGCAGCTACACTTTCACCCGCACCTATAGCGGCATTTATTCCCATTCTTGTTAAAGCTGTTGATAAAGAAACCTGTGGTAATATACTAGAACCAATTTCTTCAGCTCCAATCTCGGTTCCAATACCTATTGTACTTAAACCTATTCCAGCAATAGTTAAAGGCATAGACGCAGCAATTGTTGCAGCTGTTAATCTTTCAGTTTGTCCTAAATTTTCAGCTTGATAAAATGATGGAGAACCATATATTTGAGCTTGTTGTGCTAAAGTTTTATAATATTGAGCCATATTATTTGCTCCTAATAATGAAGAAACATCCGAAAAAAGCCTATATGTATTTATACCATATTCTACATTTTTAATTTGATTTATTGTATTCATTGCATTCATTTGCGTATATGTTGCTGTTGTATCTGTAATAGCTGGGATAGTAGTTAAATTAAAGTATGGACTAGTAGATGGATTATATGGATAATATGGGTTATTATTTATTTGCTGAGTTAATTGTTGATAATATAAAGATCCAGATTCTCCAGAAATACTATTTGAAGGTACTGTTTGAATTTGAGGGCTTGTAACATTTGTAGATGAACCATATAATACCTTTTGTGCTAATTGCTGATAATTTAAATTTAAAGTATTATTTGATGAAGTTATTGATCCTTTTGAACTAAATAAACCTTTAAACCAATTATAAACATCCTTTCCTAAAGTTGTTATACCACTCCATATATTACTTAAAAGTTGGGTACTAAAGAATGAATTTTGTAATATTTGGGGTTGTTGGGTTGTTGTTACATTTGTATTAGTTTGGGTATTTGTTGATAAATTAGAATAACCAAACCAATATGGATTATTTTGATACATTGAACTATAACCATACCATAATTGATTCCAATTTATTTGTGGTTGTTGTACTGTTTGATAAGATATTTGAATAAATTCGCTAGTATCTGGATTATAATACCATCCAGGTTTTATATTAGTATTTTGACCACTTTGTAAGGCTTGTAATTGTTGGGTTGTTATAGTAGGTACATTAATTGAATATAAGGATGTGTTATTTACTGTTGGATTACCAAGCTGAAATGTAATTTGATTATTATTCACTTTATATGTTATTGGATAGCTTTCGGAAATTTCGTATGTGGCTAATTTAGTGGCATTTAAAGATCCGGAAGATTGTAATGTGGCATAACCAATAATATCATAATTAGTAGTAGAAATAGAACCGGTTAATACATTTTCTGTCGCTGTCGGTATATTTACATTTTCATTTATACTTACCCATTGACCTTTATTATATAAAGGTGTTGTAGATTGTATACTATATTGCCCATTTCCTAAATTTGTTATTTTAAGTTGAGCTCCATAAGGATTGCCTGTAGCATATACCGTTATAGATTGACCTGGTTGTAAATTATTAACTTTTTCTATATCGCCATAAGATAATGTATAACCATATTGACTTAAAGCATTATTAATAGCATCAGAAGGTGACATAAGTGGTTGTTTCCAAATAACTGCCTCTGAAATATCAGGACCCTTAAATGCTACTTTTTTTGTTATTGGATTTATAACATAATAAGTTTCATTAATTGATGGGGAAAATGCATGACCCTCATATGTACCTGTTTGATATTTTTTATATTTTACAACAACCCACCCATTTACATTTTCAATTTCTAATGTATAATTATTTGTAATATTTCCAACTGGCCCACTTTGATTAGGTAAAACAGATTCTAATGGACTTGAATATGTGTAATTTAGTACTATTTTATTTCCACTAATGGTCATATTTGCATTCTTTAAAATATTTGCATCTATACCGTATTGACTTAAAATATTAAATATTTCAGGTAAGGTTAAACCATTTAAAATTTGTTGAATTTGATTAGTTCCTTGAATTTCAGTAGGTCGAGGATAATTAGTTATAGTATTAGGTTCATTTATTAATGTAGGTTTAGTTATAGTATTTTTTGTTGTTGATTGCTCTCTTACATAGGGATTTATTTTAGTTGGATGATTTGCAATAACTTCTGGATCAGTACCTTTTCCAATGACAGAAATTTTTTGTACCGGACTTAAGGTTTTAATTCTTTCTAAAACTGGATTTGGTACTGGACTTTGAGGGGCTAATTCTGGATGTGTCAAATTTGTAGAATAATTTACTGTAATATTAAAATTAGCATCTGACCCTCTATTAATTACTTTCCCAAAATTTGAATTAACTAAAGGATTTTCTACTTTACCTAAATTTCCAGAATAAGTTATAGTAACATTTCCTTTTGGTTTATTTCCATTTACTATATTATTAATAGGTACTACCATCTTATCTATAAATTTCAGCTAATCTTCTAACCTCTTCTAAACTTCTCTTAATTCCAATTGATTTTAATTGATATATTCTCTGGACTAGGAAATTGTAAATTGAATGCAAACCTTTTGCATCAGTTAAAGCTCTCGCATATTGACCTGCAATATACTTTACAGCTTCAGGTCTTTGCTCACTTTCAATTGCAACTTCAAATCTTTTTAATAACATTTTAGTATCACGTGGTCCAGGCAATTGATTTACTAAAATCAATAATCTTCCGTGAATGGTTCTTAAATTCCATTCAACTAATATAGGTCTTATTTCATTACCATTAATTATAGCAAAGTGGGATAATAAAGCATCAGTATTTGTAAAGTCAGAAACATCTAATAAGAATGCTAACGTAGTACCATCATAATCAATAGGACTTTCTAGATGAGTTTTATTTGCGAAAAGTTTAACTAATGAATTTCTCCCAAAATATATGTTTTCAAATTTGAATATTCTGGGCATAGAAAAAAGAAAAAGACATTAGTATCCGGCCGGTACAGCTACTGTTCTTGGTGCTGCTAATCTCATTAATAAGTCTAATAATATTATGAATGCTCCAACAACTGCTATAATTTCTAATACCATTGCTAATGTATTAACTGCCATTGCTGCATATGTATTGGCTTGTGATACATATGTCAAAGAATTTTGGAAACTGTTATTAACGTCGTTTTGTAAATTTGTTGCATTTGCTGGTAATTCGCTATATACTGACTGGTAGGTATTGTACAATAGTGGGTAGAAAAATAGGCCTGATATGTTTACTATTCCCTGTCCTATCATTACGATTACTGCCGCTATTACTAACCCCAATGTAAAACCAATCAATGTATATACTACATCCATAATATATTAATTGCATTACTTATATATAAAGTTTTATAGGTCTTATGTTACATGTAACTATCATATTTACATACCATATAACATAGGATGTAAAAATGTATATTACAAAGATTTATAAATAAGTTATTATAAAATTTATTATATGGAAATAGAGATAAATATTTCTAAACCAGTAACTTTAGGTGGTTTAGGTTTTATAAAAAATTCTTTTGGGATTATTTCATCAAAAAATAAAGATGTTATAGATAAATATAAAAGGGAATTATCAAAATTATTAAATAGCTTATTGAAAATTTTACAAGAAAAATATGGAAAGGATGTTTTAATAACAATTAATTTTATAGTTGAGATAGATGATAATACAAAAGTACCAAAGAGAGCATTAGTAAAGAAAATAATAATTTGGGAACCAGCTAAAATAATACAAGAAAATATAGAAGTAACTTTATAATATGGTATTTGGTGTTGATACAAATCCAAGATTCTTATTATTTTCTGTAATAATGGGTGCAGCATTTACCTATATATTATTACAAATGCAACCCTTTGTATGCTCACTTATAGTTAATCCGCTCTTTAGTTGGATAGGTTTTACAATATTATATGCGGTTATCTTTAATGTTATTTATGTATTAGCAGTATATGAAGCAGAGGAAGAAGAAGATATAATGAGAACATATATAGTTGTAACAATTGCATTAATATTATTGGCCATATTTACACATTTTATAACGCCAATTATATTAAGTATTACAAAATAAAATGGTAGATGATTATGATGATATAGATGAACAAAATCCTCAAAACAGGTTGCCAAAAGGTTATTTTAATTTTAGTTACTTATATAAACCTCCAGAACAAACAGATACTTTGCCAAATTTTTTAGATTCTGATATAACTAAAAAAGTTAATAGAATATTAGATAAACCAACATCTTCTATTATTATTGCAACTCCAAATAAAAAAATAACTTTAGAGAAATTAAATGATTTAATAGGTTTCTTTCTAAATTATTCAACACAATTAAGGGCGATATATCAAAGAACAAAAAATCCACATCTAAAAGCTTTAATAGAGAAAGTTATAATAAAAAATGATTCATACTTAAATTCAGCATTAACATTATATAAAGGTGAGGCATCTATATACGAAGTAAAAGAAGAACAACAGGGAATGTTCTTATTTGGTCAAGGTCAATTACCTTATAATTATCAAAATTATGGAAATCAAAATCAACAAAAACAATAAAGATAAAAAATTTAAGAAAGGTAAAGTATATATAATTTATTATTATCCACCCGATATTTTAATAACTGAAGATCCTGAATTAAAAAAGTTATTTAGGGGTTCAAAAGATAAATGGACTATAATAGATGAAAAAGGACAAGAATATTTAATAGATGCTATATTATTATTTTATGGATTACCAATTAAAAAGAAAGAATTAGAAAAATTAAAAACTTTGGATGATAAAGAATTAGACTATTATTATCAAATTTCTTTAATATATTTATTTAGTACATTAACAAATTATAAAAGAGGATTTGTTAAAAGAATTGTAGATAAATTAACACTTAAAAAAGCTAAAGGAAAACCAATAAAGGTTAAAGATATATCAGAAGATATTGAAATAAATCAAGGTGATGCTATTCAAAGGGCTTTTAATTATTATCAAAAAGCTCAGGAATTGGGTTCTATTTATGCTGCAATAACTAAATCTAAAAGATTTGGTTTTAGTAGTGGAGGTATACTTTCATCTTTAAGGGGAGCGGATACAAGAACAATTATAAATATTGGTGTTGTAATTATTATAATAATTATAATAGTTGCAATGTTTATTTTCTTATTAAATGCTAATCGTACGTTAACTAATAATTTACGTTTAATGGTTAATACAACAAAAATTAATGGGCAAACATATAATATAACTAATCCTATATCATGATGAATTATAAAGTATTTGATAAAGATATATATTTTGAAACAAACCGTATTATTACAATAAATTTAAAAACAAATGAAATAAACCATGAAGAAAAACTATATTTTTATGATGGAAAAGAATTAAAAGAATTAAAGGATATTTATGAATATAATTTAAAACAGTATGAAATTGCACAAAAAATACAGGAGGAATTTACTAAATTTTCAACAAAACATGCAAAACCACCCATAGGTTATATTACAATCGGTAATATAATATTTGAATATATGCTAAATAGAAATAATGTTATATTAATTGCTTATGCAAATATATCTAAAGTAGAAGATGAAATTTCTAAAGAAATTACAAATGATACTATTAAGATTATATATAAATCAAAAATGATATTTAATAAAGAATGGAATTTCGAAAGTATACAAAACTTATCTCCAGAAATTAAAGATAATGCAACTGAAATAATTGAAAAAGCTTTAAAAAGTGCTAAAACAATCTTAAAGAATAACTTATAAAAAATCTTTTAAACATTATATAATATATGATGGTAAATGTTACCTATATATTGAATCCTTATATGGTTTCTAATACAAATTTTTATGTACCAATTATACTAATTTTAGCATTGTCACCATTCATAATATGGCTTATAACAATATTCTTTATAAGAAATTCTAAAATAAGATTTTTTATAGATATAATTAATTTAGTTTATACTATATTTTTAATGACTACTTTATTACCATCTATTTTAAGTTATTATTTAACTCAAATATATCAATTAATAAATACTATGGGTGATACTAATTTAGCTTTACAATTATATAATTTAGAAAATGAATTAGTTGCAATATATTCTATAGCTTCAACATTTAGTTTACTTTATTATGCAACCGGCATAATATTATTAATTGCTGATACATCATTATTATGGATTTAAGTGCTGGAAAAATTTTATTTATTTTAATTTTAATAGCTTTAGTAGTAATTTATATAATAAAAGGCTTATTTTGGATGTCTGTTGCATTAGCTGCAGTTATAATTTATATTATACCAGCTTATATTATTGCAAAGAAAATATACAATTTCTTTAAAAAAGAATAAAGTTATTCTTCTTCTTTACTTTTTATTTTTGCTAAAATTCTTTCAAAATCTTCTTTAGTTTTTGCATTTAAATAATTCATTAAAGACCAAAAGATCGAATCTACACTTAATATATTAAAAGTCCTACTATCTTTTAATGATTCAATTTGATTAAAATATGTATCTAATTTTTCTAATAAAGCTTTTTTATCTTCAACATCTAAATCTTCAAATATTCTCACATATAATTTAGCATCATAAATTAAGCTATATAATTTATTTATTATTGCTGATATTAAATTAGGGTCTGGTTTTGTTAAATAGCTTGAACAAAATATTGTATATTCTATAACATCTTTTGTAATTTCCTGCTCTAATAAACTTTTTATTATCATCTTATGTTATTTCATAATTTCCAGTTCTTGGCTGCGGTATTGGCGTACCATAATTCAATATAATGCTTACTTTTTGTATTAATTCAAAATAAATATCTAAAAGATCTGGATATGTTAATTCAGGATCTCTAACTATTCGATCAAATAAGGCTTTTAAGGATTCTTTTGCTACTAATACATCTCGTTGAACTTTTGCACTCATGCTATAACCCAATGTTGATGCTAATAAACCTAAAGCATAAGCTATAGCAGCCCTTAATTTATTTTTTAATTCTTCATTATCAAATGTTCTTGTATCTGTTGATATATCAGAATATGTTAATAATGAAACAATCTCTCTAATAATATTACCAAAATCAATTTGAAACATTGTTTTTAAATCTGATATTTGATATGAATATTGTAAATTTGTATCCATATTTATATAATTGTTTAAAGGGATTTATAAATTATATCATAAGTATTTGCTCTAATAAATTATATGCATCTTTATATTGATCTAAAGTTAAGATCCTATTTTCTCTAATATATGCTAATTTTTCGATAACTTTATCTTTATATTCTTTGACTTTATCAGAAGTTAACATAGCCATATAGCTTAAAGCTAAAATTAAAGTTTCTTTTAAATCAATTATAGCACTATCTTTTATTAAAACTTTATTATTATTATCATACTTTTTTTCAACTTTTTCAATAATATCTTTTATTTTATTTACCCTTTTTATAAGGTCTTTCCTAAATTCATCTTTTGAACTAAATAAAAAATCCATGTATAATCCCTTTCTTTCCATATATAATATTTATAAAGCCCCATTTATAAATATATATTATATGCAAAATGATATAAAAGCCGAGCTATTATCTATTAATTACACCAATAATTATGTTGACATCTTAATTTTAGTCCCTATAACCTTTATACAAACATTACAAAAATATGGTTTACTAAAGACTATATTAGATAAATCAAAAGAAAAGGAATTATTAAAGGAATTAAAAGAAAAGTTAAAAGATGATGAAACAATCAAAAAAACAATTAAAGATGAAATTGATAAAGCAAACCAATTTATATATTTATATAATCCTGAAACTCAAAAAATAAAACCAGAATTATTTAAAATTGAAATTGGAAAAGATAATGTTAACCTATATTATAGAATAACATTTATTGCAAAAAATTTGAATAAGTAATTTTGCTTTTAATTTTAGCCTTTATTATACTATAAACTATATATATTGTATATCCAATGGCAAATAATACCCATTGTGGTATAATAACATTACCAACCTTTAATGGCGATGTAAATAAGTTTAATATTGTCATAATAATTCCAACCATAATGAATAATATTATACTATAAACAAGCAAAGTATCTATTATTGCATAATATTGCATTCTTCTACTTTGATATAATTCTCTATAAAATGATTCTAATGTATCATCTGAATTTTTTATTCTTTTAACTTGCCTTTTTGAAAATTCATTATATAGCTTATTAGCAATATTTCTAAACCAATTGCTATTTTGTATCCAACCTATAATAAAACCTACAAAAATATCTATGATACCACTAACCATTTTTCCAACCCCATCTACCTTTTACCATATCTTTGGCTATTTCCTCTACAACTCCCTGATTTATATCTGTTTCAGGATCATCTGCAATTGCACTTAATCCTAATCCTCTTAACTTTTTAGCTATCATAATAGCAAATGTTCTTTCTCTACCTTTTAAATCTGATAGCTTTATTGAATTATATTTTGCTTTAAATATATCTTGTTTTATTTGGTTAACCATTGCTATAAAATATGATGCATTCATTGTTTTATCTATTACATATCTATTTACATCAAATTCATCATCTATTATACTTACAATTGCTAACCTATCTAAAAACGCACTAATAGATCCTGGACTTAACCCCTTCTTATTTAATTCCCCCTTTAACCATTCTTTCCAATTTTTTATAAAATCTGTTAAAGTTTCATTATTTATTTTATCAACATTTCCTAAAAATATAAAACCAACATCCCTTTTTATTACATCTCTTTCAGATTTAGTTGATGCACTGCCTTTCTCTATATGCCATACTCCCTGAGCTAATCCACTTTCTGCATATGATATAAAATCCTCAAATTTATCTTTTTCTAAATTCTTATCAAATGCATCTATTGCAATATAATCATTATGAAATATTGCACCTAATGTTCCAGATCTCGCATCCATTACTAATCTTGTTCTTGATGGGAATTTTCCAAATATTGTAATTTTCATAATATTGATTAACTTTACATAAAATGTTGTTTTTCCAGTACCGGGTTTTGTAAATTGTAAAGTATGTGTATATTTTGTAAAGTCATCATTTAATTTTACTGGAAATAATGATAAAACTCTTGGCAGATATATTTTTCTTAATAAATTATATTCATCTTTATTCATATCAAAAGGATTTATTCCAACAGCACATAAAAATAGATCAAACCAATTAACTTTATATTTTTCTTTAATTTCTAATAGTTCTTTAGTTCTTAATTCAACTTTAGCTAAATCCATATATGATTTTACATAAAACTTATGCCTACCTTTTTCTTTTACAATAATATTTAGATATAATAATCTTGCTTTCATAACTTCATTTAATATATCTACTAGATCTTTATCATCTATATCAGGGTTATTTTTCTTAAGAACATATTCATTAAATATAACATCAATTCCATTTGTTAGTTTTGCTATGAATTCCTCAGGTGATCTTATCTTTATTTCGGTAATTCTACCAATAAATTCTAATGATTTCTTTCTTAATAATTTTAATGTAAATTCTTCTTCTTTTTCAGGTTTGCTTAAATATATTATATCAATTATATTTGAATTCCAATCCCTTATAAATGGTAGATATGGGCTAATACCTTCATACTTTTCCTCCGATATATCTATATTCTCTGGTATTGTATTAAGAAAAATTGGTTCATTAAAAATTTGTTTTGGGTCGTAGTCGACCATTTTATAAATTATTTAAATGGATTGTGGCATGAATCTGCTATTATTAGCTCTGATAAATAGCACAATCCTTTTAATATTCCAAACACAAATGGCGGTGCTATAAATAATATAAAGCTAATTCCTATAATTACTGATGCTGGTATAGGATTAAATGCAGAATACTCCCATAAACCAATAAATGCTACTAGAGCAGCAGCCCAAAGTAGTATTATCAACATTTTATATATATTTATATCATCTTCATCTTCTAATAAGAATCTAATTCCTAATATTCCCGACATCATAAGAAATAATACTGCAATTTGACCTATTTCTGGGAGATTTCCTAAAGTACTTTCCAATATATTACCAACAGTAGAGAATAATGTTACTAAAGGTTTACCTAAAAGCACTGAAAAGACTAAATAATATAATCCCCATAAAGCTAATGCAAATATCCCTACAAGTGCAGTCATTATTGCAAATACTTTTAGATCATCTTCATGATCTTCCTCTTCAAGTGGTTTTATCTCGCTCATTGTTGGTTTTCTAATTGTTTTAGTTCTTCTTCAAGCTTTTTCTTTTCATCTACTAATTTTTGTAATTCTTCTTTTGATAATTCCATAGCTTGACCTATTTCAATCTTTCTTTCTAAAGTATCTATTTGTTCTTTTAATTCTTTTATTCTTTTAGTCTTACTTATATTCATAGTTTTTGGTTTTTCTTCTTCAACTCTATAAATTTTATTATCTACTAATTTACCTTTATTTTCCGATATTATTTTATTAATAGCTTCCATTATTTCTTTTTCATAACCTCTAAACATTCCCTTTATTGTGCTAATTTCAACCCATTCATTTTTAATTATTTGATCCGATATCCAATTATATATTTCATTTACTTTCTTTTGATCCACTTCTTCCATACCTTTTGATTCTTCTGTAGTTTTTTTTTGGAAATTCTGCTGAAATTTAGAATCTGTAAATAATTTCATTAAATATTTAGTTCTACTACCAATGGTTATTATCTTATTATTAGTATCATAATCTACAAAGTTTAATTGTTTTAATATTCTATATGCAGTTCTAAATTCTCTTTCCAAACCTTTCTTTTTAGCATCATTTAATATTTCGGCATAACTTATTGTTTGTTTATCAACTATATCTTTTAATATTTTGCTTATATAATCTATCGCACCATTAACACCTTTTTCAACATTTTCTTCAGTATAATTTCTTATATAGAACTCTATTTCTTGTAATCCCTTTTTCAATAATTGTAAATCATTTAATATATCATTTTTTGTAACTTGTACCATTTTATTTTTCATTTTCCCATATACCTGGATTAGCCATTTCAACCAAAGTTTCAGCTATAGATTCTAATTTCTTATTTATAGCTTCTAATTGATCAGCTGCGTATCCCGAATCCTCTTCTACAAATCTTGCTAAATTAAATTCTATACTATCTAAATTCATATTTAATTCTTTTAATTGTTGATATATTAAGTATTTTATTATAACATCTATCTTTTTTAATTCATAATCTGTATTGTTAGTTTCTTCAAATAAGTGCTTTTCTATTATCTCTTCTATTTTATTGATTTGTTCCGGATCCATTTTTCTTTATATATTCTATTATTTTAGCTTTTACCTCCGGGTCATATGCAAATGCTTTAAAGATCCATGCTCTTATCTCTGATGGATCTAAATCTAAATCTACTCCTATTTTTGTTATTTCCTTCTCTATATAGTCTACATTATCGCTATCTAAAAAGGTCATCCAATAATTTTTTCTTTGGCCCATACTATATTTTATATTTAGAAAGTTTTTTAAACCTTGCAATGCTAGCACTAAAATATAGCATTTCTAAAGATTTATAAAAGTTTAGAAACATATATATAGTATGGACCCACAAACAATTTTAGCTGAAACATATAATCTTTTTTTAGTATCAGAAATAATAGAAAATGAATCAGAAATAGATAGAGAATTAGTAAATTTATTAGCAAATAAAGATTATGACAACATGGCAAAAACATTAATATATGCATTAATGTATACAATAAATGAGGATCCCGCTTATAAAGATATTAGGCAAATATATATGAATTATTTAATAGATTTATTACATATGATTGATAGAATAGGATTTAATAATGAAATGATTATTAAGATATTTGTAAAATTAATATATCAATTCTATTCTTATTCATTAAAATATAAGATAAACTTTATAACAGATAAAGAAAAAAGGGAATGGATTAAAGCTAAATTAGATGAATTAGTTGATATAATACAATGGGAACAATAATATTTGAATTAACTAATAATTTAGTTATTTTTAGACCAGAGGATGAAGAAACTGCAGATAAAGATACTTTATTTTATATCTATGAAAAAGTACCTTATGAAATAGGACAGGATATTTCTTTAGAAGAATTGGAAAAAATAGGAAAAAGAATAATTAATATGAAAGAATTAGATACAAATGTTGTAAGAAAAGCTGCTAGTATTGTAACACCAATGGTAAGAAAAAAAGGTACTGTTTTAGGATATAGACTATTTGGATTCTTATTATTAATGAAATTAAGCATGGATACAATACTATCATATACATATGCAAAGGGTTTAGCAGAATTATCAAAAGAAATTGTTGATTCTGAAGGTTCTGTAGCATATAAATTAGGTCAATATTTCTTAAATGAATTAAATTATACTGTTGGATTTAGTAAAGATACAATAGATATATTAAGTAATGAACAACAATTTAAAGATTTCTATAATATATTAGTAGATAAATTAGAAAAAGCGGATAATATTGAAATAGCATATGATAACTTTATAGAGGCGATTAAAAATACAAAGATAAACTTATAAATATGAAAGGTAAATATAATATTATGAGCTTTAAAAGCTTCATAGAAAATCTTTCAACTTTTAACAATGTTTATAAAGTTTTCATGTTACTGTCCTTTAGTGGTTTGAAACTTAATAGGAGGGTGTGGGGGGAGGGGGGTACACCCCCTGACCAAGTTTCAGACCACAAAGGTACAGTGAAAGAAAAGCTTATAAAGGTTAATTAATTCAAAACTTATGATGGAAACTAAAATAGAAAATAAACAAATATATAAATATGACCTTTTGGAAAAAACTATTTTAGGTATAATATATTTTAATGGTGGAAGGATTTCAAAAACAAAACTTATGGCTTTACTATATTTATTATCCGATAAGATAGAAGAATTAAAAGAAAGAATAGATCCATATATATTTATAAAATCAAAAAAGATGTGGGATATATCTGTAGATATAATTGTTGATGGGCTTTGGGAAGATGATCATTTAATTTATGATTTATCTGATGAAGTTGAATTAACTAAAAAAGGATATAAAAAGATTAATGAATATCTAAATGATCTTACAAAAGAAGAATTAGAAGCTATTAAAGAAATTATAGCTCAATATAAAGATTTATCAGAAGAAGGATTAATTAATTTGATTTTAGAAAATTTAAAGCATAGCTAAAATATCCTTTTTATTATATTTTTCTAATCTATTTCCTAAAAAAGCCCATATTTCAACATCAACGTTATCGGTATTTTCAAACCTTTTAGCTAATTCATATATTTTAAGAAATTCATCCCTATTAAGATATAATTTGTTTAAGTTATATCTTTTCCTTTTAACCTGGATTAATTTTACATAACCTTTATCATTTATTGCTATAATATCTATAGGAGATTTAGATGCCGGTGATCTCCAAACTAAATAACCATCCTTTTCTAAAATTTGCTTAACTTTTTTCTCATAATAATAACCTATCTTATATTGTTTACTCATAATTAATTTATAAATAAAAAAGATTAATATTTTATTATGGTAAGTGTATCTGAACTTTTCTCTGTAGATGTTGAGCAATTTATGAGGACATTACAAGTATTATATTATCGTGTAGGTAATTTAATGGCAAATATAGAAAATGGAACTTATAGAAATATTGATATTTTATATGAATTAGATAGTCTATCTACATTAGTAAATGAATTAAGAAGGCTTAATACATTAATAACTATGAAATCGGAAAGATACAGACCAAACAACATAGCTCTCCGTAACCTTTTAAAACAAATTAGTGGATATATTAGTAGATTAGGTACAATTTTTTGGATGACAAAAAATTTTTATCAAAAAGATCCAAATTATGGTGTAAGTGGTTTATATGAATCTTTATATACTATTAGGCAAATTATAGAAGAAATTAATGATCAATTAAAAATAGCTATAGAAAGAGGATTATTTATATAATTTTTTCTTTTATAATTCCGCTATCTGTTAATCTCGCTAAAAATCTCGCAAATGAATGATCATCTAATTCGCATTCTCCGTAATTATTTTCTAAACATAAATCAACCCAGCTATATGTGGTTATATCATAATATAAATTTAATATAGCGTTTATAGTTATAGCATATATCTCATATTTTTCTAATTCATCTATATCTTTTATTCCATCTTTTTTAAAGTCTTTTACCGCTTTTTGTATTGCATAACTTTTTACCTCATATATACTTTCCGAATTCTTATAATTTATATAACCTGGCTTTGCATAAAGAAATATATAGATTCTTCCATTTTCAGGGTTAACAACCTTTAAATAATCTCTATAATCTTCATATTTTACATTATTTGGTTCAAATATTCTTTTCTTAAGAAATTCTAATACTTCCTCGCACGTAAAAGTTGTTGGTTCCAATAATATTTCTATAAATTCCTTATATAATTCTTGAAACTTTTCATCACCTCCGACCCATTTTGGTATTAACTTATACGCCATATTATATATATGAAACTAAAAATTTATAAGTTTATTAAACTTAATAAACTTATTAAGCTTAGTAAGCTTATGCATATGCTTATATATTTAGTAGGATCTTCAATAAAGCTAATACATCTAATACAACAAATATACCTATAGTATATCTTAATAATTCATTTGAAAGTATTTTCGGGTCCCATAATAAAGCTATTTCTGCAATGGTCCCTAATATTATAAATAAAGTAAATATAATTTTAGAAAGCATGTTTATATATATGTGCCATAAAATTTATAAAAAGATTTATAAATTTTAAAATAAAATATTGTATAAAAGAGAATTATAAAAAGATGGCTCTATGGGGGCCTATATCCTCGGGGTTTATGCCCCCGAGGTATAATTTTAAATTATTTCTATATAAATTTATTATGGAAAGTAAAGATAATGAAAAAGAGAAAAGATTGAAAGCAATAAAAAGGTTAGGGGAATTATTGGAGAAGACAGGTGCTACTCCTGAAGAAACTATAAAAATAATAAGAGAAATTAGAGGAAAAGAAGAAAATAAATGAAAAAATAGTTATATTACATTGTATAAAAATGAGATTAAATTTTAATAATTCTCCCATAATGCATTTTTAATTTCCCTAATAATTTCATCTTTTGCGGATGCAACCCTATAATAATTTATCATATGTTTGAATGATGAATATCCCATATAGACCACTAATTTTTCCGGTGCTATCCCTTTTGATATCATATGGTTAATAAAAGCGTATCTTAAAGAATGTGGGTTTATTCTTAAATTATTCTTAATAAAGTTATAATAGCTTTGTTTTCTTATATTTTTTAGTATTTCACTATATTTCTTTAATTCATTATAATATTCCTCTAATATTGGCGGTACAATTACCCATCTATCTAATTTGGACTTTCCTGCAGTTATGCTAAATTCTTTTTCTTTTCTTTTTAGATATATTTGTAACCCTTTAATAGCTTCCGTTGACCTTAAACCATTTGTAACCTGTAACATTGCAATGGCATAATATAGAAATCTTTTAATATCTAAATTAGAACCCGTGCCACTTTCTAATTTTTTATATTCAATTTCTAAATTGGTCTTAATCTTTCTTATAATATCATTAAAATCTATTTCTTTATACCAATGCCTTACTTCACTACCCTGTGCCTTAATTCTATTAGCAATTTTTTCAAAATATTTTGGAAATTCTCCGATATCTTTTTCCATAATAAATTATATGTGTCAACCCTTATATAAAGTAAACGGTTTTATGTATTTTATTAAAAAGGGTAGTTATGGGCAACCTGGCAATTTCATCAAATTCATTTGCTTTTATTTAATTTTGTACACGCCTTTATTTACATCGGCCCCAAAGTACACTTTTTAGAAAATTTATAAATTCAAAAATTAACAATATTATTATGATTTTCAACATTAATAGGGTTGGATCAATTGAAGAAGATATTAGAGAAGCAAAAATGGATTTAGATAATGCAGAAATGTATTTAGAAAAGATAAAAGAATTTTTAGAAACAGGAAATTATAGAAAAAGAGATATTATAGACAATTATCAACTATTTCAAGCAGCTACAGGTAGATTTAATGAAGTTTTTAGAATATTATATGAGAAAATACTTAATTATGACCCAACGGGTTTGGCATATGCTAATCAAATAAAACATTTAAATGGTGTTATTGCAGCTTTAGCTGCTGAAATGGGATCAGCATTCACAGCTTTCTATGAAGATCCAGTAAGGGGTCCTCAAATACTTTATAATAAAGTTGTAGAAGGCATAAGAATAATAGAAAACGTTAAGAGGGCATTAGATTTGCTTGTAGGAAGAAGATATTAATTTTTATAGTTTTTTAAATTAATAATTAGATACAAAAATAAGGGTCCATGTTTCTCTCTTTTCGCCTCTTTTCTTTTCCATCAATCTATATCTTTCTAATTTTTCAATTTTATAATTTCCTAATATATCTTTAATAAGATTAAAAGCTTTATCATCAACTTTTAATAAAAATTTCCCTTTAATTTGGGTTAACATTTTTGCCATATCCCTAAAATCTTTAATAGTAAATGTAACCCCATAATAATTTTCAGATCTATCTGGGTAAGGTGGGTCTAAATAAAAAACTGTTTTATCACTATCATATAATTGAATAACTTTTCTAAAATCTAAATTTTCAATTATTACATCTTTCCAATTTTTTGCAAAATCTAAAATGCCTCTTACTTCTTTTCTAAAAGCTCTAGCTGCATTTCTTTTTGGATCAACTGCATAGCCAAATCCTTTTTTAGGTCCACCCATAAAGGATGTATTTAATAAATAGAAAAATAAAGCTGCAGTTTCTAATTCACCTAAATTTTTATTTTTTTCTAATAATTCCCTTACTATTTTATTGAAACTTCTACTATATGGCAATAAATATAATAAAAAAGATAATTCTTTCGGATTTTCTTTAACCATTTTGTAAAGTGTTGTTAATTTATCATTAATGTCATTATAAATAATATTTGGGAATTTATTTCTATCAATAATTTGGGATATATAGCCGCTACCACCGAAAACTTCAACAAATGTATATTTACCATTACCAACTCTATATAATCTTTCTAAAATATCTTTTGCTATCCAATAATCACCACCAGCAAATCTAATTATTTTTTTAATTCCTTTATTATCAATTAATTGTAATATTTCTTCTTTTATTGTTTCTAAATCTTTTCCTATATAATGCTTTTTCCTTTTTATTTTATCATTTTCTTTAATGATATGTATAACATACAAATATTTTTGATTTCCACGTTTTTCGCTTAATAAATAACCCTCACTATTACAAACCGGGCATATAATTTTCATATTATAAATTTTACGTTGATATAATTATAAAAAACTTTTATCCCAAAATTGGGTAAAAATTTATTTACCCAAATATGGGTAACTTATAAACTTATAAATTTCTAAATTTCTAAACTTATAAATTTATAAATTTATACGACATATAATTTTATATGGAAGGTAAGATACTGAATGACTATAATGATGTAAATCAAAAGATAGATTATATAATGCAAAATTTGCCAAAAATAAAGGATGAGCTAAATAATAATAAAGATAATGTTAAAAAATTATATGAAATAGTCGATAAGTTAGAAATTTTGCAAACCGAATTAATTGCAATAAAAGGTTTTGTTATGGCTCAAATTTATTTAAATTCCGAATATAATGATGAATAAGATCCTATATTATGCAATTTTGGCATATACAGTTTTTAGCGGAATTATAGCAACAGTATTGGCAATAAATTATTTTATTATGAAGCCAATAAGCGCCAGTGTTCTTACAGTATATGCAATGAATACAGGCTATCAAATAGGAGAAATACTTAATTCAAATTTAAATATTACTGAACAAAATCAAATAATTCATTCATTATTAATTCAAAGTAATACAATATCTAGTATGGCAGACTCTACAACAATATCTACATCATTTGGTCAATTTATAGTATATGAGTCATTATTTGTAATACCGCCAGCTATATTAGTAGTAATGGCTTACAAATCAAAAGATAATAAAAATAATGATGAATGAAAAATTATTTACAATATTTGCATATTTTATTATGGGATATATATTTATTAGTTGGTTTATTGCTATATTATTATTAATTTATAATTTTATATTAAGTCCATCTGAAAGATCTTTTCTTTTAAGTTTTCTTTTAGGTAATCAAAATAATATGTATCAATTTTATACTATAATACCAATACCCTTATTTATAAAAACTGAATTAGTTTTAATAGTACCGCCGGCTATATTATTAGGCTTAATTTATTATGATGCTAAAAAAGAAAATAACAATGAATAATGAATTATTTCAAGATTTAGCAAAAATAAAAATTCCATATCCAATAAAAAAGAAAGATCAAAAACCAGCTGGAAGAAAGTTAAAAGCACTTATTGTTTTCTTATATGTAATTTCTATAATTTTGTTATATATCGGAATAACAATGCCTATTGATACTCAAATAAGCTTAAGTGCAATATTATTTAATACAAAGAAGGTAATAGTTTTAGGAATAGTAGGTTTATTTAGCTTTATAATAAATAAACTTTCAGAACCTTTTTGTAGCGAAGACTTAAAAATATTATTTCCTAAATTAATATTTAGCTTAATTTTTATATTAGTAATGGTATTATTTGTTTTACCCCATTTTATATTTAATACTGAAAATTCTACAATAGGATTCTTTTATTTTATTGAGGGTCTTTTAATAATAATAGTTGTTTTAACCGGCCAAAATTTAATAGATTTATTTATATCATGATGGCTAAAAAGTTAGAAAAAGCAATTAAATTTTATATGATACTTAGTTGGAGTATTACCTTAGGATTCGCTTTATATTATCTTATTATAATTCCTATACTTAAGTATGATATATCCTCAATAAAATCTGATGAGAATCGGTTAATACAGCAAATAGGTTCATCAAATTTAACCCTTTCTGAAAAAGCTTTTTATTTAGAAACTACAGAAGAGATATATCAACCAATAATACAAGGATTTCAAAATAATATATTATTAATATCTCCCCAACAATTTGCAAATTATGAAGGTATCTTTATGGCACAATCAACTATATTAACTTTAATTTGGTCTTTTATATAAAAATCATGATGACTGAAGAACCTCCATATGGAACCGTAGCTTGGTTTTTTTATGAAATAGATGAAAGGCAAAGGCAAATATATGAATTAGTATTTGATATAGACCAAAAATTAGCAAAAATAAAGGATTTATTGAATGAAATAGATTTATTAAAGGCCCAATTAGAAACTAATGTAAATGTTGGAAAAATATGAATACATTAGATATATTAAATACATTTACAAAAGTAGCACCTTTCTTTTTAATTCCAATAACAGCTTATATAATTAATATAATAATTATGAGAATATCAAAGAAGGAAATATCTAAAGCCTATAATTATATAATAAAGAGAATGGCAGAATTCTTTATAGTTTCAATCGTTCAAGCATTAATTACTCTATATTCCTCTACAATAATAGTAAATTCTTTTGTATCTTCATTAACTAATATTACTAATATATACATATTGGAAGCTATTAACCCATCATTATCACTATCAGCAATTATTAGCCTTAGCGTTTCTATTATATTAGGAATAGCAATTTTATCTATAGAAAGTGAAAGATTTGTATCACCATTAATAAAAGAAATTGAAAATAT
>Ga0081473_127604_pt1 | contig 22715 bp, 29 predicted proteins | sample CisSprmetagenome_FD_70977 | JGI IMG/M metagenome (GOLD analysis project Ga0081473, IMG submission 70977) | Hypoxic/sulfidic aquatic microbial communities from Cistern Spring, Yellowstone National Park, USA v2 (version 2) | ecosystem: Environmental > Aquatic > Thermal springs > Hot (42-90C) >...
ATCTACCCACAAAATAAATCGGGAGCTCATCTACCAATCGCTCCCACATATGTCCGTTTACCACACGCCATCACCTCCTTACTTCCCGGTTACTATTATATTTGTTTTTGGCCTTTATAAGCTTTTTTGGGCAATTAATAGCTTTTCCATAAAGCATCTTTTATTCTATCTATTATCTTGTCTTTGGCTGAGGCAATTCTATAGTAATTTATCATATGCTTAAAGCTGCTATAGCCCATGAATACTACTAGCTCTTCTGGCGTTAGGCCTCTTGAAAGCATATAATCTATAAAGGCATACCTAAAGCTATGTGGATTTATGCTTAAATTGCTTCTTATAAAATTGTAGTAATTTTTCTTATTTATTTTATCTAGTATGTCTGAATATTTTTTTAGCTCTTCGGCATAATCCATTAGCAAAGGCGGAATTACTATAAGTCTTTCTTGCTTGCTTTTTCCAGCAATTATTTTTAGCACTTTTTCTTTTTTCTTTAAGAATAGCTGCAGGCCTTTTATTGCCTCTGTAGATCTTAGGCCATTGGTTAGCTGCAAGTAGGCTATGGCAAAATATAAGAATCTGCGAATATCTAGCTTCTTGCCTGTGCCCATTTGTAGCTTTTTATACTCTATTTCTATATTTGCCTTAATCTTTCTTAGTGCATCTTCAAAGGCAATCTCTTTGTACCAATGCTTTACCTCGCTGCCTTGCTCTCTAGCTCTTCTTACAATTTCATCAAAATATTTTTCAAAGGCCCTTTGCTCTTCATCCATATATATTATATAGCTTTTGGCTTTTATAAAGTCTTTGCCTTTATGGCCTTTGTTAAATGGCTTGATTTTTGCTGGCTAAAAAATCTCATCAAATCTTTTTGTTTTCCTTTAACAATGTCCACACCTTTAAAGACTTTGGCCCCAAAGTCTTGCTTTTAGCCTGGCTCGCTATATATAATATAGCCTATATAGTGTTACAAAAAGCTTATAAATATGTAACGTGTATATTATATTATGAAAGGCGAAGTTGTATGCATGCCAAAGAAAGATTTTATAACATTGCTAAATATAGCAATAGATATGTATTCAGCTATGCAAGAAAGCTATGAACGCTTAGATCTAGCTTATAAAAAATTGGAAAAGCTTGAGCAAGAAGCAAAAGCAGAGCAGAAGTATGCTGAAGCTTTTAAAGATATTAAAGATGCGATAAAACTTGCAAGGCACCTTTCGAATTATTATCATAAAATTTTGGGAGATTATACGCTAAAAGTTATGGAAAAAGCTGAAAAAGAACAAATACTGAAAAGCGAGTAACAGACCTTATAAATTTTTTCTTTTATAGCCTTCTTGCTTAAGCACCTCCATTATATTGAATATAGGCATTCTTTTAGCAAGCACATCCTGGTAATTCTCTATATAATCTAAAAGGTTTTGATCTATTCTCTTGACAGTTAAGATATAAGTGCCATCTTTTCTTTTTTCTATATCTATGTCACCTATGTTTTCTATGCCAGACAGCTGTGAGGCTTTTGTAACCCTTAGCTTTATTTCTTCAATATTGCCATATTTATCTTTAAGTATGCTTGGGTAGCCTTCAATTAATTTTGTTACAATTTTTATAAAGATAGATCTAGCTGAATCTTTTATTTCATATATGTCTCTCATTAAAGCTTTTGTAGCATAGCCAAAATCTTTTATCTTTTCATATATCTTATATAAATTGCCGGATTCATGCAATATAAAGAAGTGTGGAAATATAAAATCTGGCACTAGCTTTTTGCCTCTATCTAAAACCAATTCAGGCTGGTCTATTGAATATGTTTTGCTTAAGAAGTCCATCAGGTAAGGTATCTTGTATTGCTTATAAAATGCGGCCCAGCTTATATAGCCTTTATCATTTGAAGGCTTTTTATTAAACAGCTTTTTATATTCCTGCTCATATAAATCCCATAGTGGATGGCCTCTACTTATTACTTCATTCCATAAATATATTACAGCCTTAAACCTTTGCTGCACTCTTCTAGCCAATTGGTTAGGATATTGTGTATTAACAACATGTATTAGCCTCCATGCTCTAATTTCATAAACATATCTTAATAGCTCTGTAACATCCTTAGACTTATCTAAAAATATATCAAAGATATTATGTGCTTCATCTAGTACAATCGGATGTGCTATTTGCTTAGGTCCCCATTCAGGATGATGCTTTACTAAATAATTGTGATAAGCAATTCTCTTTGGATACTCTTGCAGTAAATATATAAGATCTTTGTAGGTCCAATCTTCAATTTCTTTATCAGTGTAACCTAGCTTCTCCATAATTTTTTTGTAGAAAACTATAGATAGAGAAGATTTGCCTGTGCCTGGATAACCTAAGATTAAGAACCAGTAATCTTGTGCAATATCATCTGTAGTTAATTCAACTATCTGGTCTGCAATATTTTCAATAAACTCTTTAGGCTCAGCAAACAGATCTACTCTTGTTTTTAGCAGCTCTTGCCAGTAATCTTTTTGCCTTAGATGCCTTTGGAATACCTTTGAATATTCAAATAAAGCTCTTGTGTCTATGTCCATGTTATTGGATTGAAGAGATTATTAAGGTTATAGCCAATAATAGGCCTATTACTGACAAATAGCTTATTATGAAGGATATTGGCACAGCAATCCAGTTGATGCTTTTTAATGCTAGCATTAGTAAGCCTATTACAAAATCCCACATTGCCAAATTCCTAAATAAAATAATTAAATTTTCAGATCTTGGCGCTTCAACTATAGCCAATAATGCATCAAATACAAATACAGCCATAACCCAAGCAAAAGGCGTTTGGAATGTTATAAATTGATAAAACTGGCTAAATAATTGGTCTGCTGGAAATGTTGTATTTAATTCTACTGGAGGAAATGGACTAGCCATCATAATTTAATAAAGCCTAAGCCAAATAGTATTATCCATAGGCTTACAATTATTACCACGGCTATTGCTACATATATTATGCCAGCTATTGTAATTGATATTACGCCTGTTAAAGGTCCTAAGGCTGGAGCTAGGTAGCCTAATATTGTCGAAACTAATGCATTTATTATTGTTGCTGATTCAAACATGCCATATACTAAATAGCCTGTTAATAAAACAATTTCAACAGGGAAAGATAATGGGTTTGTTACTATTGAATTTAATGTGCTTTGTATGTTTTGTGCTGTTTGTAATTCAGCCTGTATATTTGTAAATACAGGTCCTACACCTGGCACATTAAATGATGCTAATATTGTTGAAATAAACATCATTACTAAGATCATCTTAAAGAATACAGTAGCAAATTTAAATACAGGTTGCTCTCCTAAAGTTCTCTCTACAAAGTATTTTATAGCAAAATCATATAGGTAAATTACTAAGAAGCCTGATAGCAATAGCAAAGGTATAAATGCTACATTGAAGAAAGATGCAATTATTAAGACTCCGGCTAGGATAAATATTGAAATAAGTATTTTCCAATAATGCTGATATGCACTAAACCATTCATATAATAAAGCTAGCATGATTATCCATGAAATTATATATGGGATTGTACCATAGCCTTTATAAGGTGGGTAATATAATACCTGTTGTAAGCCATTTGTATAACTTACAGTAATTACTGCATATTGATTTTCAGTAAAATTAAAGCCAGGTGGATTTGTGATTAGAATATTTGTTATATTTGAATTAACCGATGTTAAATTATATGTTTGAACTATATTTGAATTATTATAAAGTTGTACATATATTGAATTTATTTCATAAGGTGCTTGAATTACTAGCTCAGGATAACCATTTACATATGTTAGATTTACATTTGCACCTGTTAATGTTACATTAATATAGCTTGTAACCTGGTTTTGTAATTGAGCTATTAATTGATCAATTGATATAGCTTGTGATTGTGAACCTTGAACTGTTGTTAAGAATGTATTGTTAATTCTTATAGAATATAGAGCTCCGAGTCTCATTGGTACAGGTGCATAATAGTTATTTGATGAATATAAATAAAGATAAGAACCCCACAAGTAACATCCAGTTTGTGGATTTTCTACAGCAATTAATGTATCTTTATATGATTGGGAACCAACTAGTGGGTTATCATAATATATTAGATTTGTATTTATTAAACATATAGGCCATTGGAATCCATAATTTGATAATAAATTAGTACTAAAGGCTTCACTAGAGGAAACTCCTTGCACACTTTGTGAAATTATGGTAGTATCACATGTAGAATTGGTCCAGAGATAAAAAGAATAAATACTCATGCTTGAATTAGAGTATATTACAGTACTATTTGTGCATTCTACAGATACTGTATAAGTTAAATTTTCAGGAACATCGCCTGTATCTTCCATATATATATTAAATTCATTGTAATAGTAAGGCCCTGCGGAATATAAAAGATTTGCAGTTAATCCAGCAGGATCAACACATGTTAAATTCCATAAGAAATCATAGATAGGTATTTGAGAAATAGGCCAGGTATATGTTGCAGAAGAATTGCTAAGAATTACAGAAGTAGTATTAACTAAATTTCCATTATCATAAAGAGAGATATTACAGGCAACATTTGGAAAAAGATCTTCTTCACTTACTGTATAATTTAAGCTGATTGGCGAAGTATAAATTGAGACTGGAGGGATATTTGCTGTTAAGTTTACATTTATAGAATATTGCAATGGTTCAAAAGTTATATTGCTAAAAGATTGAGTATCATATAAAGTAGATCCACTAATATAGTTCATAACGTTGCTTTGTAATATTGTAGTAAGATTTACTAAAGCTGTCTCTGGAGTTTCTATATAATTGCATTGTAAAGCAACTTGCAAAGTTTGACCAGTTACATTATCATAAACAGTTAAGGTATTATTTGGTAGCATACAATAATATGTTATGTTTAAGTTAGAATCATCTAAGTTTGTATAGTTTACATTATTATAATAATAGTAAGACTGTAAAGTTGCATTAAGTTGGTCTAGCTGGATAGCAAAAATATCAGTTGCAGTTACTGTCTTTCCAGATGATTGTCCATAAGCTACTACTGTTAAATTATAAATGCCTGATTGATTGAGTAAGTAAGGGATAGTAGATGGAATTGTTAAAGTCTGAAATGCATTTAATTGAACCGTATTGGTTGCTATTTGAGTGCCATTTAAATAAACTGTATAATTAACTGTTTCTGAGACTGGATCAAATAAGGTAACATTAAATTGAAGGTTTGAAAATGTATTAACTGTTACTGTTGGTACTAATGTAAATAATATTGAAAAAGATGGCATTATGCCATTAGGTGGGTAAGCTCTTACTCTAAACCATTGAACAGTAATTGACCCATAATTAGAAGGATTTGGATTTCCAAAACCATAATAAACTAGAGAAGGCAACCCATAATTAGTAAAAGATCTTGTAGTGAAAGAATAATTTTCTGCATATACTTGTAAGCTAGAAGATTGCCAACTTTCAGATACTATTCCTGGAGTAGACCATTGAAAAGCTCCTCCACCTGCAATACTTCCTGAATAAGAACCATAATTTGCACCAATAGCAGGTCCAGAGAAATATGCAGCACTACTAGCAGAATTGCCTGTTCCCATAGAGATCTCTGGGTATGTATTTGCTGCAGAATTTATATACATATCTGCAATAGTTTCTGAAGGATTGAATCCTTGTGCTGTAATTACTCCTGAATAAGGAGTTGTACAACCATAATAACAGGAATAAGCACTTGTATAAGCAGTAACTCCATTATTAACACTTACACCTCCATAATCAGCAAAAGAAACCCACTTGTTGCCATTTAAGCTTGTTCCAGCAAAGTTATCATAGAATAAAAATACATAATTTCCATTATCATATTGTCCATAGGTTGATGATAAATAAGGTGCTTCTCCAACATATGGATAATATTGAGAATAATAATTAGCATTATTAGGTCCTATATTAATGAAGATAGTTACTTGTGCATTAGCAGGAATTCCATTTGGCAAGTTAATCCACCAAACATCACATAAGATGCCACTAAAATTTTCCTGGCCTTCATACCAAGAATATATATTAGGTGTGCCTCCAGCAGTTGTTGTAAAATATACATTTGATCCATTACTATTAATCTCGCTGAAGACATTTGCATTATTTACATAAGCAAAGCCAGAGCCAACATTTGGATTGCCATTACAAATAGCAATATCCTGCTGGAAAGGCGCTAGGGTTGCTTGAGATTGAGAATTAGTTATTATAATAGGATATAGGCCTTGAGAATAAGCAAATTTAGCTAATAAGGCAAAAACAAAAAGAATGCCGAGGAATTTTAAGGCTTTTTTCATCATCATTTGTTTTGTACATATAGCATGAATGATATTACGCCTACAACACCTATAAATACTAGCCATATATATGGATTGCTTGTGATATCATACCAGAATGATGCATTATTATAATTGTTTATTGCCTGCTCTGTTTGATTATAAATATATTGGCATATAATTGCATTTGGGCCATACTGATTAACACAATTTTGATATTGCTGAGAGCCTATATTATAAGAAACAGTTGCTTCTATACCTGTAGCTACATTTGCTCCATATGAAAACATGCTCATTGAAAAGCCATACATTGCAGCTATTACTAAAAATAGGAAAACAGCCAGAGCAGTTACAACTAATCTATTAAAGGCCCTTACCATTGTAATCTTGATAAGGCATATTTTATATCATACACAGATCTTACGCCTCTTCCTAAGCCAGGTGCTAAACCCCTAATTGGAGTACCCATTACTCCAAATTCTGGCCAGCCAATTGGAGGTATAGTTGGAGGTGTATTTGGAGGCGTAGTTGGTGGTACTGTTGTTCTTGGTTTAGTTATTGTAATTGTTGTAACTATTGGCTTTACTGTTTCCTCTTTAAAGATTCCAACAGCTAATAAGTCAAGCTCTGGCAATAATGCTTTTATATTATCAGATTCGTCTTTAGGCATCTCTATCCTGCCTCTAGAGCCCAATAATTCTCTGCCTAAGTCTAAAGGCTTTATTTTCGATCTTATTGTATTTTCTTGTGATTCTGTATTTTGTATGCCATTATATAAGTTCTTGCCATAATTCTTTGGCTTTGCTTTTGGCACTGGCACAGATGATCTACCAGACCAGCTTGATAAGCCTGAAATTTCTTCATTTATATTTTCCCTTATTGTATTAAATTCATTTTGAATATTAAACTCATTAAATAGAGGCTTTTCACTGCTGAATTGCTCTTGAATATATTCTTGATTAATTTGTTGGCTTAGACCTGAGGGCTGATTCATCTTAATATTATTATTGTTGTTAGTCCTTATAACTTTTTGGCCAGCATTATTCATAGTAACTACAGGAAGGCCCAAGGTAGTATAAGCCCTTATAGTGCCATATGATTGGACTGGCATAGCAATTCTTTGCCTAGCAATGCCTTGTAAGGCTGTTATTACATCGCTAGAAGAGATTTCCATGCCTGGGCCAGCCTTTTGCATTCTTTGCAACATTTGCAATGCTGTTTGGTATTCTTGCTCTGGATCAATGCCTTTTGTATAACCAAAGCCAAATTGTATATTTTGTAATTCACCTTCTGGAGTTCTATAAAGGGTATCACGCATAGATACACTACCACCTTGTGATAAAATGCCCCAATATTTGCTAGAGCCTTGCTCTCTTAATATTCCTGCAGAGGTACCTATGCTAGAAACATATGTACCTTCAGCCTCACCAGTTTCATAAGTTGCACTTATACCATAGCTATAGCCTTTATATACTTTGCCTAAAGAAGTTGGCACAGTACCTTCTTCTTGCCATACAACCATGCCATTTAGATTATTATTGGCATTAAATCTTGTAGGCACCTTATATTTATATGTTATATAGCCTCCACTTTCTCCAAACAAATCATAGCCTGCAGATTCAATGCCAGAAGGCACTTGATAGGTTAATGGCCTATAAATGCCTGGAGATACTTCTAAGGCAAATTCTCCAGAGGTTTCAGGCAAGTTATAGAAAGGCCTTACAAAGAGATAATTATATTCGCCAGTTCTTAAATATGATAAAGGAAATCTCCAGTCTAATTCTCTTAAGCTTGGGAATGGGCCAATATTTTTATTCCATGAGCTTGGCGATATAAATGTCTCTAGTTCGCCAGCTCTATATGTATTTTCGCCTTCAATTTGAGCAATTGTTTGGCCTTGATTTAGCCTTTCAACGGTTTCAATAAGATTGCCTTCTGTAGCCTTGCTAAACAGATAAGTACCCTGAGGTGGCACATTTGCTAATTCACTGAATTCTGGCTTAACGCTTGCTATATCATTAGCCAAAGCCTGAGCATTTGTTAAATATTGCTCAAAGTTTTCAATAGGCATCTTTGCTAGCCTTATTAAACCTTCTGGCGTTGTAATAAGTGTGTTTTGTCCAGCTGTTATTTTGAATTTACCTATATATTTGTATCTTTCAAAGCCTTGCTCTATTTCTTGCCCTTCTGTTTCTTCATTTGGCATTTTAATAGCCTGCAAATATCCGGTTACATCAAATGGCAATTTCATAGCCTTTATATTGCTAAAATCTTGCTCTGTATAAACTCTATTACCTAATTGTGGATATAAAATTTCATTGCCTCTGCCATGAAGCCATACAAGCATATTCTCTTGATCAACTCTTGTAGGCGAGATATCAAATAATTCAAACTTTTGTGGATAATAGCCAAAGCTTGTTACAAAAGCTCCAGGATTTCTAAAGGCATTAAAGCCTTCAAAGCCTAAAGTAAATAAAGCTGCAGTTAAGCCTGAGCCAACAGCCTCTTCTACATTAATTCCTTGCTGAGCACCTATCAAATTGCCAACGCCTTGTGCTGCAAGGCTAGCACTTGTACCAGCCAAGAAATTAGCACCTACATCATAGCCAACTCTTGCAATTATTGGCCAGTATTTATTTGAATTTTCACTTGTAACTAATTTTAAAAAGCTATTAGCCATGCTTGGACCTTCAAATAAGCCTAATACTGTGCTAAATGCTAATGTTGCTGGTCCAGCCTCTTCAATAGCTTCTATATTTTGCTGCAATGATAGAGGCTGGCCTCCAGAAATATAGCTTGCTACATTGCTAGATATTAAATTGCTAGCTATAGTAATGCCTAAGTTTTTAGCAAAATTTAATGGCGTAAATTGGGTACCAATCGATGCCAATATAGAATTAGCTGATGTAGAAAATAAAGAAATGCCACCAGAAATAGCACCTATTCCAGCACCTTCTGCAGCTAATTGCAAAGCTTGCTGTGCAGATAATGGCTTGCCAGTTAATGCATATGATGTTATTTCACCTGCAGCAACATTTTCTGCAGCACCTATAGCAGCATTTATCCCAACTCTTGTCAATGCTGTTGATAAGGCAACTCTTGGCAATATACTTGAACCAACTTCTCCAGCTCCAATTGCTGTGGCTTCTTCAGCTCCAACTTCTGCTCCAACGCCTGCTATGCCAAGGCCAATACCTGCAATAGCTAAAGGCAAAGATGCAGCAATTATTGTAGCAGTTAATCTTTCGGTTTGGCCTAAATTTTCAGCTTGATAAAATGCTGGAGAGCCATATATCTGAGCCTGTTGTGCTAAAGTTTTATAATATTGAGCTGTGCTTTGTAAGCCTAAAGCTGAAGAAACATCAGCCAAGAGCTTATATGTATTTATGCCTTGTTGTACATTTTGAATTTGGTTTATTGTATTCATTGCATTCATCTGGGTATATGTTGCTGTTGTATCTGTAATAGTTGGCAAAGTATTTACAGTCAAATTTTTGATTTTAACAGTAGATGTTGTATATGGATAGTATGGGTTGTTATTTATTTGCTGAGTCAATTGCTGGTAATATAGAGAGCCAGAAACTCCAGTAATGCTGCTTGGTGAAACTATTTGAATTTGAGGACTTGTAGTGCTTGGAGATGAGCCATATAGCACAGATTGCAAGTTGGCATTAGAAGAATTAGAGGCTTGTGTTGTTGTATTGCCTGAAGATGTGCCATACAAAACTTCATTGGCCAATTGTTGATAATTAATATTTAAGAGATTATTTGAGGAAACTGCAGAAGCCTGAGAAGTTGCAGAACTTGTAGTAGAAGCCTGCGAAGCTGTTGTAGTGCTTGTAGAGGCCTGAGGATATAGCTGGCTATAAACTGCTTGGACTAATTGATTATATGCTGAATTGCCTGTGTTTAGATTGCTAATAGAAGTTGTATTAACAACCTGGCCTGTAGATGTATTATAAATAAGCATCTGGCCATTGCCACTTGGATTCAAATATATAAAGGCTAATTCACTTGAATTGCCAGGCATATTTACAACATAAACATTATTGCTGCCATATTGTTGTACAAAATTAATAACCTGCTGATTTGTTATTTGTGTATTGCCAACAGTTAAAACATACTGAGGCTGAGGCACATAAATAAACTGGCCTGTTTGTGGATAATAATACCAGCCAGGTTGTAAACCTGAAGGCATTTGGCCCTGCTGCAATTCTTGATATTGCTGTGTTGTTAAGGTTGGCACATTTGCAGACTGCAAAGAAATGCCTCCTTGAGGATTACCTACCTGGAATGTGACTTGATTGCCACTTGTAGTAGTTGTTATTGGAAAGGTTTCATTAATAGAATATGTAGCTAAAGTTTGGGCATTTGAAGAGCCTGAAGATAGCAAAGTAGCCGTACCTTTTATAGTATAGCTGCCTGCAGATACAGAGCCAGATAAAACATTTTCAGTAGCCATAGGAATATTTACAGTTTCATTTATATTTAACCATTGGCCATTGTTATATAAAGGCGTTGTTGATTGTATTTGATATTGGCCATTGCCTAAATTTGTTATTTTAAGCTGAGCTCCATAAGGATTGCCTGCAGATGGATTGCCAGTAGCATAAACAGTTATAGACTGGCCAGGCTGTAAATTGGCAACCTGCTGTAAAGCGCCATAAGATAAAGAATAGCCAAATTGGCTTAAAGCGCCATTAATTGCCTCACTTGCAGACATTATAGGCTGATTCCATACAACAGCAGTATTAAGGCCAGGGCCAGTCCAAGCTATTTGGCCTGTATAGGGATTAATAACATAATAATTTTCGCTAAGAGTAGGTGCCAGTTGGCTATTCATATATTGGCCTGTTTGGTAATTTTTATAATCTACAACAGTCCAGCCATTTATGTTTTGAATTTCAATTGTATAATTGTTGTTAATATAGCCAACATATTGGCCTGTATTTGTTGGCGATAAGGCACCTAGATAGCTTTTAGAACTATATGTTATAACAATCTTATTGCCTTCAACAGAAACATTTACATTTTGAGCGCCATCTAGGTTAATATTATATTGCTTTAATAAATTGAATATTTGAGGCAAAGTTAAGCCGCCTGTAATTTGTAAAACTTCAGCAGCTTCTTGAGCATTTTGGCCATTATATAAAGGCCCAAATACCTGTGCAGGATTCACATTGCTATAAGCTGGCTGTGCACTAACTGTTGGATTTTGTACAGCTAAATGGCCTAAGATTGCCTGAGTATGCTGAGCAGGTACCTCTTCAGAAACCTGTGCTTTGCTTGGATTTACTGTAGGATTTTGTGAAGCATTGGTTGTAGAATTATTGCTTTGAGATACTTTGCCTAATGTTGCCTCAGTAGCTGTATGTGGAGGGCTTACAAAAGTTGTATTCTGAGTAGTTTGAGTTGTTGTCATTTTATCTATAAATCATAGCCAATCTTTTAACCTCTTCTTCACTCTTTTTTATGCCTGAAGCTTTTAATGCATAAATTCTCTGGATTAAGAAATTATAAACCTGGCCTAAACCCTTTGCATCAGCTAAAGCTTTTGCATATTGGCCAGCAATATTTTTTACAATAGCAGGATTATTGCTTTCTTTTATCATAACTTCAAACCTTTTTAATAAGGCTTTTGTATCTTGAGGACCAGGCAATTGGCTTAACAAAATTACAAGCCTGCCATAAATTGTTCTTAAATTCCATTCAACTAATATAGGCCTAATTTCATTGCCATTAGCAATGGCAAAGTGAGATAGTAAAGCATTAATATTTGTGAAATCTGAGGCATCTAATAAGAAGGCCATAGCAGTAGCATCATAATCAGCAGATGTTTGCAAATGTGTTTTATTTGCGAAAAGCTTGACTAATGAATTTTTCCCAAAATATATGTTCTCAAATTTAATTATTTGAGGCATAATAAAAAAAGAAAGGAAAGGCTAGTAGCCAGCTGGTGCAGCGGCAACTACTGTTCTTGGCATTGCTAATCTCATTAATAAGTCTAGAATGATTATAAATACTCCAATGAATGCTATAATTTGTAATGTCATTGCTAATGTATTAACTGCTGTTGCTGCATAAGTTTCTGCTTGTGATACATAAGTTACTGAGCTTTGGAAAGAATTGCTTACTGTTGTTTGCAATGAAGAGTTTGATGGTACTTGGTTAATTACTGCTTCATAGCTGTTGTATAATAGTGGATAGAAGAACATTCCTGAGACATTTACTATTCCCTGTCCTATCATTACGATTACTGCTGCCACTACTATTCCCAATGAAAAACCAATCAATGTGTATACTATATCCATAAATAAATATATTGCTTTTCTTACTTATAAATTTTTCGGTATTTTTTGTTACTTATATATTACATAGAGCATAACTAAGACATTACAAAAATTTATAAAGAGTAACACCAATATATATAAGTATGGAGGTTGAAGTAAACTTCCTCAAGCCCGTATCTCTAGGTGGAGCTACTTTTATTAAAACATCTTTTGGCATTATTGCAGCAAAAGATGCAGAACTTGTAGCAAAATACAAGAGCCAATTATCAAAGCTATTAAATCACACATTAAAAGAATTGCAGGAGAAATTTGGAAAAGAAGCTTTTGTTGCAGTCAATTATGTTGTTATTGCTGATGATGCTACAAAAGAGCCAAAAGAAATTATTATTAAAAAGGTAACGTATTGGGAGCCAGCTAAGATAGTTTCAGAGCCAATTGTAGTTGAAAATAAGTCTGAATAGTATGGCCTTTGGCGTAGATACAAATCCTAGATTTTTGCTTTTTTCTATAATTATTAGCACAATCTTTACATATATATTCCTAAAGCTTGGATTATTAGCATTTCTATATACATCAAATCCTATATTTAGCTGGCTTGAGTTAATGCTGATGTTTGTGATTATTTTCAATGTAATCTATGCCCTGGCAGCATATGAAGCTAGTGATGCTGATGGAATAAATAAAGCATATGCTATTGTTACAGTTGCCTTAATAATTGCAGCAATAGCTTTGAATTACTTAGGCCCAATCATTACAAGCATATTTAAGTAAAATGCCGGAGGATATTGAAAATATGAATGAGCAGGATCAGCCTAAGAAAATAACAAAAAAGTATTATGACTTTAGTGAGTTATATGAGCAAAAGGAGCCGGAAGATATTTTGCCAAATTTCTTAGAATTTGATATATTTAAAAAAGTAAGCAAGATAATAGATAGGCCTGCAGAATCTATAATTATTGCAGACCCAAATAAGAAAGTAATTTTGGCTAAATTAGGCGAATTGATAGCCTTCTTTCTAAATTATTCAACTCAGCTTAGGGCTATATATCAAAAGACAAAAAATCCTCACCTGAAAGCTTTAATTGAAAGAGTTATTATCAAAAATGATTCATACTTAAATTCTGCTTTGGCCTTATACAAAAGCGAAGCCTCAATATATGATATAAAAGAGCAACAGCTAGGCATATTGCCAATGAGTCTAGGCCAAACACCTTACATATCTCCTAATTATGGACCTCAAAATCAGCAAAAGCAATAATAAAAAGCCTTTTAAGGAAGGCAAAGTATATATAATTTTCTATTATCCACCTGAGATTAGGATTGCAGAAGATGCTGAGCTATTAAGGCTATTTAGAGGCTCTAAAGATATATGGACAGTAATTACAAAAGATGGCCAAGAGCAAACAATTGAAGCTATCTTGCTATTTTATGGCTTGCCTATTAGAAAAAGAGAGCTAGAAAAGCTAAAAGGCATGGATGATAAAGATCTAGAGGCTTATTATCAAAACTCGCTAGTATATCTATTTAGCACTTTAACAAACTATAAGAAAGGCTTCATTAAAAAGATCCTAGATAAATTGGCATTTAAAAAGGTTACTGGCAAGCCTGTAAAAGTCAAAGATATTGCTGAAGATATCGAGATAAATCAAGGTGATGCTTTGGAGAGGGCCTTTAGCTATTATTTGCAAGTACAAAACTTAGGATCAATTTATGCTGAAGTAACTAAATCAAAAGGCTGGATTACAGGTGGCAAAAAGCTATTTTCATCTATTGCGGGAGCAGATGTAAGATCTGTTGTAAACTTTGGAGTTGCTATAGTAATAATTGCTGTATTAGTCTCAATGGTTCTATTCTTACATAATGCCTTTACAACAACCTTTGGTACAATTCATCCGCCTGCAAATTTAACTAATACAACAAATATTTCAGGCCATACATATCCCTTAACTAATCCTATCCAGCCATGATGAACTACAAAGCTTTTAACAATGATATCTTTTTTGAAACAGACCATATACTTACCATAGATAAGGCTACAGGCGAAGTAAAGCATGAAATAAAAATGTATGCAAATGATGGAAAAGAATTAAAAGAAATAAAAAGCCAGCAAGAGCTTAATTTCCTGCTATATGAAGTAGGCCAAAAAGTGCAAGAAGAATTTGCCAAATTCTCAGCAAAGTATGCTAAGCCACCTATTGGCTATATCATGATTGGCAACATGATTTTAGAGTACATGCTAAGCAGAAATAATGTAATACTTATAGCTTATGCAAATACCTCAAGAGTAGAAAATGAAGTTACTAAAGATGATGATAAGATTGTAATAAAATCTAAAACTATTATAAATAAAGAGTGGAATTTTGAGAGCACACAAGATTTATCACCAGAAGTAAAAGATGCCTTAGCTAAGACCATAGAGAAAGCATTAAAGAGTGCTATAAATGTGCTTAAGCAAAAAGCTTAAAAAGATGGTAATTAATATATAGTAATATGATTGCCAATGTTACATATATACTGAATCCATCTGCTGTGTCAAATGTAAACTTTTATTTGCCAATCCTGCTAGCTTTAGCATTATCGCCATTTATTATATGGCTCTTAATAATATTCTTAGTAAAAAGCCCAAAAAAGAGATTCTTCTTAAATTTGCTTACTCTATTATATACTGCATTCCTAATATCTTCACTATTGCCAGCTTTCTTTGGCTATAGCTTAACACAAATATATCAGTTGATTAATCTTATAGGCGATCCAGCAATGGCCTTGCAATTATTCTACCTAGAATATGAATTAACAACAGTATATACAACAGCCACAGCATTTGGAATCTTCTATTATATAGTAGGGGCTTTGGTATTAATAGCTGATGCAGCCTTGCTATGGACATCTCAGTAGGCAAAATTCTTTTTATTGCCATTTTAATTGCCTTAATTGCTATCTATATACTTAAAGGCTTGCTATGGGCTTCTATTGCATTAGCTGCAGTTATAATATATATTGTACCAGGCTATATTATTGCAAAGAAAATCTATAATTTCTTTAAAAAAGAGTAAGCTTTAGGTTTTTGCTTCATTCTTTATTGCTAATATCTTTTCAAAATCTTCTTTAGTTTTTGCATTTAAATAATTTGTTAATTCCCAAAATATAGAATCTACAGCTGCTATGTTAAAAAACCTGGCATCTTTTAAGGCATCTACTTCTTTATAATATTCATCTAAAGTTTTTAATAAGGCTTTCTTATCTTCAACATCCAAATCTTCAAATATTCTTACATATAATTTAGCATCATAAATTAGGCTATATAGCTTATTTATTATAGCTGAGGCTACATTTGGGTCTGGCTTTGTTAAATAGCTTGAGCAATATATTGTATATTCTATAACATCTTTTGTAATTTCTTGCTCTAAAAGGCCTTTTAGTATCATCTTATGTTATTTCATAATTACCAGGCCTTGGCCTTGGCACTGGAGTTTTATAATTCAAAATAATGCTTACCTGCTGAATTAATGTGAAGTAAATATCTAATAGCTCAAGATATGTTAGCTGAGAATTTGAAACAACTCTATTAAATAATGCTGTCAGCTTTGCTTTTGCCATTTTTACACCTTCTTGATCTTGCTCGCTCATGCTATAACCCCATGTAGATGCTAATAAGGCTAAAGCATAGCTAATAGCTGCCCTTAGCTTATTTCTTAGCTCTTCTTTATCAAAAGTTTTTGTATCTGCAGATATATCTGAATAGGTTAAGAGATCTACTATCTGCCTAATTACATTGCCAAAGTCCATTAAAAACATAGCCCTTAGATCTGGCACCTGATACACATACTGAGTTGCTTCATCCATACCTATAATATATGTTACTGGTCTTTATAAATTATACGGCCAAAATTTGCTCTAATAATTGATAGGCTTCTTTATATTGTGCTAAGGTTAATAGCTTATTTTCTCTAATGTAAGCTAGCTTATCAAATATTAATTTTTTATATTCATCAACCTTGCTTGAGTTGCAAACAGCCAGATAATTTAAGGCTATAATAAAAGTCTCTTTTAAGTGTGCTAGAGTATTATCTTTAATTAATACCTTGTCATTGCCTGCATTCTTCTCTTCAACCTTTTTAATAATTTCTTGCATTTTATTAAGCCTTTCTGCCAGCTCTTCCTTTAATTTATCTTTAGATACTAGTACATAGTCAATGTATGCAGCACCTTTTACCATATATTAAAATTTATAAGGACCTTCTTATAAATATTATAGTATGCTTGAAAATGTAAAGGCCGAGTTACTATCTATAAACTACACGCACAATTATGTAACTTTTTTGATAAGAATACCTATGTCAGATATGCTGGCATTGCAGAAATATGGCCTATTAAAAACGCCTTTAAATAAAGAGAAAGAGCCTGAATTGCTAAAAGAATTAAAAGAAAAGGTAAAAGGTGATAGAAGCATAAGCAAGCTAATAAAGCAAGAGCTTGATAAGGCCAACCGCTATATCTACATATATAATCCAGAAAAGGAAAAGGTAAGGCTAGAGCTTTATCAGGTTAATGTAGAAAAAGATGCTGTTTTGCTTTATTACAAAGTAACATTTATTTTAAAGAATCAGCAAAAGTAACCTTTATACTTTTTCTAAATTTTGCATCTACTTGCTTGTAGATTATTGCTAAAGCATTGCCAATTAATAAAGAAACCCAGCCAGGAACTGTAAAAGGGCCAAGCTTTATTGTTGGCATATATATATTGAATAGCATCAGCGCTATACTCACTATAAAGAGTATCAATAAAGAGTATGCTATAAGATGCACTATTAAAGCATATACCTGCATCTTACTTTTTTTATATAAATTTTTATAGAAATACTCTAGATTATTTTCATCAAAATCTATAGCCTTTTTTGAATTGCCTTGCATAAGCTTGCCTATTAGCATATTTGCTGCATTTTGAAATTTCTCGCTATTTAATATTAAGCCTAAGCCAAAGCCTACCAAAATGCCTACAAATAAGCCTACCATGAAATATATATACAAAAACTTATATAAAAGTGTTACACAATATATAAAATAATGGGAGATGTTACTATAAGGCATACTCTTTATGAAAAGAATACAGGCGAAGGCTTATATATTGTAGAATTTATAAAGAATGAATATATAGCATACATCAAAGATAGCCAGCTTATAAAAGCTAGTGATGAGCCAATTGCAAATGAAAAAGATTTAGAAAGGCTAGGCGTTTATTTGCTAAAAGGCCTCAAAGATGCTGTGAGCTATGCTGAAGGAAAAACAATAAAGATAATAAGATATTTTTATGATGATAATATATTAAAATCAGATACATTTAAGGCCTTTATTATACTGCTAGAGGCTTATATAATTTATCGCCAAATATTCTTAAGTGCTGCAGCAAAAAGCCCTGCATTAATTGATTTCTTTGACAATATAGCCAAGCTTGAGATATATAAAATGCTATTCAAATACCTTGCAAATGCAAAGATGCCTAGCCTTAATACAGAGATTGCAAAAATAGATGAAATATTTGCCATATTAGATAGCTATAAAAGCATACTAGATAAAGAAACACAAGATATATTTATTGTTGGCGATTTATATAAAAAAGTTGTTGAAAAAATATCTACTCAGGCTTTATAACAGATTCATCTATTTTTGTATACCAATCCCAGCGGCCTGCTACCAAAGCTCTTGCTAGCTCTTCTGCAGGCTCAATGCCCAAGGCTCTAAGCTTCTTTGCTATCATTACTGCATAATTATATCTTCTAGAATCTAGATCTTTTGTTGCTTCATCTGCATTTACAACAGTCTTATATATTTGATTTTGAGTATAATCCTTCATAGCTATTAGGTATGGCGCTAGTAATATTTTTGGCAAGATATACTTTGCTAAGGTTATTTGTGTAGTATTAATATCTACAATGCTTAGCCTGTTTTTTAGAGCATCTCTATGATTTGATTCTATATCTCTAGATTCTAAGAAGGCCTCTAAAAAGCTTAATGTATCTGGATACTTAATGGTTACATCTATGTTGGCAACCTTTAATAAATCTTTATCTATATTGCCTAAAAGAGCAAAGCCCACATACCTTCTTCTCTCAATATTACGCTCTTTTTTGCCTTTTGCAGAAGATACCTCTGCAGTCCATTTGCCTTCACTCATGCCAGATTCTGCATATGAAAAGAAATCTTCTCTAAGATCTTTTACTTTTAAGGCTTTATCAAAGGCATCTATCACTATATAGTCTTTAACAAATACAATACCATACTCGCCAGTAGCTCCATTATATACTGCACGAGCTCTTGTTGGAAATCTTGACTCAAAATCCATGTTAAAGACATTTAAATAGGATAGGTAAAATTGAGTCTTACCAGTGCCCGGATATGTAAACTGCAATATATGATTATACTTATTTGCCTTTCTGACTGGCACTGCATATAGGCCCAAGACTCTTGGCAAATATAGCTTTATTAAATCATACCTTGCATCTGTTGCATAAATATTGATGCCAATGCCCAAGATATGCAAATCAAATAGCCAGGTTTTTGGCATTAAATCTTTTAGCTCTAAAAGCTTTTCTTCTGCAACCTTTTCGCCCATTACTGGAAAGTAATCTTTTACAATTATTCTTACATCTTTTTCTATTTCTAATTTATGCTTAGGCTTATTTTCTCTGCCTTTTTTGATCTCATACTCTAGCTCCATTACAAACAAGATATTTTCTCTAAGATCTTTAAGCACTTGCCTTATGCTTTTATTGCTGCTTAATTTATCTAAAAAGATATATGCTGTAAAGCCATTTTGTAATCTTAACCTTACTTCATTAAGGCTGACTATTTTATAGCCTTTTACGGGGCCTACATAATTTACCTTGCCTTCTTCAAGCAATGTTATCTTAAAATCTTCTTTATTTTCTTCTTGGCTTAATACTACCCAATCTATTATTGCTGGATCAGCATCTACTAAAAAAGGCTCATATTCTTCTAGGCCTTCAGGTACCTTTGAAACACCTTCTTCTATTACATTAACAAAGGCTGGATGCTTTAATATTTCATTTATATCAATCATCTTATGATAATAAAGAGCGTAATAATTCGGCCCTGCTATCTATTGCTTCCATCATCTTTAGATCTTTCCTAGCAGCTGCTTCTAATTTTAAGGCTTTGAGGTATCTTACCAAAATTTTAGTAAATTCTTTTGTATATGCTTCAATATTCTGTGGCTCAAATATTGCTTTCTCTAATAAATCTATTAGCTTGTCCATTAAAATATTTTTAGATATATTTGTAGTAAGATGCCTCTCATTGAGATCTCTCAAAAGATACAAAATAAGCTTATATAAAGCTAGGTCATACTTTTCATTTTCTATATAGCTGATTATATCTTTTTGATTCTCGCCTTCAGGAATTATATTTAATACTACCTCTGTATGCCCAATTGTATAAAATGCTCTCTTGTCTAATGCCATTTTATTCAAATATTGCTTCCTCCAGGAAATTGGCCTCTTCTTTTAATTTCTCTGCTAATGCAAAATTGCCAAAGAGCATTGCATTTAATCTTACTATTTTTGTATACTTTGCTAAGATCCACATAAACTTTCTTGTAAGTACTTCCATGTTTTTGTTTGGCATATGCAGTTGATCTAATATCTTTACTAATTCTTCAATATATGCTCTAATCTCATCCTCACCGACATTATATGTTTCTACTACTGCTTTTATTAGATACAATGCCATAAAGTATAGGGCCTCTTCATATTGCTCTGCTTCTATGTGTGCCTTTACTCTTTCTGCCCTGCTCTCTACTGGCATTACCCCTTCTTCTACTTCTATCTCTAAAAGCCTTGCATAGACATCTTTTGTTACGCCACCCATGTATATATATATTTCCCGAAAAACTTTTAAACCTTTCCATGTATAATAAATATACATGGAGGAATACAAGCCTGTATCTGTGAATGCCAATGTAAGGTACCCAAGCCAAGAGGTATACAAGCGGCTAAAAGTAATCTCAGTAGAAACAAGCATATCTATGGGAGAGCTATTGGGAGAGATGGCAGCATATGTATTAGAGGACCAGAATAGGCTAAATGAAATAATAGAGAGAATCAAAAGAAGATGGAAGCAGATGCTAGGATCATCAATGCAATAAACAAAATACAAGAAGGCTTAGAGGAGCTAAAAAAGGCATTAGATTTTAATAAAAATAGCCAAGGCAATAAAAAAGGCAAATTAGATGAAGAAGACGAAAAGATGATAGATGAAATACAAAGAATATTAAAAGAAGGCGGTGGCAAAGCAGAATATAAAACACTAATAAATACATTTAAGAAAGATCTGCAAAGATTTTACAGAGTATATGGCTATCTAAGGAAAGCAGGCATAATAGAATACAAAGATAAATGGGTTTACATAAAAGGCTTAGGTGAACAAGAGCCCGCAAAAAGCATAACGCCTGAAGAGATTAAAAGCCAAATATTAAAAGAATTAGAGCAAAAGAAAGTAATGCCTTTGATAGAGCTAGAAAAAAAGTATAAAGGCCAAAAGGCAATATTTGACCAAGCCTTAAAGGAATTGCAAGATAATAAAAAGATAAAAATAGTAAATAATTATATAAGCCTTGAAATGCAAAATATGCCAAAGCAGGTTAATAAAGAGGCTATAAAGCTAAAAGAAAGGCTTGAGCAATTAGAAAAGAAAAAGCAAGACTTAGAAGAAACAATAATGATTATGAAAAAATTTGGCCAGGATAAAATAAAGCCAGATTTATTAAAGGAAAGAGAAGAAGAGCTAAATAAAGTAATGGCTGAAATAGCCCAAATACAGCAGCAAATATATGGCCAACAATGAGTGCTATAAATATATTGCATAGCCTGGCTGAAAATGCCGAAGGTGAAGGCTTTTATATTATTTTTTATAATAAGGCCAGATTTATAGCATATGCCAAAGATAAGCAAGAGCTAGAAAGGCTAGCAAATATAAAAGGCGAAATAGATGATGACCTATTAGAGCAAAGCGGCATATACCTGCTAAAGAATATTAGAGAAGCCTTTCACAATGCTGAAGAAAAGACAAGAAAAATAATAAAATATTTAACAGCTAGTGATGATGCTATGAACTCAGAAGCCATGAAAATATTTATAATAATGCTCACAGCATATCTAGCATACCAAGACATATACTTAACAGCAATAACAAGAGACCCAACGCTAATAGATTTCTTCAAGGATAATAATCAAAAAAATACAAGGCTAGAGCTATTGCAAAATTTATTCTTGTATATAGTAGGCTATAAAGGGCTAGAGGCTAAGCTAAAAATATCAGAAAAATATGCTGAGATAAATGTAGCCTTAGAAGAGCTAGATAAGAATAAAAGCATACTAAACAGAGATGCAATAGATCCACAGATGGTAATAAGCCTATTTAATACTATAAGAAAGTATCTAGGTGAAAAGACATGACCAAAAGCTTTATAAACTTTTTGGGGAATATATATAGTATGCAGGAAGTATCTTGGGGGGCATTGAAGGTAGGGGTCGGAGGTGATTGTAGAGGTAGGTTGGTATTTGCCTCCGACCCTGATTATGCATTTATTGCTGGGGCTTTTGATGTTGTCACTTTTTGGAGACAATTATGCGTAACCCGGGGGGGTCAAAATACCCCCCGGGGGTTCGATTGTGCGTCTCTAAAAAGTGGTAAAAAATTGAGCGTGAGTTTGATATTACTTGAAAGTGATAAAAATTAAAGCCTTATAATACCACCACGGTCTATAGCATAAGGCTTATAAAGCTTTTGCTGCATAGCTAGATTGCCAAGCCTTTGCAAAGCCTTAGCAGATTAGCCCAAAAGCCTAGCCAAGCCAAAGCCTTATAGAGCTTATAGAAGCCAAACTTCTAATAGCTTATAAATGTTTTAGAATTTTTATTTCTAATTTTAAGAATGCTTAAAAATGCTTAAAACAAATTTAAATAGCATACTCACATCTACCCACAAAATAAATCGGGAGCTCATCTACCAATCGCTCCCACATATGTCCGTTTACCACACGCCATCACCTCCTTACTTCCCGGTTACTATTATATTTGTTTTTGGCCTTTATAAT
>Ga0081473_134404_pt1 | contig 22686 bp, 16 predicted proteins | sample CisSprmetagenome_FD_70977 | JGI IMG/M metagenome (GOLD analysis project Ga0081473, IMG submission 70977) | Hypoxic/sulfidic aquatic microbial communities from Cistern Spring, Yellowstone National Park, USA v2 (version 2) | ecosystem: Environmental > Aquatic > Thermal springs > Hot (42-90C) >...
AGACGCGGACGAGAGGGCACTAAGGCAATTAATGAGAATTAGGATACCCGAGAACATAAAAATAGAAATAGAACTAATAGATTAATACAATCACGGCATCATTAATAATTCATTAAACAATTAAAACTAATTACGATACTTCGCTATCATTTATCCTTAAGAGTTGTTATTTTAAATGAACAGGCCCAACAGAAAAAAGCAGTCATTAACAACAACACGTATGACTGGGCAAAACACAAGGAGGTACGGGATTGCCATAATAATTGGTACGTTAGCCCTGTTGGGTATAATGCTTGCCGTGGTATTAAACCTATGGTCGCCCACGAAAATCTACGACTCACTCACGGCAACGCAAAGTTTTACAGTCATCGCCAATTTCAGCGATGGTTCCACACCGCCCTCACTCATGTATAAAATGATAAATAACACGTATGAGAGCGCCCTGAAGGGCTTCGTCACACTAAAACAACCACCATGCCCAGTGGTTAACGTTAAACTATTCAGCAATACCCTGGTTACGTTTAAGTTACCTAGCGGCTTTAGGTACGAATATGTATCAATTGTCATTCACGACAATAGGATCTATGTGTACGAATTTAATAACGCACAGGACTATAAGTTATACACGGTAGTCTCAAGGCCTATAGCCTCAGTAACAGTAAAGATAATATACCCTGAAACTAAGGTTGGGAACACCACATTAGTACCGGTCGGCACCTTTATAATCGAAAAGTTCAACGTACCACTACCGGGCATATCGGATGTATCAGACGACCCAGTGGTTTATGTTTATTTTGCATCATATTCGGCCGAATGGTACATAGGAAGCCAGGTAGCCGCAAATACCACTGCAGCGGGTTGGTTCTTCATAGTGCCTTATCAGGAGGTTAATAGTATACTAGTTGATGGCAGCGCATATCCAGGTTTTGGGTATGCACTATGTACGTCAAACGCGCCAGGCCAAACCCAGGGTGTTGGTTCATATGCAGCCCAGACATATGTTTGGGCTGGCTATGCAGCCTATCTATGCCCGCTCACCGTGGCGCTCTCTAACTGGCCATGGGTCGGCATGGACGCCGCAGGCAATGTTTATTACCCAACATCATTCCCTGGATCGAGCTCGATGGAATTCGCATGTGCATGCTCGAGTGTATCATTCACGTTTGAATTTCCGCCGTCATTACCTGGATTACCTGGCGAGGAGGGTTAGCCCTTTCTATTCGAAATAAGTATATTAAAATAACTTAGTTTCCCTTAGTTTCAGTTCCTCAGCCCTCATCACTGGCTATGCTCAGTGGGCTCTAAATTCATCAAACAAGGCGAGTTTGTTTCAACGCCTATAAGGTTTTTCTGACCTCCTCCCTTTTTGGGAGGTTTCCTCGCCGCCACCTTCATTTTGTATCTGGTGGTGGTTCATGGGTTTGGCCCGGGCCAGCACTGCGGGCCATTGTTCGCTGGCCGTGAAAGCCTTTAGCATTGCGTGCAGGTACTGTACGATAGTGTATGGTATGGTCGTGTTTGATTTTCCTTCATGCTCTCTCCAGTCCATCCTTTTCCTCAAATCCCACCAAACACACTTGGTCCAGGACTCTGGTGTTAGCTTCCAAGCCATATTCAACACAGATGCATAATCCCTATGCACGTAGTGACCCCTTGGGCAGTAAAGAACGTGCCAGTCGTTGGTTTTCTCAAGCCTTGTGAAGTGTATTGGGCACACCCTACTGTTCCTATAGGCTGAAACACGAAATATCTTGGATCCACGCTCCAAAGCCTTATCCTCAACGGTTTTCTCCAAAGCCTTGAATGGGATTTGCTTGATCCTATGCCTCAACTCGTTCTTCCCAACGTCACTAATCATCGATTCCTGTGGATTATCGCCAAGTTCCTCGGTGATTATGATTGCTGGTGTTTTTGTCAATTCATTAGCCACGTGCTTAACCCTACCAACCTTCCTAACCCTTTCTCGTAATTTCTTCACGCGCTTCCTGTATTCCCTAGTGTTCGTTACGTTCACGTAATTACCATTCGGTAATGTAAAGTGCGGTTTTAGCCTCTCAATAATCGCACTCCTAACCCTCCCATACCTCCTAGCCAACCTACCAAAATCAGTCCTTATCGAGTATAGCTGTGGCGTTGTGTATTGCTTGTTCCAGTTAGTAACCTCGTTCACAGTAGTTAGCAAGTCAACCCTACCAACGGCTACCGTGTTCTCGTTTATGTCGAAGGCAACAATTGATCTTGGCTCCTCCTCTCTAGGTTTTATTTCGAACACGAACACTGCATACCACTTGTTTGCCTTTCTCTTAATGATCAACGTACTGGCTAGCCTTGCTTCACCATTTAGTACCCTCCACCAGTAGAGCCAGAGGCGCTTGTGTGGTCTGAGCCAAACCTCCCTCCTCCCGCCGAGCAGTGATATGGCAATCCTAACTGGGGCTATTGATTTAACGAACTCCTCATAATTCCAGGTTGTTTCAACAAACCTAATCGAGATGCTCCTAACTTCCGGATAGGGCTTGCTCACTAAGCCCTTCTTTTTCCTCTCCATGAATGATTTCGCAATTTGCGATGCCTGTCTAATGGCTTGTATGACTAAGTGAGCATGCAAGCCCTGATACTCCAGCCTATACTTGCTGTAGAATAACCTCTGGAGTTTATTCGCACTCGTAACATTGTTCGCAACGGCGTATTCAACAACCTCACGAACAATGCCTAGGTACGCAGACTCCACACTATAGAGGAGCTTAGAAACACCCTTGGGAACTTCCAACTCAACAGCAACAGCCCTACGCAACATCCACAACAAAAACAAACAACCAGACTTAAAAGCCACTCACGAGAAAAGACGAGACTTGTCATTCGTTTTTGCCACTCTTAGGTCTTAGCTTACCTAGGAAAAGCTTATTAATATATATGGTCGTTGATTTACGTGGATCACCTAAACCGGAGCACAGGAAACCCAGTAAAATCGCCCTGGCTTACTCAGGCGGTTTAGACACTACAGTGGCTATTCATTGGCTTAGGAATAAGTTTAATGCCGAGGTTATCACGGTCACGGTAGACGTGGGTCAGGACGATGATTTTGAAGAAATAGAGAGAAGGGCTTACGCAACAGGCGCGTCTAAGCATGTCTATGTTGACGCAAAGAGTGAGTTCGCCAATGGTCCAGTGGCAATGGCTATAATGGCCAATGCCCTTTATGAGGATAAGTACCCTCTTGGTACGGCCCTAGCTAGGCCATTAATTGCCGAGAAGGTCATTGAGGTAGCTAGGAGGGAGGGTTGCGATGCGGTGGCCCATGGATCCACGAGTAAGGGTAACGACCAGGTCAGGTTTAATGAGACCCTAATGGCCCTGGCACCCGACATGGCGATAATAGAGCCGGCCAAAATCTGGGGCATGGATAGGGCCAGTGAGATAGATTACGCCAAGAAGCACGGAATACCAATACCAAGCATCCACAGTAGGTTCAGTATTGATGATAACCTCTGGTCAAGGAGCATAGAGGGTCGTGAGATTGACGATCCATTGGCCGAAGTGCCTGAGGATGCCTTTAAATGGACGGTATCGCCTGAGAGTGTTCGTGAACCGTTGATTCTGGATATCGAGTTCAGGGAGGGATTGCCCGTGGCTATTAATGGTGAGAAAATGGACCTGGTTGGTATAATCACCACGTTGAATAGGGTCGTTGGTGCGCATGGATTCGGTAGGGTTGATCATGTGGAGAACAGGGTTGTTGGTTTTAAGTCCAGGGAGGTTTATGAGGCGCCAGCGGCATTAACACTCATCGAGGCGCACAGAGATCTTGAGAAGCTCGTTTACACGCCACTTGAGTATAGGTTTAAGAGGGTCGTCGACCAAACCTGGACCGACCTGGTCTATCAGGGGCTTTGGCACGAGCCATTGCGTGAGGAGCTAGAGTCATTGGTTAGGGCAATGAATAGGTGGGTCAGTGGTGAGGTTAGGGTTAAGGTGCTCGGTGGTTTGGCTATTCTTGGTAGGGAGAGCCCATACGCAAGCTATAGCAAGGAGCTTGTCGATTACGTAGGCGGTTGGTACCCAAGTGAGGAGGAGGCGAGGGGCTTCATAAAAATGCACACAATGCACTCACTAACGGCCTTCAGGGCTAGACGTAGATTGGCATTACAATGAAATTATAATATATTATCAAAATATTACAAAAGAAAAATATTGCTTTTAATTTTTAAATTTAAGTAAAGGGAGGAATACTTATATTTATGTTCTTGGGTGTCTTCTTAGGATTAAAACCACGGCTATTATTATGATTATTATCACCACCACGGCAACTACTGTGTAAATTAATGTAGTCGGTACTGGTGAAGGCTTAGGTGGTGGGGCGATTACTAGGCTAACTCCTGGAGGTACGACCCAACCCTTGAAGAAAGCAATGACGGGACCCATGTACTCGAATTCCTCGGCTATATATGGGAATAGCATCTCATTCCTAGTGGCTGGATCGCTTATGCTCATTAATGCAGTCCAGTTTGCACATGCTGGGTTTAACTCAACAGGCTCAACCTTACTTACCAGAGGTATGTAAGGTAACCAATAATTAACGAACGCTATTAACTGCGCCGTATCATTCCAGTACTGAGGTGATGAATAAGGTAATGTCTTCATTTCATTGTAAACCTCCGTGACATTTATTGTGTAGGTCTCGCCATTAAACACGTACGTTGTATAGTTCTTAAGCACGACATTAAATGGAGGAACACCTAGTAGTATGTGTACAACACCATAACCTGTTGTTGGTGTTGGGAAGCCCGTAAAGAATGGCGCGATAACATAATCGCCTGAGAACAAATCACTGTAGAAAGTACCTGTGCTTAACTCGAGAACCTTAGCCTTAATACCAAAGGCATTCAGTTGCTCAGCAACATTCTGCATCAGTGCAACCCAGTCGGTAAATCCTGATGGTACTATTATTGTGACGGTCCATAGAGTACCATTAGGTAGGTACCACTGGCCATTTATCTCCTTAAAGCCAACTGACTCAAGTAATTGGGCGGCCTCGGTTGGATTATAGGTGTAGTTATTTAGCTCTGAGAAGAAACCAGGCGGTAGTTTACTGGCGAAGAAGCTTAGTAAAGAATTATCAATGCCCGTCATTGTTGTTAATGGCACGTAATCAGGTGGGTATGCCTCAGCTACCTCGGTTCTATTGATTATGTAAGCTAAGGCTTGTCTAACCTGGACTAAATTGTATGGATATATTGTTGGGTTTATGAATATACCTACAGGTCCGAATGTTGGTGCTAGGTACACGATAAGGCCCTCACCTTCCATTGTTTGAACAACACTCTCTGGTATTGCTGTTGTATCGTAGCAGCTATAGCCACCAACATCGTACTCCTCACTTTGTGTGTTACCTGTGGTCCAATATGTAATCATTGTCGGATAGTACCTAAGTGATGAGTTGGGGAATTCCTGCAAGAACCATGGATTGGCCTGCCACTCCATATTAGTACCGGTCATTGTATTTACTAACGGATAATAGAAGCCGTTCACTGCAGGCGTTACATTAAGGGACTCTACCTCTGATGCTAATGTGCTTAAATTACCCTGCAACTTACTATATTCAGGACTACTTGGCGGAGTTACGGCCAATTCACTCCCTATTTGGTTAACCTCCTCAGCATACTCTCCAAACTGGAAGTACGGTGCTTGTATTGGGTAACCTAGTATCCTCCACCCCTCATTTGTACCACAATACGGCCCACTTAGTTGGAATACAACGGTATAGTTGTTAACTACAGTTATGTTCCTGAAGTATGGCGACTCCCAACCAAAGAGGAATCCGCCTATTATCCAAGTGGTCCAGACATCCCATGCCGTAACTGGAATCTTAGTATTATTACCCACGTACCAATAAATATCTGGTCTTAAAGTAACGATTATCTCGGTGCGATTAGGAGAGCATTCAACGCTTGAGGCGAGAACCATTACAGTACTATTGGAAGCATGCTCTAGGACGGCCAGTGGTAAGTAGTTCCACCAGGTACCGAGCATTTGCGTTGTTGGTGACCAAGGATTCCAATAAATACCACCAGGAGTTGGTGGACCCTCTGGTGCCCACTGCCAAGTACCATTCGGTATATGACTAGGCGGTGTAACGGCTGCCACAGGACGTATCGACAGAGTTATTAATAAAATTGTAAATAGAATCACCATCGAGATTATTAATAACTCGCTATACCTTAATTTTACATGTTTTACTTCATTATCTTCATGCATCATTAAATCATTTTATTCATTATTTTTAAGTTTTTCTCGCATTTCATGATGTCTAGATGCCTAATGGTATTTTATTTTCTATTTTATTTGCCTTAATTGTTTACTTTTTAGTATGGGGTCATTAATAGTGAACTTAAGTTATGTTTAGGGAAAAAGATAAATATTCCATAATTTACGTTACTTAAAATGGCTGCAAAGGATTTAGTAATATGGATTATTAAGAGGGTTGCTATTGGTATTGGCAACCTTATTTTGGCAATATCTGCTACATATATATTGCTTAGGTATGCACCAGGTAATCCCGTCCAAGTATACATAGGTAGTTGCCTTGCTCAGGGCTATAGTTTATTAACCTGTGAGGCAAAGGCTAGGCAGGTATTTCTCGTTAATGTTACGGAATCACCATTTCAAGCGTATTTGTCTTACATGAAGGATTTAGTACATGGTGATTTAGGCAGGTCTCTAATTTACCATGAATCCGTGGCTTATCTAATAGCTGAGGAGATACCCTGGACCGTCTTCCTTGTTGTTAGTTCATTATTGTTATCATACGCCCTCGGCATAGTGATAGGGCTTTATACGGCTAAGTATAGTGGTGGTAAGATTGATAAGATAATAACAGTGACGAGTGCAGCAATACAAGCTGTGCCCAATTACGTATTGGCAATAATTTTATTATTATTCTTAGGGGTTTACGATCATCTATTCCCAATAAATGGCTCCTACTCAGTGCCACCCTCCGAGATAGGACTTAACTGGGTATTTATATCGAACATGCTTTATCATTATACATTACCAATACTATCCTTCGCAATACCTATGATACCAGGTTACATATTAAACATCAGGTCGGCAGCCGTAGCAATATCTAGGGAGGACTATGTGATGTACGCCAGATTAAGGGGTGTTAAATCAAGGGCTTTAATGACTAATTACATAGGTAGGTTGGCGATAATACCATCATTCACAAGGTTCATGTACTCCTTCGGTTTATTACTAGGCGCCGCCGCATTCATTGAAGGTACATTTGAGCTATATGGTATTGGTAGCCTGTACGCGGGTGCATTAAGTAGTAGGGATTATCCCCTTGCCATTGGGACGCTTATGGTCATCGTGGCTGTCACGATAGCTGGGAACATAATAGCTGACATACTCTATGGAGTTCTTGATCCAAGGGTGAGGGTTGCATGACTGCCGTGGCATCCACAGTAATAAGTAGAAAGAGCCTTTATAAGTGGCGTAAGATAATATTATCAAACAAGGTCTTTCTAACTGGTTTGATAATATTCCTTTTGTTCGTTTTGATGGGTACCGTGGGGTTGCTGGTGATACCACCGCCGCTGGGCAAGTACGCAAATCCCGCGAATGCATTCATGCCACCAAGCCTTAAAGACTTTCCACTTTACATTTTCGGTACCGATTATGAGGGCATACCCCTAATATCGGACATTGTGTGGGGAACGCCGTTTATACTTGAGGTGACGGCATTGGCCTCAATAATCACGATAAGCATTGGTGTGTTATTAGGATTGTTGGCCGGTTATGTTGGTGGCATTATGGATAAGGCATTGGGTGCTGTTTTCGATATAATCCTTACATTGCCGACCTTCCCAATAATCCTGATCTTAGCCACAATGATCCACACAAACAATCCGTTGATTTTAGCTGGTATTCTAAGCATGTTTTCATGGGCCGGTCTAGCAAGGTCGGTCAGAGGGTTCACATACTCCCTAAAGAACCAAGGCTATATAGAGGCTGCCCGCATACTTGGCTTCAGCACAAGGTCGATATTACTTAACGAGATGATATACCCGATGTTACCCTACATACTCGTTAATCTATTCCAGGACATGATGTTTTACATATATGGATTAGTAGGTCTGTACGCGTATGGCTTCTTACCACTAACAACCGCCAACTGGGGTGTGGTACTTAATTTTGCAATGAGTATTGGAGGTGCGATATACAGTCCATTAGGGTTCTGGAACTTAATGATACCATTATTAACAATAATAATTTATGAAGTTGGTCTAATATTCATGGCCCTGGGCGCGGATGCGTTGGTTAACCCGCGTATGAGGGAGTTTTGATGTTTAACCACGGCGTTCCCTAACTAATCGTATTAGTATGTATAGCCAAAATGCTAACACTATTACTAGATCTAGTACATCAAGGCTTCTGGCTGGGTTATTCGCTGGCAGGATTATCAACGGTATTAGTGTTAATAGGAGTAAGGCTGTTAATGTGTAAAATAATACCTCATGCATGAATGCAGTCATGCTCCTCACCTAAACTCAGGCTCTAAATGTGAACTTAGTAATAACTTCGTATACTCATCCCTAGGGTTCTCTATGACCTCCATGGTCGAGCCTCTCTCGACTATCTTACCATTATGCATCACAACGAGTTCTCCATTGGATGCGAAGTATCTTGCCAGTGCTATATCGTGTGTAATAAAAATAACGCTTAATCCATACTCCCTCTGTACCTGTCTCAACAGATTTATTAGTTCTAACCTAAGGGATGCGTCAAGCATGCTGACTATCTCGTCAGCAATTAAAACCTTAGGCCTTATTAGCAGTGCACGTGCAAGAGCGATTCTCTGCAATTGACCACCACTTAATTGGTGTGGGTACTTATCAAGCACCTCGTCAGGATCTAGTTGGAGGTCCTTAAGCATGCCTGATATTACCGAGTACGCATTTTTCCTATCTGCAATCTTATGGTACTTTACGACGCTCATTAATGCGGACTCTATGGATTTAAATGGGTTGAATGATGAGTAAGGGTCTTGAGGTATGTACTGGATACTTCTCCTATACTTGATGTACTCATCCTTACCTAATTCCCTAATGTCCTTACCGTAGAAGAGTATAGATCCTTTTGTGAGCGGTTGAATGCCAGCCAGCACCTTACCTAAAGTAGTCTTTCCAGAACCACTTTCGCCAACTATCGATATCGAATCGCCCTCATCGATATCAAAATCGACATTATCAAGCGCAACAACTTTTCCTCTGGAAAATAGTCCTTTACGTATATCGTAAATAACCACCAGCTTTCTTGCCTCAATAATCCTTGCCATACATAGTCACCTCAACCTCACTCACGTGGTTGCAGAATACGTGGTGTGTTTGTGAGATGGCGACCTCATTGACTGTGTTGATACAGTCATTCTGGGCAAAGGGACAGCGATAATAGAGGGGACAACCACGGAAACTGACATCACCCCTTTTCAGCGTGAATTCGCTGAATGGGTTCTTTGATCTAATGGTCGGTACACTACCCAGTAAACTTACGGTGTATGGATGCATTGGATTAGTCATGATTTCAGACCTCTTACCATACTCTACGAATCTACCTCCATACATTACATATATTGTGTCTGCCAAATAGTTAGCGACGGTAATGTCGTGCGTCACTATTATCATGGAAATGCTATAAATCCTCCTCAACTCCTTTAGTAAGTCAAGGATCTGTTTTTGGGTTACAGCATCTAGTGCTGATGTTGGTTCGTCAAGTATTAACACCTTGGGATTAAGTAGTAGCGCAAGTGCTATGGCAACCCTCTGCTTCATACCACCACTTAATTGGTGGGCATACATGCGTAGCACCTTGTCTGGATCAAGCTTAACAACACTCAATAATTTACGTGCACGGGCCAATGCCTCACTTTTATCAACACCGTAAGCCTCCGCGGTGTCCACAAAATGCGAGGCTATGGTAATTACAGGATTAAATATGTTCATTGAAGCCTGAGGAACAAGGGCTATATACTTCCACCTATTCCTTACGAAATCACTATCAACCTTATTATCACTCCTAATAGTCCTTCCCTCCATGTATATAGAGCCCTTAACGAACGCGTTCTGTGGTAAATAACCAACAATTGTATTAACCAATGTGGTCTTTCCAGACCCGCTCTCACCAACTATGGCTACGCACTCGCCTTTACTTAGCTTAAGGTTAACATCTCTAACGGCATATTGTAAACCCTTAATTGTTCTATATCCAACGGATAAATCTTTAACTAATAATAACGGTAAGTCACTCATTATACTCATCTATTATAAAACGCACCTTTTTAAAGTTAATCCAGAGAGTAAGTTTTTAATAATTATATTTCTCAGGATGCATAATGAATGCTCATGAAATGTATAACGGAATTAAAATATTACTCCTTCTACTTTTAGTCGCGTCATTAATTGTTACAGGCGCGTCTGTACGCGCACAGCAAGACGGTGTACTACTTAATGCGACGATGGGTTTAGTTACAACGCACCTTACCTTTTCGAGTAATATTAACTATCCATCATACATTACTGATTATTATAATGGGTTAAATGCGCTACAATTAATATATCCGGGTCCTTATTCATACGGTGGTGTTGCATGGCTTATTTACTATAATGACAGCATAATTAGGGTTTCAGTGCTTGGCTTATATACTATAATGCACGTTGCCGCCGCTGATGGTTTTACAATAATACTATTTCCAGCAAATGGTAGTGGAGTAACTTATAGTAATTACTCAATACCGTTGTTTACTGCATCTTCATCTACAGAAATAGGCGGTAACCTAGAACTTCCATATTCAACTAACACCTACGTGGCAGTACAGTGGGATCCGTTCTACGGTACCGGAAATCAATTTAACCTATATGTGGTCCAACCGCCAGATAATTTAGTTGTTAATATTGGTGGGATTGGTTGCAGCATTGGAATACCATCTCCAGGTCAGGTCATAAATTTCACCGTGATTTATGTACCGCAATTAAACGAACTATTTATATACGTAATGAATGAGGAGACAGGGCGTTACTGCAGCTTTCCAGTAAACCTAGACAGTTATAATTTCACACCACCGCCACCAGGTAAATATTGGGTTATGGTCGAGTCAGACACTGGCGAATACTATGCTAATTGGGCGTTAGTTTTTGCTGGATATAGCTATGTGAGTACCCAGGAGATACTAGGGAGCCTTATTATTAAGGTTATGAATGCATTAAATAACAATCCAATTAACAATGCCTTTGTTTACATAAGATCACTTAATGAAAGCTGTGTCACGACTGCATTAGGCCTGTGTCAACTTACGAATTTAGAACTTGGTACATACACAATGTTCGTGGATAAGGAGGGTTTTGAGAATAGTACGGAGATCATATCGATTACACCAGGCATTAAGAACGTTACTGTGTGGTTACTTCCCATGCTGGCAACACCAACAATTGGATATAAGGTGATATCCTACTCATCGAATTATTACGATTGGCTGTTAAGTGATGTCTCTGGCATGTCATCCATCTTCACCAATGGTTTTGCACCAATGGGTATAGGAGTCTATGGTGTTGGTTATGTGAATAATGATTATGTCGGTTATGAGTATAAGTATGATTATGTTGTTGCCACAATGATAGTAACAAAACCGCTCAATTACACAACATGGAACGCGGGCTTTTATCCCGTATCCCAGTCCCAGGCCATTATAGATATGCAACTAAACTTCTACCTAGTGATTAAGCTGGTTGATGGTCAGTATCAATACTATTGGTTGCAGAATGTCATTGGTATTCACTACCCAGGGGAGGTATTGATAGGACCACCCGGGGCCTTCAATAATACGGCCCTGAATGCCTCATTCACATTTGAATCATACAAGTTAAGTAACGCACAGCCGGCAGTGTTAGGGTATATCAACAATTACCCGTTTGTGGCAGCTGATATAGCCAGGATATGCCAGGTGACGCCAACATTTGTTACCGTATGCTTTGGGTACAATATTGGTAATGGAACGGTGTGGTACAGCAACATGACACTTTATCCATACACCACCATATCGAACGCATACTTTGAAGTGGCACCGCATGGTGCGGGTGTAACGCCGCAGTTGGATTTGGCGTTTGTGTTGACGGGTGGTTATAGTCCTGGTCAGGTCTATGGAAAGTTATTAAGCGGTGAGATTATGACTAATGTGATAATACATTTAGTAAATGGAACATGGATAGTGCCTCAGGATGCCTGGAACGTAGGTACAGGCACGGCCGAGGAAGCACAGGCCATTGATTCATCATCGAACTTCACGGCCATACTCACACCAGGAATTATGAAGAACCTGACCATGCTTTGGTCACTACCATTGGAGGTTAATGTGACGGTGATAAACCCAGATCACATACCCATAGGCATAGTGAATGGTACCTACCTGGGCGGGTTAGCCATAGGCTCATACTCAATAAGGATCATGAATTCGACAACGGCATGTGAACCTACGTTCAATGTGACTGGGGATTACCTATTCATACCATGGCTAAACGTGACGGGTGGCTATGTGTTAATGGGTCCGTCCACGGTGTACGTGGATTGTATACCCTACTATAACGTAACTATAGTGCTACCGACGGGCGTTACGACAGAGTGGATTAGAGGTGGGTCAACCTTCACATACATGCCACCTCTGGTTACCTCGAATTCTACGGTTGAGTTCTTCGTACCATACACGATCTATTTAAACGGTAAGACCCAAGTGTCCAGATCCATTAACATAACAGTCAATGGTCCAAACATAATATTTATCAATTATACGGGTGTTTCATACCGTGTTAACTTCGTAACACCAGCTGGTGTATATATACCGGGTGAGTGGATTAATGCTGACACGGTAATAACGGTGAGCGGACCGCAAATCAAAACGAGCATGTACATGGCATACCCAGTGATTAGTAAGGTGCTTGTTAATAAGCCCATGAACATAACCGTGGTTTACAACGCGAACTCAACCATAGTGGTTAGAGATTACCTGGGATTACCAGCTCCTGGCGTCTCTGTTAGACTTGTGTGCGGCACAAAGGTTGCTGAGGGTAACACGAATGCCGCAGGTGTGGTCTCGCTATCTATCGAGGACGTGCCCACCGTTAACTGCTCCGTGGTTTATACAAGACCATTCATGGGCTACTATTCAATACTGCTCATTGCGGTGTTAGTGGTGATCGCCTTAATCATAGCATTGCGTTTAATATCTCATCGAGCTTACTCCTAAATCCATTATCATTCTCATAAAAATTCGTGTAAGTTCTATTGACCTTGCCATTAACGAGGATCTTGTTATTCCTTAAAGAAATCTCTATAGAGCCTATGCCGGAGTAACCCTTAGACCTTATTTTATTAATGAGCTCCTCATACAATTTATTAAGCATTCTGAGTAGGGGCAGTATCACAGCCTCATTCTCCCTACGGGCAAGGTATAGGGATGGGTTATAGGCGGGCAATGCCAAGACCTCAAGCACCCTTATACTCCTTTTAGTCTCTATCCTATCTGCCACACTTCTCATTAGGTCCTGTAGATCATAGTACCCATCCATTATCAGCGATGTTAACTCATCGGTACTTACAGGCTTTAATTGTGGGTCTATGGGGTCTGCCTTGTCCCTAATCATTAGTACCCTATTGTACTTGAACTCGACGTATTTTATGAAGTAGGCATCAATCCAAACATTATCAACCTTATATAGTGGAACCCTAACTCCACGCATTTTTAAGGGTATCGTGGGAGTTACATTTAAGGCTATCTCACGGTCTCCAATCACGTAGTATAACGGTCTTGATCTCAAAGGGTTTAAGGGATATACTGCGCATGTCCAGTTTACCGCATGATCTTTCGAGTAAATCTGCCTCCTCAGCACTGGTGAAGTTGCCGGTAACCTCGAGTTCAACCGTGGTTTCCCTACCGTAGATTTCCCATAGTCTCATCACCAGTGATTTACCATCCTCACCAACCTTAACGCTCTCGAGCAATGCACCACCCCTCATTGTGAGCAGGCTTTTACCACTAATACTCGATTTTCCTAGTGCAGTCCTAAGTGGTGTGTTATATGATTGGGCAATCTTAGGTGTTTCCGCCTTAGTCCAATCACCACCATGTGGGTATATGGCAAACTCCACGGATATATTACCAAGATCTAAAAATGGATTTGGGAACATGGGGCTCCTCCATAGGGTTAACCCAATGGTATTGCTCATAGCGCTATATCCCTGGGTCCCTTTATTTATTATCGCAACGCCATAATCCTCATCACCAAGCTCGCCCCACCTCCATGCCGGCACCTCGAACTTAGCCAGCTCCCAGGAATTACTGGGATTGTTTGGTCTCTTAATTACGCCATACGGTATCTCATAAACAGCATAATCACCCCTTACACCTACCTCAAATTCGTACCTAACCACAACCAGCCTTTCACGCCAATTGGCGGTAATCCTAACGTTCACAAGCCTACTATTAGTCTCAATAGAGACCCACTCATCGATCTCCGAGTTATTGAAGAGGTACTTAACCCTGAAGGACCCCCTCAGTGGTCCCTTCTCGACCATCTCAACGTTAGATGGTGTGAGGACCTTACAATTGCGCCTATACCAACCCTCGAGATTCCAACCACTCCAGGGTATTGCAATATCCTCACAAACAATTAATCGACTATTCCTAACCGCCCACCTACCGTGCTGCTTATCGTAGATTCTCAGGGAGTCCGTGAACTCAACCCTAATTAGGGAGTTTTCGATGTAGTTATTGCCAATCACCACATCACCATCAGCGATACCCTCACCAAACTCGTAACTTACGGCACCCGATGCAGGGACCTTAACAAGGACTAGGTACCCATCCTCAACCCACTGCGCTGGTAATCCTTTAAGTGGTTTGTTGAGTTTGATAATGCATTCCCTGGGCCAGGGTAATGAATTAAACACGGTGATCCACTGATCATCCCTATCCACGGCCCTGGCAAGCACATTGTCGATTCTGTTCTTAACCTCATTCTTAGTCTTAATGAGTCTACCCATTATATCATCAAAAGCCTGTTTCGTGTTTGTTGCACCCATTGGGTCATGGTACTCAGCCTCGAGGAGTGGGTACCAAAGCTCCTCATAATTCTCCCTAAGGCCAAGAAGGGCGCTCCAGAACTCCAACTCCCTCAAGTCTGTCTCCAGTTCCCTAACCAATTTCTTTATTGCCGTGCCATTACTATAGACACCCCTGTGGGTCTCTAGGTAGAGCTCACCACGCCACAAGGGTAATTCAGAAGCCCTTTTCTCTATGGCCTTCACGTAATCCTCAGGACTTGCGATGATGATGGTAGGTATGCCAAACACCTCCTGGAATGCGCGATACCTCTCCATGCTTATCCACGTTGTGCTGCCGCCGCCATCCGTCCTACCGAAGGGTTGATAGGCCGGTATATTGGGTAATGAGTGATGTTGCATCGCTCCCTTAATATCGTTTGGGTGGAGCTCACCCCAAAATTGGCGTGGATTTATAGTCAATATTCTAGTCCCATCTATGCCCTCCCATAGGAATATGGAGTATGGGAACTTATTTATCGTACTCCAGGAAAGCTTAGCCTCAAGGAATGCCTTGATACCGGCTTTCTTGAGTATCTGTGGTAGTGATGCTGGAAAGCCGAAGGTATCAGGTAACCAGCCAATTATGGCTAATCTACCAAAGCGGCTCTGTAAGTACTTCTGCCCATAGAGGAACTGCCTGACCAGGGACTCACCACCCGGTAAGTTAGTATCGCTCTCAACCCACATACCACCAACCAACACTATCCAACCCTCATTGACGGCCCTCCTAAACTCCTCAAATAACCTGGAATCATCATCTTCAAGCCATTTCAGGAATGCTGCATTTGACCACACGAACTTAGCCTCTGGATACCTCCTGTGGATAGCTATCATATCACCAACAGTCCTCCTTATCTTTTGCCTTGTGACATCGACAGACCAGAGCCATGCAAGGTCAAGGTGGGAGTACCCTGTCGTATATAGGATACCCCTCTTACCAATTAATTTACCAAGCTCCCTTAGTTCATTATCGAGAATTTCCAAAGCCCTTTCTGACTCCTCCTCAAGCCTCTTGAAATCGGGCTTAGGCAACGCGTTAAGCTCCTCCTCGGTATAGTAAGCGTAGATGCTACCCAGGAAGTCAGGTATTGGCCTTATGTACTGCGAGAAATACCTCATGAACATGCTTATCTGTTTGCCTGACACGGTGGTAACCATTATACTATCCAACGCCTTATTGAGCGCCATGATTAGTGCGTTCCTGATGTCGTCGTAGGCCTCAGCAACTTCAGAGACCACCAGGGCCTTTATCACGAAATTTAGGGTCTTAGGTGCATGCTGTATTAGGTACATTGATTTGAAATTAATGAACCTACCACCGGAGTAGCCAACATTCGATAGGCAAAGCCTTACCCTATGTATGCCTGGGTTGACCCTAAATACTCTATTGCCCGTATATGCCGCATATACGTCACCATCGATCTCAAGAGTTGCATCACCATCAAAGTCGATGAAAATCCACGAGTCAAAGCCAGGACTAACACTGACCTCCGCCTCATAGCACTCATTAACACTCCTACTGTTTAATTCCTGGTAATCCACAATTGATGCGGCGGCCAAAAGGGCTAGTTTTGCCCTTATAGTGTTAAGATCTCTATAGTCAATATTGAGCATTAATGCGGTTCAATCAACGGGATTTTTAAGTGTTAATGCGCATAATTTCTGGGTTGGGAGTGCTATTTAGCCTAGGTCATAGTAGGTTTTCTATTAACCTTCTACTTCGCTTATCAAGCTTATTTACATCCAATATTTGGTATATTATATCATTAACATCAACTATGACTACACGTTGCCCAATACTAATAACACTGCTCCTACCCCTCGTCTTTATCGTTGTCCTACCCCTATCCGTATCCACATCCCAGACGAATTCATCACCGCTCGTATTAATCGAGTATATACGCCTTATTATAGGCATAAAGTAGAACATATTCAGCAATCTCTCGATAATCTCTTTAACATCTTTCCTTAACTTAGTCATATCCCTCACTACGAAGGCTATCTTACCATTGCTATTCCTTATGAAGAGCAGGAAGTTTGGGTTTGTTATTGGAAACGGTCTTCTGATCGCCAAGTCCTCATAGATTACCGAGCCAACCTGGCAGGTTACAAGCCCTTTCTTCTCGTTATACTTCACGATTCTTACATCCTCTTCATTTACTATGTTTAACTCACTTAGAAATCTCTTGAGCGTCACCTATAACCACCTCTCCGGTGCCCATTTTAACCTGGTTCATGTACATCTCGTAATACCTACCCCTCTTCTCCATCAATTCCTCATGATTACCAACCTCGATTATCCTACCTCTCTCCAGGACAATAATCCTGTCCACCCATTGAAGCGATGTTAATCTATGGGTTATTATTATCGTTGTAACACCCCTAGCCGCATTCCTAATGCTATCCCAAACATGGGCTTCAGAGATACTGTCTATTGATGATGTCGCCTCATCCAGGATTAATAACCTCGGCTCCCTAATCAGTGCCCTAGCAAGTGCTATCAATTGCCTCTGTCCTGTAGAAACCCTACTACCTCTCTCACCAATGTGCGTGTCGTAGGCAAGCGGTAATGCCATTATGAAATCATGAGCACCACTAGCTAAGGCAGCGGCTATTATCTCCTCAGGCTTTGCATTGAGCTTACCATACCTAATGTTGTCAGCAACCGTACCATAGAATATCACGGGATCTGCCGAGACATAGCCTATTTGGGACCTGTAAAAGTCGAGATCTAGCTTCCTTAGGTCAATGCCATCAATAAGTATCCTCCCTCTGTTTGGGTCATAAAACCTTAGGAGTAATTTCATCAATGTTGATTTACCGCTCCCCGACCTACCAACTATCGCCACTACCTCGCCAGGTTTTACCTCAAAGTCTATGTTTTTAACAACTGGGTTTAATGGATCATAGCCGAAAGTGACGTTCTCGAATTTCACATAGCCCTTTATAATATGCCTAATGGGATTACTATCCTGGACAATGTCCGGTTTGTTATTCATAATTTCAAGAACCCTCTCGGCCGACGTGAAGGATTGCTGCATGAATGGAATCACGTTCATTAGGTTTTGTACAGGTTGATAAAACATGCCTGCATAGGATATGAAAGCAACCAACGTGCCCAGCGGCATGACGCCGCTCATTACCTGGTACCCACCTATGAACCAGATTATTAACGTGGTTAGGGAAATCACGAAACCAAGTATTGGGAACCATGATAAGTTGGTCTTCACAATACTAATTTGCGCATTAAAGTACTCATCCATCAAGTTCCTCAGTTTATCCTCCTCATACTTATCGTTGGCGTACGCCTTAACGACCTCCCAAGCCGGTATCGTATCCGTTAATAACGACATTATATCAGCCGACCTACGCCAAGCCCTATGGTATATGTACCTAGAGGTCCTCCTATACATGAGCGTACCAACTATTATCACTGGTATGGGTAGTAGCGCGTAGAATCCAAGCTTTGGATCCATACCGAACATAATAACGCCAGCTCCTACGAGCATGGCCACATTGGCAATTACTGTGGGTATTCCCCAAATGAGGAACCATTGCATGTTACCAACATCGGTCGTTATCCTAGATAATATCCTACCAGACTGAAACCTATCTATGAATCTAAGTGATTGATTAAAAATAAACTCGTAAATCCGAATCCTAATTTCATTACTAAGCCTTTGACCAAGGTAATTAAGCACGTAGTTCTGCCCCATCGACAATATAACGGATGAGGCGTAAACTTCCGCCAGTGCCATGATTATTGCATTAAAGAGGGTAACATCCCTAGAGCCTTTTACGAGGAGTACGTCATTAATGATGAGCTTAAGTAAATAAGGAGGAACCAGGGCAATTCCTGTCACAGCCAGCGTAAGGGCTACGCCAAAGGCTATCCTAAACCTATATGGCTTAATTATGCTAAGTAACCACGAAACGGTCTTAAACTTACTCTTCTCAATGTTGTTGTCGTTATTTATTAGATTATTGTTGCTATTGGCATCGACGTTGGGTACACTCATTAGTGTTGTTAAAATACCAATTAACTTCTCCATATTTTCCTTATACCTATTAGTGAAGCTAACTAACGTGGTCTCCACGCCGTGATACTTCGCAACAATCCAATTAATACCAAAACCCTCAACCAACTTAACGTTACTCAAGTCCCTAATGTAGTATGTGCGCTTCTCAGAACCATAATCAATAATTACCCTATCATTAAATAGGAAAATTTTAACGTCGCCAAATAAGCCATTCGGTAGTAAATCTGCATTAAACGTTCTTAGCGGCGACTCATCAGCACTAGGCATATGTGAGGGCATTATAGTTATTTACTTTAAAAAGTAAACGCTACATTAGAAGTGAAATAGAAATAAGGCTTTATATTAACCATGACCTTTAGGGTAGAGTATATTACCCCCTAATGTGGTTATACATAGCCTATGTATCGTAGGGAGTTGCTCGGGTCTGGGGACTTGGTTAAGGTTAACTACACATCTTCGATAGTTGATGATACTGAGATATTCAAGTACGTGATTGCGGCATTGATTGTTCATGTTAATGAGCTCGAGAGGCAGGGTGTACTGAGTGGTGATGAGGCGGGCAGGGTTAGGGAGGCGTTGAGGGGTATTTACCGCGATAGTTATAGGCCTGGTGAGGGTTTTGAGGATGTTCATGAGTTCGTGGAGGCTGAGTTGATTAGGAGGGTTGGGCAGGTCGGTGGTTGGGTTGGGCTTGGTAGGTCCAGGAATGACCACGTGGCCACCGCGATTAGGCTTAGGCTTAGGGAGTACATGCTCGACCTAATCAGTGAGCTTATTGAACTCAGGAAGACTCTGCTCACCAAGGCTGGGGATGCGGCGGACCAACTCATAATTGGGTCCACCCATAGGCAGCCTGCCCAGGTCACCACGTTGGGTCATTACCTGTTGGCGCTGGATGAGTTGACGAGCGATCTGCTTAGCCTACTTATTAGTTCCTACGCGATAGTTGATAGGTCGCCGTTGGGTACCGGCCCGCTGGCTGGTGTTTTGGCGAGGATTGACAGGTCTAGGGAGGCTGGTGAGCTTGGGTTTGGGGATATCGTTAATAACAGTATCTATGCCACGGGCTCCAGGTTCTTCATGGTCCAGGTAATAGCCTTGATCGTTTCCTACCTGGTCGAGGTTGGTAGGTTCTTGAACAACATCGAGATGTGGTTAATGCCCCAGCTCAACTACGTAACGGCTGACCCAAGCCACCTAGCCACGAGTAGTATAATGCCTCATAAGCGTAACCCTGCGACCCTCGAGGTGTTTAGGGCTAGGATTGGGGAGGCTGTGGGGCATTTAGTGGCTATGCTCTCCATAGAGAGGCCCGTGGAGTTTGGGTACCAGCTTGACCTGCAGGAGGAGACGAGGCATGCCTGGGCTGTGATGAGGATAGCCATTGAGGGGATCTCTATACTGAGGGACTTCGTAGCGGGGTTGAGGGTTAACGCCGAGAGGGTTAGGGAGGACCTTGCCAGGTATCCCGTGACCACGGCTGAGTATGCAGAGTTTGTATCGATCAGTGAGCATAGACCGTTTAGGGAGGTTTATAATGAGGTTGCCAGGGCAGTGAGGAATAATGAGCTTGATAAGGTGTCCTTAAACCCTACCCGGGTAATCAATGAGAAACTGAATGAAGGCTCACCAAACCCAAACCAGGTTAGGGAGGAGGCGGCAAGGAGGTTTCATAGCATTGAGCAATTGAGTAATTGGGTATTAGATAATAGGAATAAATTACTCAGCGTATTAAAATTATTATGATTAATAATGAACAAATTTTATATTTTATTCTAAATCCTAATCGAGAATGGGCACGTCCACGGTTGCATGGGGTCTCGAGGGCATACAGGTTAAAGAAAGCGGCATATGCTTCATCGACCTCGACAACGGCAGGATCTACTATAGGGGCTACGACCTAACCGAGCTTGCCAACATGGCAGGCTTTGAGGAGGTGACGTACCTACTACTACACGGTAAGCTACCCAATAGGGAGGAGCTAAATGCCATAAAGGCTGAGTTAGCGAGGAATAGGGAGCTACCCAGCGAGTTGCTCACCCTCCTCAGGTCGTTACCTAGAGGTTTGAGGCCAATAGATGTGCTCAGGCTCTCAATAGACTACCTAGGCACGCTGGACAGGGAAGCATCTAGCAGGGGCTCGCACGACTACGAGAAGGCCCTAGCCCTAATAGCCAGGGCGCCAACGATAGTGGCCACGTACCACAGACTCAGCACAGGCAATGAGGTATCCAGGCCACGTAGTGACCTCGATCACGCGGCCAATTACTTCTACATGTTCTTCGGGAGGGAGCCGAGTGACGTAGAGAGGAGGGCCCTGGAGACAATGTTGATAACGTACATGGAGCACAGCATGAATAACTCAGCCTTCACGGCCATAACCGTAGCCTCTACGTGGACGGACATATACTCAGCAATCGTGGCAGCCCTATCAAGCCTGAAGGGCCCATTGCACGGTGGCGCGAGTTTTGAGGCTTTGAAGACGATCATGGAGGCTGGTGATCCCGCCAAGGCTGAGGATTACGTAATCAGTAAGGTGAGGAGGGGCGAGAAGATAATAGGTTTCGGGCACAGGCTTTACAAGAAGTACACGGACCCCAGGGTTAACTACCTGAGAACGATCGCTGGGGAGTTGGCGAGGGAGAAGGGTGGCGAGTACCAGAGGCTATACGAAACAGCACTAGCCCTGGAGAAGGCCGTGGAGAAGCACCTGGGCAGTAAGGGAGTTTACGCAAACACAGACCTATACGCATCACTAATATTCTACACCCTAGGCTTCCCACCCGAGTACAACCCAGCAAACTTCGCAATAGCAAGGATCGTCGGTTGGGTAGCACATGTGCTTGAATACTGGCAAATGAATGGCCGATTAATCAGGCCCACCGAGAAGTACGTGGGGCCGGTCGGGCTTAAGTATGTACCGTTGAGTGAGAGATCGTGAATCAAAAATTAATTTACACGGTACTTATTTTGATTATTGTTTTGTTTTTCGTTTCGTGGCAAAATTTTGCCATGGCTTGGTCCTCGGTTTATTGTTCGTAATTTGTTTTGCCTTGTTGTGCTTCCTGTAGTTCTTCGATTTCTGCTTCGTGGCCTGTCCATACCCATTTGAAGGCTTGTGTTAGTTCTATTCCTAGTTTTGGGTGTAGGATTATTGGTGTTGCTGTGTCTGCTGCTAGTCTTCGTGTTTCGTAGTCCTTCTCTCTTGTGTCCCCCCCTGTCATTACTATGTCTATGCGCCCTGCCTTTATGTCTTCCTTGACTGTTGTTGTGTCTGTTATTACCTTGATCCACCCGTCTAGTTGGTTTGTTATTTCGTCGACTTGTTCCTTCAGGTACTCGTCGTATGTGTAGACTAGTGCGTTGTTTCTTGGTATCCTTGATGGGGTTGTGGATAGCCAGGCCTTGAGTAGGGCTTCCTGGAGTGTGTGCCCACTTGACGCAACCTCGCCTGTGCTGTACATGACCGGGCCTAACCTTGGGTATGCACCCCTGATAA